>Ga0172379_10009605_pt1 | contig 11892 bp, 8 predicted proteins | sample GrowelOW334metaG_FD_119756 | JGI IMG/M metagenome (GOLD analysis project Ga0172379, IMG submission 119756) | Groundwater microbial communities from an aquifer near a municipal landfill in Southern Ontario, Canada - Groundwater well OW334 metaG | ecosystem: Environmental > Aquatic > Deep... | reverse complement strand
TTCGTTTAAAATCAGCCCAAAGTTTATGCAGGCCGGCGATGACAAAAAAGTGGCAAAGCATTTGGAAGATTGCAAGAAATTCTATGAAACTCATTATGTGAAGATTGAAACTCTTGCAGGAACGACACAGCTCCCAACCTCCAGCGAACAGGAAGAAGACGTCGCTGATGACGAGGCATAGTATCAAAACTCCGTCGTGCTATTATTAATGGCGTGATTACACTCGCAGGGATTTCGAAGTATTACACGATTGGCAAAAAGAAAACTCATGCGCTTGAAGATGTGTCGCTTAAAATTGAAAATGGCGAATTTGTTGCGCTAATCGGGCCTTCGGGCTCGGGCAAAACGACTCTTTTGCATATAATGGGCGGGCTGGACAGGCCAAGTGCGGGGGAAGTTTTATTTAAAAATAAAAACCTCAATAAACTAAGTGATGGCGAGCTGAGCAAATTCAGAAATCAAAACATTGGATTTGTTTTTCAGGATCCCCTGCTACTCCCTCACCTCACACTTTATGAAAATGTGATTGTGCCGTTTTTGTTTGCAGGAGAGTTGCCGAGCGAATCGGAAGTACATTCAATTCTGCATGAAGTTGGATTGTCACATTTAACCCATCACAAGCCTCACCAGCTTTCCGGTGGGCAAAAACAGAGGGCATGCGTAGCAAGGGCGTTGGTCATGAATCCGGCTCTAGTTTTGGCAGACGAACCAACGGGAAATCTAGACGCAAAAACCGGTAAAGAAATTATTGAACTTTTTAAGGGGCTGCATAAAAATCATGGCACGGCTTTTGTGGTTGCCACTCATGATATGGAAATCGCAGCGAGTGCGGAACGGGTTATAAATATAGTTAATGGAGTCATGACAAAATAATTTATTAAATTAACTTTAATTATGGAAAATCCAAAACACAGCGGTTTATTTAAATTCATTGGAATTATTTCTATTATTTTTGGCGCAATCTTCATTCTTTACGGGGGAGGAACACTTTTTTCTTTAATCCAGAAAGGATTTTCTGACGGTCAATTAATCCTAATAGGCATTTTTCTTTTGGCTGCCGGCATTTTAAAAATCCTTGCTGTAAAAAAACTCTGGCAATACAAAAAAGTTGGAATAACGCTTTATGCAATAAATGAAATTTTTCTTATCTGTGCGCTTGGAACTTTTTATAGCAAGATGGAAGAAAATTGGATTTTGATTACGATGGGCGTTTTTGCGGCGTTTGGCATTGGCTTTATGATTTATTTTAAAAAGGCTATTTCAAATTTAACCAAATAACAGATGAAAATTTTGCCGTTTGTTTTTAAGGATTTGATGCGGCGGCCGGGGCAACTTTTTGTTCTGCTTGCAGGGATCGCTTTTGCGGCCGCCGCAGCATTTATATTATTTTCCCTGCGCTTTGGAATAGAGCAAAGCCTTTATGAATCCGCTGCGCGCAAAAACCCCCTTTCCGAAATTACGGTTTATGGAAAATCTTCACCACTATTTAATATTTTTGGGCAATCGCAGAAAGTCTTAAACGACGAAGTGATGGCGGAAATCTCAAAAATGCCGGAAGTGACACAGGTTTCAAAACACATGATTTATTCCAACCTGGCGAGCATACAAATAGAAATTGCTGGCCAGCCACTACAGACAGATAGTTTAATCTTCGGAACCGAAAGAAAGGCCATTACAAGCGATTTGCCACGCGATGCAACTTGGACCGCAGACTTAGAAAAAAACTCCGTAGACTCCCCCATTCCGGTTTTAATTTCACGCAAACTTATAGATTTATATAATCTTTCACTCGCACCTTCTGCGGGTTTGCCCGAACTTAGCGAAGATACATTCCGCGGAAAAAGCATAAAAATTCTACCGGGCTATTCCTCCTTTTTCCCAACTCTGGGCAAACCCGCAAAAACTTGGGAAGGAAAAATAGTCGGTTTTTCCGACAGAGTTGACTTGGTCGGCATAACAATCCCTCTACAAACCGTAGAAGCCCTAAGCGCAGCCGACGGCAACACAACAAGAACCTACAACAAACTCTTCGTCACATTAAATTCCGCCCAAAACGTGGAAAAAGTTTCCGCACAACTGGAATCCCAAGGCATGCACGTCACCTCCCTTCAAAAAGAATTCAAAGAAATCGGAAAAAGCCTTCAACTCATACAAATAATTGTCTTTATATTAAGCAGCATTATTTTGGCCGGCGCAGTAATCCTTATCGGCAACAGTTTTTGGGCAATCCTATCTGTTCGCTCAAAAGAAATCGGCATTATGCGCGCAATTGGCGCATCCAGAAAGACTCTTTCATTAATTTATTTTATAGAAGTCGGAATTATGGGATTTGCAGGAGGAATACTCGGAACTTTAATCGGCCTGGTCTCAAACGCAATTTTCCAAAAATTAATCGCAAAACAAATTTCGCTCTACTCAATTTCTGTCGAATCGATTTTCAAACCGGAAATTCCTTTTATATTCATACTTCTCATCGGCTCCGTTTTACTTTCTTTAGTTGCAGCCGCAATTCCAATATTTAGAATACTAAAGAAAGAGCCTAAAACGCTATTCGCAAAATAATCTCAGCTACCCGTCAAGCTAAAAAGTGAAACAAATGGCTTTAAATTTGACGCCACCAGTTTTATAGATAGAATGTGCTTTGCACCGTAATCTGATTGTGTTGTGGCCGTACGCGCGTGCTCTAAAGTAATTTTTACCATAACACATCTTTATTTATGGCCAAAAAAACCGCGAAAAAGTCTAAGCCTTCAAAGGCCCCTAAAAAAGCCCAGAAGGTTATTTCAAAAAAACCGGTAAAAAAACAACCTCTCCCACCAAAAAAGGTGGTGGCAGATCAAGGTGAATTCGAAGAGGTAAAGGTTAAAAGCATAAAGAACTTAAAAGCTTTTAAACCTGCAAAGCTCAAAAAAACCGACATAGACACTTACCTCCCGGAAATTAGGGAGCCTGTTTTAACAGGAGCAAAAAGAGTGTTTTTGAATAGCGAGTTGGAAGCATGCAAGCTCCCGGCACTTATCGAAATTCAAATCAACTCATATAAATGGTTCTTAAAAGACGGTGTACGCGAACTTTTGGATGAAATCTCCCCTATTGCAGACTTTTCCGGAAAAAAACTTGAACTTCACTTTTTAGAACATTCAATAGGTGAACCAAAATATGACCCAGAAACAGCAAAGAATAAGAATTTATCTTATGAAGCTCCTTTAAAAGTACACGTTCAACTTATTAACAAGGAGAGCGGAGAAATTAAAGAGCAGGATGTTTTCCTTGGTGCAGTTCCTCTTATGACAGAGAAAGGAACATTCATCATTAATGGTATCGAAAGAATCGTAGTTAGCCAGATCGTACGTTCACCGGGCGTTTTCTTCTCAAGAAACACACTTTACCCAAACTGCCACAACGCAAAGATCATTCCAAAACGTGGTGCTTGGCTAGAAATTGAAACAGACAAAAAAGGTGTAATTACAGTAAAAATCGACCGCAAGAGAAAAATCCCAATCACAAGCTTACTAAGAGTATTCGGTTACGAAACAGATAAAGATATTTTGGATTTGTTCGGTGGAATTAATACAAATCCGGAAATGGATTCACTATTAAATACACTGGAAAAAGATCCTGCAAAAACTGTCGACGAAGCTTACCAACAGATTTATCGCAAAATCAGACCAGGCGATCTTGCCACTCCGGAAAATGCAAAATCTCTCATTACAAGCATGTTTTTTGATTACAGAAAATATGACATGGGAGCTGTTGCGAGATACAAATTAAATCGCAGATTTGCCATAAGCACTCCAAATACAAAAGAATTCCACACTTTCCAGGTACCGGATTTGGTGGAAATTTTAAAGTATTTGATCAGATTAAATAATGGCGAACTTAAACCGGACGATATTGATCATCTTTCAAATCGCCGTGTTCGTGCAGTTGGAGAATTGGTACAAAATAAATTCCGCGTTGGTTTGCTAAGAACAGACCGTATTGCAAAAGACCGCATGACAGTTATGGATATCGACACCGTAACTCCAACTCAACTAATCAACTCAAGACCTATTACAGCAGCGCTTCGTGAATTCTTTGCAAGCTCACAGCTTTCACAGTTCATGGATCAAACAAACCCACTTGCAGAACTTGCTCACAAACGCAGACTTTCTGCCATGGGCCCAGGTGGACTTAGCCGTGAACGCGCCAGCTTTGATGTCCGCGACGTACATACTTCCCATTATGGAAGAATTTGTCCTATTGCGACACCAGAAGGACCGAACATCGGACTTGTGGTCCATCTTGCTGCATACGCAAAAGTAAATGCATATGGATTTATAGAAACTCCTTTCCGCGAAGTTGCAAACACTGCAAAAAATAATGTTAAAGATTTATTGGATCGCAGATTGAATGAAGAATTATATGATGGCAAAAGGCTTATTGCAAAAATAGATACTGTAATAACAGAAAAAATTGCAAAAGAAGCCGGAAAAATTAAAGATAAACCTGTTATAAAAGTAAGACCTTATTTAACAAGCAAGATTGCTTACTTTGATGCGGATGCGGAAAAACCTCTAATTATTGCTCAGGCAAACTCCGAAGTAAACGAGCTTAACGAATTCGTACAAACAAGAATTCCTGCCCGTCATAGTGGTGAACCTCAACTCGCACACGTAAATGAAATCACTCACATTGATGTATCTCCAAAACAGATTATTTCCGAGACTACAGCCTTGATTCCATTCCTTGAACATGATGACAACACTCGTGCATCGATGGGTTCAAACATGCAACGTCAAGCTGTATCACTTCTTCGTCCTCAAGCTCCTATAGTTGGAACAGGTATGGAAGAAATGGTAGCAAAAAGTTCCGGCCAGGTACTTATGGCAGAAGAAAGCGGAACTGTTTCTTATGTGGATGCTCGTGAAATTTCTGTCATTTACGAAAGTGGACGAAAGAAGACTTATAAATTACAAAATTACACACGTTCCAATCAGGCCACGTGTATGCATCAAATGGCTCGCACAAAAACCGGCCAAAAAGTAAAACGCGGAGATGTGCTTGCAGACGGTGCCGCTACAGATGGAGGAGAATTGGCTCTCGGCGCAAACTTGCTGGTGGCTTACATGTCATGGCAAGGTTACAACTACGAAGATGCAGTTATTATTTCCGACAAACTTGTTAGAAATGGAGTTTTCGATTCAATTCATATTGAGAATTACACACTTGATGTGCGCGACACAAAGTTGGGACCGGAAATTATTACTCGCGACATACCAAACGTTGGCGAAAACAGATTAAAAGATCTCGATGAAGAAGGCATTGTTCGCGTAGGTGCAAAAGTAAAAGAAGGCGACATTCTAGTTGGTAAAATCACTCCGAAAGGTGAAACTGAATTAACGGCAGAAGAACGTTTGCTTCGCGCAATTTTCGGAGACAAAGCTCGCGATGTAAAAGATACTTCTCTGCGTATGCCGGGTGGCGCATCTGGAACTGTTGTAGATGTGCAAATTTTCACACGAAAAGACGGAGATGAATTGGCAACTGGAGTAAACAAACAAATCCGCGTGAGCGTTGCTCAAACAAGAAAGATTTCAATCGGAGACAAGATCGCAGGACGCCACGGAAACAAAGGTATTATTTCCCTCATTGTTCCGGAAGAAAACATGCCATATTTACCGGATGGAACACCTGTGGACATCATCTTGAATCCTCTTGGTGTAACCAGCCGTATGAATATTGGTCAGATTTTAGAGACTCACTTGGGTTGGGCCGCTTCCAAAGAAGGAGTAACGGTCGCATCCCCTGCTCTAAATGGTGTTCATACCGACAAGATTATTGCGATGCTCAAGAAGAATAATCTTCCTGAAGATGGCAAAATCCAGCTTTATGATGGACTAAGTGGCGACCCATTTGATCACAAAACAACAGTTGGTATCGCTTACATAATGAAACTGAGCCATCTTATCGAAGATAAGATTCACGCTCGTTCTGTAGGTCCATACTCTCTTGTTACGCAACAACCTTTGGGAGGAAAAGCTCAGCACGGAGGTCAGCGTTTCGGAGAAATGGAAGTGTGGGCACTCGAAGCTTATGGTGCAGCACATACGTTACAAGAAATGCTCACGATCAAGTCCGACGACGTTTACGGAAGAGCAAAATCTTATGAATCAATCGTAAAAGGCGAACCTATTAGAAAACCACGCACTCCGGAAAGCTTTAACGTTTTGGTTAAAGAATTACAGAGTCTTGGACTCTCGGTTAACCTATTAAAACTCAAACCGGATGCAGTTTTGCCTGGAGACGAAGAATACGTTGCAATTGAAGACGAATCGGTTGAAGGAAAATTGGACAAAGAGATACAGGGAAAAATAGAACATGAAATGGTTGCAACTGTTCCAGAAAAAGCCTCTCTTGCAGGATTCGAATCCGAAGAGGAAATGGCTGCAAGCGAAGTTAAAGAACTTGAAGAAGAGAAACAGGCCGAATCCGGCGCAGATATTTCCTAACCTTAGATAACCATGAGATGTGTTAACAAAGTAATTTTGATAGGCAACCTCACTCGCGACCCGGATATGCGCAAAACTCCGAACGAACAACTTGTTACAGGTTTCGGAATTGCAACCAATCGCGAATGGGTTACAAAAGATGGCCGCAAGCAACAATCAAGTGAATTCAATGAAATTGTGTGCTGGGGTCGTCTCGCAGAAATTGCAAATCAACTTTTAAAAAAAGGTCGCCTGGTCTACATAGAAGGCTACTTAAAAACAAGGAGCTGGGATGACGCCGCCGGCGTCAAAAAATTCAGAACGGAAATTGTTGCGGAAGACCTAATTTTGCTCGAGAAAAGAGCACAATCTGGAACGACTTCAGCAACAGGTACAGACGCTGCAACCGGAACGGTAGCAGCAGAAGAACAGCCAATCGCTGATCTTGGACAGGATGATCAATCTCAACCATCCGTCACAATAGATTTCTAGGTCGCATAACTAACAATCAACAACTAACAACCTAATAATATGCCACTCCCTCCTCCGCCAACAACAAAGCCAAACGAAGCGGGCCTCAATAATTTTGATGCCATTTCCGTGGGAATTGCTTCGCCGGAAGAAATTTTGTCGTGGTCACACGGCGAAGTTAAAAAACCGGAAACAATTAATTACCGCACTCAGAAACCTGAGCGTGACGGTCTTTTTTGTGAACGCATATTTGGTCCATCAAAAAACTGGGAATGTTATTGCGGCAAATACAAACGTATTCGCTACAAGGGCGTGATTTGCGAAAAGTGTGGAGTGGAAGTTACAAGATCTTCTGTTCGTCGTGAAAGAATGGGCCACATTAAACTTGCGGTTCCAGTCACTCACATTTGGTTTTTAAGATCAACTCCAAGCCGTATTGGCTTGTTGCTGGATCTTCCAATTAAGACGATGGAACAGGTTGTTTATTTTGCGGCATACATCATTACTTCGATGGACGAGAAAATAAAGGGAGAAGCTCAAGAACAACTAACTATTGAATTCAAGAATTATAAAAAGAAAATTCAGGAGGATTTTCAGGAAAAAATGAAAAAGGGCAAAGGCAAAGAAGGAGAACAATCAAAGGCAGAAATGGAATCTGAACTTGCACATCGCATTGAAGAATTGACGGATCAACACAATCAAGCTCGTGAAGAACTCGAAGAATTACACATAAACAAAGTACTTTCCGAGTTGGAATATCGCGATATGTCCATGAAATTTGGACATGTATTTAAGGCTGGAACGGGAGCCGAAGCAATTCGTGAAATTATCGGAAAATTGGATCTCAAAAAATTAATTGAAGAATTGCAAGGTGACCTCAAGAAAACTTCCGGTCAAAAGCAGAAAAAACTAATCAAGAGAATCAAACTCGCAGGTTCACTTTTAAAGGCAAATATGAAGGCGGAATGGATGGTTATGACAGTATTGCCGGTTATTCCTCCGGATCTTCGTCCTATGGTTCAGCTCGATGGTGGACGTTTTGCCGCATCAGACTTGAACGATTTATATAGAAGAGTAATTAATCGCAACAATCGTCTTAAAAAACTTATGACGATTGGTGCTCCGGAAGTTATCTGCAGAAATGAGAAACGTATGTTGCAAGAAGCGGTAGACACACTTTTGAACAACAGCGCACGAAGCGGAAAAACAGTCTTTAATACAGGAGACAAGCGCAAGCTTCGCTCTCTTTCCGACATGTTAAAAGGTAAACAGGGTCGTTTCCGTCAGAATCTTCTTGGTAAACGTGTGGACTACTCCGGCCGTTCCGTAATCGTCGTTGGCCCACGTCTACGCCTTCACCAATGTGGTCTTCCAAAAACAATGGCGCTTGAACTTTTCAAGCCATTCGTTATCGGCAGGCTCATTCGCGACGGTTTTGCTCACAACATTAAAAACGCAGAAAAATTGATGATCGCCGGCCGCAAAGAAGTTTGGGATATTTTGGAAGAAGTAACAAAGGGTCATTATGTACTTTTAAATCGTGCTCCAACTCTACACAGACTTGGTATTCAGGCTTTCCAGCCAATTCTAGTGGAAGGTAAAGCTATTCAGGTTCATCCCCTAGTTTGCGCCGCATTTAATGCAGACTTTGATGGTGACCAAATGGCCGTTCACGTACCACTTTCCGCACAAGCTCAGCGTGAAGCAAAAGAATTAATTTGCTCAGCAAGAAACCTATTAAAACCATCTGCTGGTGAACCAATTGTTGCCCCAACGCAGGATATGATTTTGGGCTGTTACTATCTAACAAAGATGGTAAAAGGCAAGAAAGGAGAAGGTATGACATTTGTGGATTTAATCGAAGCAATGGCCGCATATAGCCTTGGCAATGTACACATTCAATCTCCAGTTAAAGCCCGCATAACCTTGGCTGACGGCAAAATGGAAATTGTAGAAACTACGGTTGGCCGTCTTATTTTCAACAGCTTACTTCCAAAAGAAATTGGATTCCTAAATAAGGCGATGGACAAGAAAGAACTTAATAAATTGGTAGCTACTTCTTTCGATTTATGTGGAGAACAAGTAACGGCAGATATGGCAGATGAAATTAAACGCGTAGGTTTTGAATTTGCCACCAAGTCCGGACTAACAATTTCTGCAATGGACATGGTTGTTCCGGTAGAAAAGACAAAAATCATAGAAGAAGCTTCCGAAGTGGTAAAGAAAATCAACAATCAATACTGGAAAGGTCTTGTAACGGACGACGAACGTTATGTTCACACAATTAAGGTTTGGACTAATGCAAAATCGCTTGTTGCAGACGCAACGGTTCATGCAATGGAAGAAGAAAACGACATTCATTACATGATCAACTCCGGGGCTCGTGGAAACTGGGGACAGGTTACTCAGCTCTGTGGTATGAAAGGTCTCGTTGCAAATCCTGCAGGCCGCACAATCGAACTTCCAATTAAATCAAACTTAAAAGAAGGATTTACGGTTTTGGAATACTTCATTGCTACTCACGGAGGACGTAAAGGTAAATCCGATACGGCTCTAAAGACTGCAGAAGCAGGTTACTTAACACGTCGTTTGGTTGATGCAGTTCAAGACATCATTATTAAAGAAATTGATTGTCACGCAAAAGAACATGTAGTGCTTACTCGCAAAGACACTCAATATTTTGGAAGCGCCCCATACGATAAACGTTTATATGGACGCGTTCTTGCAAAAGATTTGGTTGATCCAAAAACAGGCGAAGTCTATGCAAAGGAAAATTCCATGATAGACAAAGCCGTTTCCAAATTAATAAAAGATCTAAATCTAGACAATATTCCGATTCGTTCAGTTGTAACATGTAAAACAGAAAACGGCATTTGCCAAAAATGTTATGGTCGCGATTTGGGTACAAATAAAATCGTGGACATTGGAACTGCAATTGGAATTATCGCCGCTCAGTCCATCGGTGAACCTGGTACTCAGCTGACTATGAGAACGTTCCACATGGGTGGAGTTGCTGAAGGACAAGATATTACACAGGGTCTTACTCGAGTTGAAGAACTTTTCGAAGCTCGCACACCAAAATCTCCTGCAATTCTTTCGGAAATAGACGGTAGCGTAAAAATCCACAGAAAAGGCATGCTCACGGAACTTACAGTCACTTCCGATGGTCCGGTTGAACGCATTTATATCATGGACACAACGGACCTAGTGGCTTGCGAAGTTGGAGAAAAAGTTAAAGAAAAACAGATCATTGCCAAATCTTCTCAATTCAAAAATGTGCTCCGAGTGGAAGAAAGCGGAGTCATTAAAGAAATTGCAAACGGCAAAATTTCCGTCATGACACTCGGTTCTGTAGAAAAAACTTACAAAGTTGCCTTTGGAAAAACTCTAAAAGTTACAAATGGCAAAAAAGTTAAGAAAGGAGAACCTCTTACAAGCGGCCACTTAAATCTTCGTGAACTTCTTTACCTCACAGATATTCAGACTGTTCAGCGCTACATTGTTAGCGAAGTTCAGGGAATTTACGCATCACAGGGTCAAAACATCAACGACAAGCATATTGAAATTATTGCCCGTCAGATGTTAAGCAAGGGTCGAATTATTGACTCCGGAGAAACGAATTTCTTACCTGGAGAAGTTGCAAACGTAATTTCTGCGGAAAGAATGAATGTAAAACTTGTATCTCAAGATAAGAAACCTTCACAATTTGAGCGTTTGTTACTTGGACTTACTCGTATTTCTCTTTACACCGACAGCTGGCTTTCTGCGGCAAGCTTCCAGGAAACAATTCGCGTATTGGTGGAAGCCTCAACAACCCGCAAGATCGACAACCTGGTTGGTCTAAAAGAAAATGTGATCATCGGCAAGCTAATTCCAGCCGGAGAAACCTTCAAGAGAATGCATCCGGACGCCCTTATCCCTGATAAAAAATAAAAACTATTGACTCCCTAATTTACTAAGCTACACTAATCAAGCTCTATGCCTACAATAAATCAATTAGTAAGACACCCAAGAAGATCTCCAAAAAAGAAGTCAAAAGCACCTGTTCTGCAATATGCATGGAACTCGCTTAAGAGGAAACTTACTCATCTCCCCTCTCCAATTAAGAGAGGCGTATGCATCAAAGTTTCCACAATGACTCCAAAGAAACCTAACTCCGCTTTGCGAAAAATCGCAAAAGTAAGACTTACAAACGGAATGGAAGTAATTGCATATATTCCAGGTGAGGGTCACAACTTACAAGAACACTCCGTTGTAATGATCAGAGGAGGTAGAGTAAAGGACCTTCCTGGTGTCCGCTACCACATTATCCGCGGCCTTTTGGATACACAGGGAATAGCTGCCAGAAGACGTGGAAGATCATGCTATGGAGCCAAAAGACCTAAATAATCACACCCCGCCAAGGCGGGGCTTATAAAAACCCCGTAAGCACTTAACTAACTTATGAAAAAAGCAAACTACACTCCGGAAGGCTACACTCCACTACAGGAGAAATTCATCAATTCAATGATGGAACGTGGCAAGAAATCAACTGCACGCAGAATCTTAAAAGAAGCTTTCTTGGCATTATCCGAACAAAAACAAGATCCTGAACGCATTTTCGAAAAAGCCATTGAAAATGTAAAACCTACAATGGAAGTCCGTCCTAAACGTATTGGTGGAGCTGTTTATCAGATTCCAGTTGAAGTTAAACCAAATCGCCAACTTGCCCTTACTTTTAGATGGATTATTAATGCCGCTAGAGCATTAAAAGGAAAAGCAATGGCGCTAAAACTATCTTCAGTTCTTATCGAAGCTTCAAATGGCGCCGGGCCAGCTGTGAAGAAGAAAGAAGATGTACATAAGATGGCTCAGGCAAATAAGGCTTTTGCTCATTTTGCCAAGTACTAGAAGCAAGGCATGTGATACTTTTTGAGACTCGACGTACAGCAATATGTACTTATGATTTTGC
>Ga0172379_10009604_pt1 | contig 11893 bp, 9 predicted proteins | sample GrowelOW334metaG_FD_119756 | JGI IMG/M metagenome (GOLD analysis project Ga0172379, IMG submission 119756) | Groundwater microbial communities from an aquifer near a municipal landfill in Southern Ontario, Canada - Groundwater well OW334 metaG | ecosystem: Environmental > Aquatic > Deep... | reverse complement strand
TTTCAACAAGCGGTGTTTCGGCCGGGCTCTGATCGCCATTGGTTTGCTCGGCAGCAAGGACCACATTGCCCAACATCAAAGCTGTAAGAAAACAGGAACAAACGTGCCTAGCAATACTATGCATTACATATCTCCTTTTCATTTCCGAATAATAAAATAACTCACGGCACAAGCATGTACCTGCAATGCTAATAAAAAAGGGAAAAGATAGTCAATAAAATTCTTTCAAACAAGAAAGCCGTCTACCACGTGGGTAGACGGCTAAAACTTAGAGCGTATTCTTAAGATTGATGTTTATTTCATCAATGCATCTTGAAAGAAATCAAGTTGCTCAAGAACCATTCCTGCACCATGTACAACACAAAGCAATGGGCTATCTGCGCACTTGGTAGGAAGCCCTGTTTCTTTTGAAATCAACAAACCAAGGTTGCGCAATTGCGATCCGCCACCGGCGAGCATGATACCACGGTCAACAAGGTCTGATGATAATTCCGGAGGTGCATTCTCAAGTGCAGAGCGCACTGCATCAATAATAATTGAAATCGGTTCAGCAAGCGCTTCAAACACTTCAACGTCGCCAAGTTTGATTGTTTTAGGAACACCAGTCACAAGATCACGGCCCTTGACTTCGATCTGGCGCTGTTCTTCCGTAAGCATTGCTGTGCCGATGGTAATCTTAATGATTTCTGCGGTTCTTTCACCGATCAATAAATTATATTTACGTTTGACGTATTGAACGATTGCTCGATCCATCTCGTCACCGCCAACACGCACAGACTTGCAGAACACAACGTCTTTAAGGGAGATGATAGCAACTTCAGTTGTACCGCCACCGATATCAACGATCATGTTACCGGTTGGTTCGGCAACTGGAAGTCCAGCACCGATAGCAGCAGCCATTGGTTCCATGATAGTATAGACTTCGCGCGCGCCGGCTTGCTTGGTTGAATCTTCTATTGCTCGTTTTTCGACTTGTGTAATTCCTGAAGGGACTCCAACAATGATACGTGGACGAACTAATGTTCGACGATTGTTGTGCACTTCGCGAATGAAGTAACGCAACATGCTTTCAGTCAATTCAAAATTAGCGATCACACCATCACGCATAGGACGGCATGCAATAATACTTTCAGGCGTCTTACCCAACATCATCTTCGCCTGGTTACCGGCAGCAAGCACTTCGTTTGAAGAACTCTTCACCGCAACAACTGATGGCTGATCAAGAACGACGCCACGATTTTTTACATAAATAACCGTGTTAGCCGTTCCAAGATCGATGGCCATATCGTTGGAAAATAGACTAAAAAGTTTTTTAGCTGGCCAGAATTTCATGCATATCCCCACACACTTTCGAATTGTTTAAAAATGTAACTTTGCACCGACTACAGCCTCCGTGGTATTACACAACCCATCTCCATTGATTGGGAAATCACACGCCGCATAAAAAATGGGATTAAGAGGCAAATTCTTCGAGGCAGCTCGACAATCGTATGTTAGCTGAAGTGTAAAATAATGCGAGCTCCATTTTGAAAGATATTCTTTTCTTTCCTTCAAGGAAGAATCGTCTAAATAACATGGAATCCCTCTGGGAATGGTCCACATGCGAGTCCACTCATCTTTTGAATGGTGGCGATAGGTATAGCATCCCTGAAGGTGCAATCCGTCCTGAATATTTTCAAGCGTAAAATAAGGAGAGACCTTAAATGTTATACCTGGTTTTATCTTCACCTCTCCTTCCATTGCACTAAAAATAGTTGGTTCGTTACCAACGGAAATGCGCTTGAATTGGACAGCGCTAAACTGGTCTGCAACGCCAAGCATCAAGCCGCATTTCCAATCTTGTTTGAGTTCAAACTCACTTACAATATCGCCATACAATGACCAGTGGCCATCTCCCATCGCAGGTACCGACGATGGATAACCCCTACCTCTTTGGTAAGGAATACCGGTCGGAACCGTAACCCCAACCTGAACATTCAGATCTATGCCCTTCATCATAAGAACATGATCAAATGCCTTGCTGTAGCGAGCGTGAAGATCCAGATCGCCAAAACCTGTTTGCGAATATTCATTTCCCTTAAACCCGATTGATTGATGGGTAACGCGCCGGATGTGATCAACGGTCAAACTTTGCGTATGGCGAAGCGCTTCATCCATCGTAAATTTGAAAAAATTATCTGAATCATGAGGGTGAAATGTAAACCGATTACTCGAACGAACATTCATCACCGGAATCCAGAACCCCAAAGAAAAACCTTTTCCTAGAACATGGTCATGCTGCAGGGCTACACCTACTGCATCGATTTTACCTGCAACCTTAAAGATCATTGATTTGTTTGCGTAGTCATTGCTACCGGTAACTTCCATAATCGGATCTGCACTAGGATTGACGGCCTGAAGACTGGCAATAACATCTTTTAAATCATAAGCACCCCATAACTCAGCAACACCTCCATGCCCAGCAGCCCTACGGTTTGCCGTCGACGCAGTAGCAAAAAAGAATGTTGGCATCACCGAAGTTTTTTTATTCGTTACATAATCAGATGGCAACTCGAGAAACGGAAAATATCGACTTGTGCTATGAAAAGCGCACAGCTCGCGTTTATCACATATCACGAACAATAAGAGGAGGAGTAGACAAATACGATTCTTCACTTTAAACCCTTTTAATCCTTTGCATCACTTATGTTCTGCTGCACGCAAAAAACACTTTTATATAGACAACAAATGCAAGCCTGAGCTTACTTAATTTTTGCTTGAAGTCAAGCATACAAAGTCCACTTATCAGGCTCTTCCAGAAAGCCTAAAAATGAATTAGATTGAGCCAGTCTGATAGTAAAACATAAGATATCAATTCGAGGGGCTTATGAATAATGAATTGCTGATCGTAGCAAACTGGAAGATGAACATCTCACACGATGAAACGTTCTCGTTTGTTACCAAACATTATGACGATCTCTCTAAACTTGCAGCCACAACAAAACATACGGTCGTGCTTTGCCCATCGTTTACAACGCTCTATCCTTTGCACAACGTCTTAAAAGATACGCCACTTAAACTTGGAGCTCAAGACTGCTCAAACCATATAAAGGGAGCATTTACAGGCCAAGTTTCCGCACAGAGTCTTAAATCGTTGGGCTGCTCATATTGTATCGTTGGACACAGCGAACGACGTAAATATAACGGTGAAACAAGCGAAGCCGTTGCGCAAAAAGCATCGCTGCTTATTTCCCAAGGAATAACGCCAATAATATGTATCGGCGAAAATAGCAGTGAATACGACCAGGGCATAACATTGGCAACTCTTGAACAACAGCTAGCACCAGTTTTTGCTGCATTTGCAGGGCAATGTAGTCGATCAGTCCGAACTCCTTTATATATTGCCTATGAACCAACATGGGCGATCGGAACAGGAAACGTACCTAGTCACAAACACCTTGAGGTTGTTTTTTCCTGGCTTTCTGCACATACGCAAAAATCATGCTGCCCAGGTATATGGAAATTCCTTTATGGTGGCAGCATCACCGGTCAGTCAGCAGCTGATATTAAAAAAGTATCTCATGTAAACGGGCTCCTAATTGGTCAAGCAAGTTTAGATTTCCAAGAATTCAAAAAGATAGTAGAATAGGCAGGTGGGGTTAGCAATGGTTGTAAGTAGGTTTTAAAAAAAGCGAGGGACAATGTTCGGCTTCTTGATGTTTTTATTTGTTGTTTTGTGTGCATTTCTTGCTCTGTTCATTCTTATCCAGCCAGGCAAGGGTGATATGGGCCTTGGAAGCTTGGGCGGCAGCGGACAGCTTTTGTTCGGCGGTTCAGGCGGCCAAAACTTCTTTGAGAAAGCAACCTGGATCATGGGCGGTGTTTTCATGCTCGGCGCACTTGGGCTCTCAATTATTAAATCGCATGAGACCAGAGAGTCACGCCTGCAGGGTTTTGTTGTAAGCCAACCAGCAAAAAATATGCCTGCGAATCAACCGGTTGAAGATACAACACCTCAAGATATTCCTGAACAATCTGCTTAATAAAATAATCAGCTCACGGCTTGTGCCGTGGGCTTTTTTTTGAATCATCGCTCTTTTGATGAAGGAGCTCAAGAGTGATTAAAAATATTGTAAATGATCTTGGTAGCCGAACCGTGAAACTTTGTAATGATTTCGGACGGTTTGGAGTCTTTGCCATCGATGTCTTTGCTGTCATGTTTTCTACAAAGCTCAAGATGAAAAAAGTGCTTGAGCAAATTATTTATATCGGCATAAAATCTCTCAGTATTGTCATTCTCGTTGGATGCGCTGTTGGCGCAGTCTTGGCCACTCAAAGTTATATTGGGCTTGAACGTTTTAGTGGAACACAATTTATTGGCCCTATTGTTTTTATTTCGATGGTCAGAGAATTTGGTCCAATATTTGCAGCGATCATGGTTATCGGTCGTGCCGGATCTGCAATTACTGCTGAAATTGGCACCATGCGCATCACCGAACAAATCGATGCCTTACAAACATTATGTATCAACACACATCAGTATTTGGTTGTCCCGCGCGTTGTTGCTGGAACGATCATTTTGCCATTGCTTTCATTGTTTTGCTCGGTGTTCGGCATCATCGCAGGCTACATTGTCTCGGTCTACCTCCTCGGTATCAACGGTGAGGTGTATCAAGAAACAATTCGCACACATACCGAACTCTTCGATATAGTTAATGGACTCATTAAAGCAGTTGTCTTCGGCCTGCTTTTCTCACTCATAAGTACCTACAAAGGGTACATCACGCGTGGAGGTGCAAAAGGTGTTGGTATAGCCACGACGCAAAGCGTGGTATTCGCAAATGTTACCATTGTCGTTACAGACTGGATTTTAGGGTCATTGATGCTCAAATGATTACGATTACAAATTTAAAAAAATCCTTTGGCGATCGCATCATCACTAACGGCTTAGATTTATCAGTTGAAGATGGTGAATTTCTTGCAATTATTGGTCGTTCTGGCGAAGGCAAATCAGTATTATTAAAACAAATCATCGGCCTGATAGAACCCGACAGTGGATCAGTCACTATCGATGGGAAAGACATTACACAGCTTCATGGAGAACTGCGCCAAGAAGTGTTCAGAAAATGTGGCTACGTCTTTCAATTCGCAGCACTGCTTGACTCTTTGACGGTATTTGAAAACGTTGGCATTTCAATGCTTGAAGATGGTGTTGAACCAGAAGCCGTTCGTCCAATCGCCGCACAAAAATTAATCGATGTTGGCCTTGCGTATGACGTTTTGGATAAATATCCAGACGAACTTTCAGGTGGTATGAAAAAACGCGTAGGCCTTGCTCGAACGCTCATGCTCAAACCAAAAATACTGATTTATGACGAACCTACCACAGGACTTGATCCCATAACGGTTCGTCTGATTCATGAATTAATAAAACAAACTCACGTAGCAACCCAGGGAACAACAATCGTTATCTCACACGACGTTGAAGTTTTTAAATTTGCAACCCACGTCGCCATGCTTTATGAAGGCAAGATTATTTATAAAGGACTCACCAAAGATATCTGGGAATCAGACAATCCATATGTATACCAATTTATACGCGGACTTGCCGATGGCCCAATCAAACAGTTAGGAATCGTCAAAGAAGGCTAAACACCATGACTACACAACCTCTTGTTCTTATCGTTGATGATGAAATTGCCATTTTAGAGACGCTCAAAGGAGCCCTTCAAGATGAAGGCTATCACATTCAAACCCTGGTTGACGGTGGCAAAGTGCTTGACGCCATTGGTAAATATATTCCCGACCTTGTTTTGCTCGACATCTTCCTGCCCAACCACAACGGCATAGAGCTTCTAGAAAACATAAAAAAAGAATTCCCACAACAACAGGTCATGATGATTTCTGGCTTTGGAAATATTCAAATGGCGTTAGATGCTGTGCATAAAGGGGCTTTAGATTTTATTGAAAAACCATTGAGCCTATTCGATATTCTGCCAAAAATTGAATTCATTAAAAAAAGGGCTTGCAGACAAAAACAGAAACTTGCAGCAAGCAGCGCAACACGCTTTGGCATTATCGGTCAAAGTTTTCTCTTTAAAGAACTTATTTCCCACGTAGAGCAACTTGCTCGCCTGCCTTTCCCGATTCTGATCTATGGCGCTCCAGGAACAGGCAAAGATCTTTTCGCTCGATACATTCATTCACAAAGCGCTGGGGCTCTTTCGGAATGCTCCATCATCAATTGCAATGCTCAGACAGAAATCAATTATGATAGTTTCAACAAACCTGGCACTATTGTTCTTGCTGATATCGAGGAACTCAAGAGTACAGAACAAAAAAAAATAGCCGCTTACATCAGCACAACACCTCGATTACGCATTATTGCAACCTCATGCAAGCCCCTAGTACAACTAACTATGAGTGGCATATTTAATGAAGATCTCTTTTATAAACTGAATATCGTTCCCGTTGAAATTCCGTCGCTTGAAAAACGAAAGTTCGACATTCCCTTGCTTGTAGATCTTTTCCTTGCAGAGGCAAACATCGGCTACGCTAAACACATTGCGATTGCGCCTTCTGGAATTCGTTTTTTACGTAACCGCCATTGGAGCAAAAATGTAGCTGAACTCAAGGCGTATATCGATGCTATAGTTGCACATGAGCAAGATCCGTACAGAATTATACATAGCGACTACAACCCGGATAAAATTTTTGTTACATTAAAAACTGATTTGGCCGCTACCGGATAACCATTTTTTTTAACATTACAAAAGGGGTTTAATCATGGAAAACACAAGCCTACAACCTATCGCAGACCAGATAAAAGAAAAATGCCTTGTTTGGCAAACGCTCAAAAATGAAGTTAAGAAAAATATCGTTGGACAAGATCACGTCATTGACCGGATTTTTATAGGGCTGCTCTGCAACGGGCACATTCTGCTCGAGGGCGTTCCCGGTCTTGCAAAAACAACACTCATAAAAACCGTAGCTCAAGCACTTGGCCTGCACTTCAGACGCATTCAATTTACACCAGATCTTCTGCCAGCAGATTTAGTTGGAACACTGGTCTACAACCCAAAGACACAAGACTTCCAAACTAAAAAAGGCCCAATTTTTGCCAACCTTGTTCTGGCTGACGAAATCAATCGCGCACCAGCAAAAGTTCAATCGGCACTTCTTGAAGCAATGCAAGAACATCAGGTCACTATCGGCGACAACTCATTCATTCTTGAAGAACCATTTTTTGTCCTAGCAACACAAAATCCGATCGATCAGGAAGGAACCTATCGACTACCAGAAGCACAGGTCGACCGTTTTTTATTCAAGGTTCTTGTAAGCTATCCAAAGATCGCAGAAGAAAAAGAGATTCTTCATAAATCGCTCAATCCTTCCACCATCAACAAAATCATCGCTCAAGAAGAAATTTTAGCATCACAGGAAATGGTCAAACAAATTTATATTGATGAAAAAGTTGTGGAATACATCTTGGCAATCGTATTTGCTTCCCGCAAGCCCAAGGACTATAACCTTGGAGATATCGCCCATTATATTGAATATGGAGCCTCTCCTCGTGCAACGATAACGCTGGCAAACGCAGCAAAAGCTCATGCATTTCTGCGAAAACGTCACTTTGTTACCCCTGATGATATAAAAGCTATTGCTGAAGATAGTTTGCGCCATCGTATTTTGCTTACCTATGAAGCAGAAGCAGAAAATGTAACAACCGACATTATTATACAAAAAATATTGCGTGTCATTCCTGCGCCGTAGTACACTGCTGCTAAAAGTGTGTTTTATGATTTGCTTGACACGATGTTTTGTATAAAAGTATCTTCGTAGTCTAGCAAAGAGGGATTTGACTATGAAGCAGCAATTGTGGCTATTAAACAGTTCATTGGTGGTGCTTTTCTTGATAGCGCTCAACATTAGTAATGTGCTTAGGCAAGATGCGCCTGTAATGAAATCACGTCAAATTATTACAGCACCAGATGAAAAAAAAAAAGAGGAACAAGAACCAACTCCTCTTCAATCTTCGTCTGTCTGGGAAAAGATTTATCAAGATGATATTTTCGATACGTATGCCAGTCCTGATTCAAAGACGATAAAACAAAGCTTCATAACGCCCATTCCAGAAATGAAACCGCCTACCGTTGTTCTTCCCCCTGAGCAAAAAAAACAAGAATTTGTTGCGCCGCTCGGCATTACGCTCAAAGGAATAATAATTTCAGCAGATCAAAACAAAAACGCTGCAATGATCGCAGACGAAACAAATAAAGAAAGCCTTTACCATCTCGGTGACACCATTAAAGATGCCCAGATTATTAAGATCGCTAAAAATCGCATTGTATTTCTACGTGCAAACGGACAGCAGGAAGTTTTCTTTTTAAGAAAAGATGATAATATACCAGATCCAACAAATCCCGATCGTTGGAAATATGTAGTTAAAAAAGTTAATGATCAACTCTTTGAAGTTGATCCACATGAATTTAAAAAAGAGGCTGAAACATTGGGGCACTTTTTGGAGCGTGCTGCCGTTATTGGGGTTGCTTTTAATCAAGGCGCACCGTTCGGAGTTCGCATAGGATCGTTCGAACCTAACACAATTGCAGCAGCACTTGGGCTTGCTGCCAATGATATCATCATGTCAGTTAATGATATAAAACTTTCCGAAGCTCACGGCCGACTTCAAGCATACGAAGCCGCCATTGCTACGCCACTAGAAGGAACAATAAAAGTCGCTCTCAAGCGTGGAAGCAATGATATTTCAATTGTTTATAAGTTGGCAAAAATCGAAAAACCTAAGAAGTATTCAACGATCCCAGGGGTCAGAGTCGCCAATCAACCGCAAACCCCACAACCAGCACAACCATCGTTCCCTATGAATAGAATTCAACAACGTGAAGAGATGCTGAGAAACTTTAATAGAACCTACAATGCAAGTAACCAGCAACAAGTCATTATGGATATTCGCAGACGTCTCCTGGAAAATTTACAAAACCGTCAAAAACAATAGATAGTAAAGGATGAGGAAGGAGCATATGAATTCAATCCTCAAGGTACTAAGTACATTTCTGTTTGGGATTTCTACGGCTTGTTTTGGACAACTCCTCATTCCGGACATGCCACTTAGTTCTGGTCAGGTAGCAGCGACCGGTACCATGCCACAAAATCAACCTTCAGTTCAACCATTCGTAACGCCTGTCGTACAATCACAACCAACGCCCATAGTCGTAACGCCAGCACTTCCTCCGATCATGCCTACCCAAATGCCAACAGTTGCTGTGCCGACAACCATGCCTGTCACCACGATAACCCCTCCTGCGCAACCATTTATACCTCAGGTTATTCCTCAAGCGCCTCCACAACCAGCACTTCCGCCAGTTCAGCCTCAAAATTTATTCCCCCAAACAGCTCCCATTGTCCCCAACCTACTCGCACCACCAATTACACCATCAAGTCAGCTTCAATTTGTTGTACCCGACGAGGAAGATAAAGATAAAAAAAATATTTATCTCAACTTTGAAAATAGCGATTTGAGCAGTTTTGTTAACTACATGGCTGAACTAAAAAATCTTAATTTGATCCCAGATCAAACACTTGAAGCGGCAAAAATTTCATTAACCATTCGTGAGCCTCTGTCAGTTGACGGCGCATGGAATGTCTTCTTAACCGTCCTTGATACCGCTGGATTTGCAATCGTTCAGACCGGTGACATATGGAAGGTACTCCCCAAAGACAAGAAGCTCAACCAACCTCTTCCCGCCTACATCAACGTTGCTGCTGACAAGTTACCTGATAACGACATAACCATTCGTTACGTCTTCTTCTTAACAAACATTCAAGTTGGCGACATTAAGACATTACTCGAAAGCATGCTCAGTTCACCCAATGTCTTGGTTGATCAACCACAACTCAATGCTTTTATTATCACCGACAAATCACTCAACATAAAAGCGGCTGTTAAACTTATTCAAGAACTTGATCAAGAAGGTCTTCCTGAAGAAGTCACGGTACTTCCTTTGAAAAGAGCAAATGCGGTCGATGTTAAAGCGCTACTTGATTCCCTCATTGTAAAGCCTGATGTCAATCCAATTGCACGCCTGCTTGGCAAGGTTACTGAAGGTACCGCATCATACTTCTCGCCAACAACGCGTATCATTCCCGAAGAAAGAACAAACTCTCTTATCCTCTTGGGTAATAAAAAATCAAATCAAAAGATCATCGATTTTATTACTAATCAGATTGATACAGAACTTAAAGACACGGAATCTCCATTACACATTTATGAACTTCAGTATGCGGATGCAACTGCAGTTATGGATATTTTAAAAGAAGTAACTGCCGCACCTGAATCAGTAAATGGCTCCCAAGCAAGCAAATTTGGTTCGATCAGAGGAGGGGTTAAATATTTTAAAGAGATGAAGTTTAAAGTCGACAAAGACGGCAACCGATTAATTGTTTCAAGCACCGACAAACAAGACTGGAAGCTGCTCGAAAAAACAATTGCAGATCTTGATAAACCACAGCCACAGATTGTTATCGAATCTTTAATCGTTCTTGTAGACGTCAAAGATACCATGGAACTCGGTGGATCAATCAGGTCAAAAAAACACGGAGCTCTTGGAATTAATACCGATTTTCAAGCATCGATGCTCAATTCGCCATCACTAGAAATGGATAGTTCTTCTAATCCTGTAAGTCTTATGGGCAATTTGCTCACGCAGCTTACCGCTAATCAAGGCGCAGCGCTTTTATCTTTTGGTAAGCAGGCAAGCGTTTGGGCTGTTTTAAAAATACTAAAACAGCTGACCAATACATCGATTCTTTCCCAACCATCGATTACCGTTGCGAACAAAACACAGGCAACGATTGAAATTGGAACTCAAGCCCGCGTCGTACAGGCAACGGTGAATGCTGGAGGTGGTGCTACTAACACCGGTTATCAAACAGTCAGCGCAACAACAAAACTCAATATTACACCGCAAATAAATGCTGATGGACTGGTACGACTTGATGTCAACTTAAATATTGATCAGTTCTTAGACACTACTTATCTGTCTAACACAACTAAAGAAGTAAAAACCAATGTAACCGTTGCCGACGGCCAGGTGCTGGTCCTTGGCGGTTTTGTTAAAACGTCTACGCAAGAAACAACATATAAAGTGCCCATCTTAGGGGATATTCCAATTTTAGGTTGGTTTTTTAAGAGTCAACGACGAGAACTTCATAAAGAGTATACCTTTGTCTTTATGGCGCCAACGATCATCAAACCACGTCAAGCCCCTGGCTCAGGATTGTATACCAAGATGAAATTCCACCAAGCAACCGACGATATCGAAAATGCGATTGAAACAAAACGCGTCAAAGATCCTATTCATAATTGGTTCTTTAATCCTCAAAAAGAAAACTACTCCCATAAAGTTATCGACTTTGCCAATGCCCGCTACCAACCAACAACGGTCGATATCAAAAACGATCCTTATTATCGCAGCAATGAGACGATAAAAGATTATAAACCTGATCAGGCTATCGTTCAGAATAGAGAAAAAATTACGCCAGAGCCTGAGGCTACCCAAGAACCTGCTCAGGTTTTTCCTAACGTTGAACAACCAGCTGAACCAATTGCAACGCCAACAGAGCCGCAACCAATCCAATTACCTATCATTCCTGAACCAGTACAACCACCAGCACCACTAGTAACGCAACCGCCTGTACTACAACCACGCCTGCAACCATTACCACAGACGCCAGCAATTCCTGCGCAACAACCTCGTCCACAATTAATTAAGCGTCCAAAGCTCCCTCCAACTATTCCTGAAGAACAAAAAGAGCTTGCCGCACTTGAACAAGAAATTATGCAACGCCGCCAAGCCCTTAAGGCGAACATGGCCGCTCCTGCACAAAAGAGCAT
>Ga0172379_10009603_pt1 | contig 11893 bp, 13 predicted proteins | sample GrowelOW334metaG_FD_119756 | JGI IMG/M metagenome (GOLD analysis project Ga0172379, IMG submission 119756) | Groundwater microbial communities from an aquifer near a municipal landfill in Southern Ontario, Canada - Groundwater well OW334 metaG | ecosystem: Environmental > Aquatic > Deep... | reverse complement strand
TTTCCTGTTCTTCTTTTATCTTCCGTTGGGCCTCAATTTCCTGAGTTTTTACCAAACTTTCGCGCATGTTGAGCAGTGAAATCCCAATCTGGTCTTTTTGGCTAAGCAAATTGTACTGAATCTCGAAATTGTTCCTGGCAATTTCATCGGCAAAACTGGATATTTTCTGCAAGGAGCCAATGAGTTTTTCAAAAGAACGGGCAATGGCACCAATTTCATGGGCTGGTTTTAATGTCTGTGCATCAATTTTTAGATTCAGATTCCCTGTTGCTGCTTCTTCCATGATATTCCGCAAATCTTTCAGGGGTTTTTGTATCAGCCGCTTGATAAAGAAATTGGTTGATAAGAGAAAAACCAAACAAAGTGGAATGGCCCAATACAACGAATTGAATCCAAATTCGCTAACGGCAAAGGCCACGATGGCACAAAACATAGAGGCTAAAAATACCAAAAGGGCAGCTGTAAAAACAATGGTTTTACGGTACAAAACCCATACAACGGCGTAACCAAAAGGGATAAGTCCAAAAAAGACAATAGCAATAAAAATTAATAAATCTTTCATAAAATTGGGTCTGGTTTATTTAATCAGGAAGGAAAGATATTAAAATCTTTCAGAATCTTTAAATCATCGGAAGAAAAAATCGTCCTCTTAAATCTCAACTTTTATAAATTATTATGATTCTGTGAATTGCATCAGGTAATAAATTTAAGGAAATCACTTAATTTTATACTTTTAAAATATGTAGCTTTCATCAATACATTATTATTTGGTATTTCAGTTTACTATTATGCAAGAAGTTTTAGGCAGTCAAATTAAAAACATGAAAACTGTGTTGGTATGAATAAAGGAGTGTTGGTATGGGGATATTTATCCTCCTTTATTTTGCTGTTGGGTTCCATTTTCATGAATATGGATTTTATGGCAGGTAAGGTTTTATACCTTATCGGCTTTATGGCTTTCAATATCGGGTATTTGATTCCTCTCTTTTATGTTATTTTTCAGGAAAACCAGGAGAATAAGATAGGAATGGTTCTTGTTTTTGGGATTTTGGGATTTCTTGTTTTTTTAACCGGGGTTTCGTTTTTTGTAGTCAACTGGGGAGGTGGTATCGTGTTAATTTACGTAGGAGGTGGTATCTTGATTCTTGCCATATTATCCATCATAATTTTATTTCGCAGGTTTTACGAAACCCATATCGATTCATGGTTCCCCGTTCTTATTTTTGGGGTTTTTATTGTCGTCAGCCTGTTGACAGGGATGGTGCATCGCCAGGTGATGCGTTCGTTTACTGTTGAAAACAAAGAGAATGTGGAGCTTTTGTATTCGGTTCAAAAAAAGAACAATGAACTCTTCAGGCAGCTCATCATGCTCGATACCCTGAAGAATCCCCGCTTTACCGAGTTAAAGAAAAACTCTTTCATCCTGCGGAATGAATCACGGAAAATGAATCAATACATTGAAGATTTAAAACTTCAAATTATTAAAGAAGTGGAGGGCGATACGTACAAAATGTTCGAAGGGAAAGCGTTTGACAACTTGGTTCCCGTGCAATCGAATGTTGAAATAAATTCGGTGAACCGGTTTATGCTCAAAAAGCGGGGAGGCAAAGCTTATGAACTGAAAGAGTTGATTTTTAACTACAAAACCATATTGTTTAGTTTAATCCCCGATGAGCAGGTCTGGTTGCATGAATACGTATCTATTACCATGAATACCAAAACCCACGAATTGAATAACCGCCGTTTTAATAGGACCTGGGAATACCAGCAGTTTTACAATTTTCCGATGATAGCCGTATTAAGTGCCCTGAGCAATATTCAATGGAAAATCAGCTTGGTAGAAGGGGAACTGCTCAACTATTATTATCAGGATGCCCTAAAACTTGGAAGGGGGAACTTACCTGTATTGCATGAACCTTTAGATTCAATATCATTAAATTCCATGTAATTTTTTTGATGTAGGTTTGTATCTAATAAAAAAAAGGTTAATTTTGCACTCCGATTTTGTGTTAAGTACATAAGAAATTGAGTGATACAGCATAACAAGAAAAAATTTGAGCAATGAAAAGAACGTTTCAACCTTCGCAACGAAAGAGAAGAAATAAACATGGTTTCCGCGAGAGAATGTCAACTAAAGCCGGAAGAAAAGTATTGTCAGCCAGAAGAGCTAAAGGAAGAAAAAAGCTTACCGTATCTGATGAAAGACGCCATAAAATGTAATTTTTTGCATAAAAAAGAAATAAAAGAAGAGCAGGGGTTTTTTCCTTGCTCTTTTTTTATGCTCACAAAAGAATTACTAAAAGTTAATTTATTGCATGGAAATTCTCAAACTATAATTCTATTTTTGTGGCTAGTGTCAAGTCAATATAAAAAGTCGGGTAATATTCACCCGGTGACTTTTTGATTATAGCATTATGCTTTATTTTACGCCCGGAGTCACCGGGTGAATTGATGCAAACACATGCTTGACTTGACACTAGGCTGTTTTTTCACTAACCGAAAACATTAAATGTTCAAGTATGAGATGGCAACGGATCTTTAAAAAACAAATATTTTGGCGGACCCTCCTTTATTCGTTTGGGCTGTATGTAGTTTTGTTTCTATTGGTGGCTTTTGGGCTGAAAATGTACACCCATCATGGGAGGTCATTTCCGGTACCCGATTTTAAAGGGCTTGAAAGAGAACGGGTTTTTGAATTGGCCAAGGACAACCATTTGAACCTCCAGATTATTGATTCCACCTACCTGCCTTACCTTACCAAAGGAAGTGTGATTGAGCAATCGCCACAACATGGTGTTCATGTCAAACGTAACCGGACAATATTTTTAACTGTCAATGCGTTTAATCAGGCAAAGGTTGAAATGCCGAACGTGGTAGGAGTCTCCTTCCGGCAAGGAAAAACAACTCTTGAAAGCCGGGGGTTGAAAGTGGGGAGATTAATTTATGCACCCGATTTTGCCAAAAATAATATCTTGAAGCAGATGATTGGAGGAACAAGCGTGAACCCGGGAGCGATGATAGAAAAAGACCAACGGATTGATTTGGTTCTGGGCAATGGTTATGGTCAAAGTACCAGCTCTATTCCAAACCTGTTCGATTTGAATTATTCCCGGGCCAGCAACGAGATTATTGATGCCTATTTCAATGTAGGGCGGGTAAGTTACGACAGTAGTGTCAAAACTTATTCTGACTCTATCGGCGCCAAAGTTTGGAAACAATACCCGGCATACTTCGAGGGAGGGCGCGCTGTGATGGGGTCCAGGGTAGATATCTGGCTTTCGATGGATCCGGCGCAATATGTTAAATAAGAACAATAATATGCTAGCTAATATCCGCAAATAAATTAAAGATGAAATAGTTAGTTGGACCGCAGAACAGGTAATGGTTGCAGAGTGGTAAGGTTCCAAGGTTGAATGGTTAAATTGTTAAATGGCTAGATGGTTAAATGGTTGAAAAAATGGAAAGTTGGGATATTAGAAATGAGATAATTGGTTTATCATCAAATTTACTCATTAATTCATTAGCATATGATCTTGTGTCTCGTATCTCTCAATCTCATACCTTGATACTAAAATATTCTTTCTGCTAACTAAACGACATTGATTAATAAAATGTAATTCATTGAAAAGGTGATGATGAAAAAGGGTTTAAATAAATATGGGTTGTTATTTTTAGGATTCATGAGTTCTCAAGGCAGTATTTTTGCTCAGGAACGGTTAACTCCCATTTCAGAAAACCCCATGTTGCAACAAACCGAAAAGCCAAGTCCAAAAAAAAGCTTGAGCACCAGTTTACCTTTTTTCGATGATTTTACCGATAATTCACCCTATCCATCCACTGCAAATTGGTCCGATGGCAATGTTTTTATAAACAACACATACGGAAAAAATCCGCCATCAATTGGTGTAGCTACGTTTGATGCCATTGATGATTTGGGATTTATTTATCCGTCACTTTCAGAAAATCCGTCAATGGCAGATGTCCTGACTTCACGGGTGATTGATTTAAGTGGGGCTGCATCAAATTCTGTGTATCTATCGTTTTATTACCAACCCCAAGGTTGCGGTGATGCCCCGGAATGGAATGATTCCTTACTTCTTCAATTTATTACTCCCGATACGGTGGCCACAGTTTGGTTTGCCAACGGTTGTGCATTTGAAACTTTTCAGACAGATACATTGCATGCTCCGGTTAATGGGGTCGATACCTTATTATTTAAACTGGTCCATCTGAAAGTTAACGAAGAATTTTTATCCTCAAATTTCCAGTTCCGGTTTGTCAATTACGCGAGCATACATATTGATGTATCCATGCGCACAAACCGCGATCAATGGAATATTGACTATGTGTATCTAAACCAGGATAGAACAGCCACTGACACCATCTTTCGCGATTTAACCATGGTAACACCTCCGGGCTCCTTTTTAAAGAACTACTCATCGGTACCCTGGGCTCATTTTAAAACAGCCATTGATAAGGAACTGAATGGCGTTTATTTTCATGTACGGAACAACGATGCCAACGGGAGGAACCTGAACGAGATCAATTTATATATTCGTGAAGAAGTTTCGCAATGGGAAGATTCTTACCGGGTTGGGCAAAAAAACCTGGATGCATTTACCAATTATTCCGACCTCAGGTGGCAGTTTGTAGAACCGCCCTTTGTATGGCAAGCAAATGAAAAGGCCTTGTTTACCCTTACTGCCGAACTCGAAACCGATGGCGTTGACCAACCGCAAAACAATACAGCCTACCGTCAGGTGGTTTGTGAGAAATACTATTCCTACGACGATGGTACCGCAGAATATGCTTACAATATTGATGAAGATAGCCGAAAGGCTGCCTACAGGTATCATACCTATGAACCCGATAGTTTGCGGGGGTTTTTTATGTATTTTTTGAGGAACAAGGATCAGGTATCGGCATTGGAATCATTTATTCCCTGTATTTGGAGCTCTGAAGATGGTAAACCTGGAACCTTAATCTATAAAGACGGAACTGCCAAAAAAGTAGCATTTGGTGACAGTTTAAATCAATTTGTTCCTATTTGGCTCGATAGTGCTGTTTTTATCGAAGATGACTTTTTTATTGGCTGGGAACAGGAACAAGGGAAGAGCATCAACCTGGGTTTTGATGCCAATACCAATACAAGTTCTAAAAGATTCTATTATAACGGCCAATGGTATGAAAGTGATTACGAAGGTTCCTTAATGCTGCGGCCTATCTTCAGTAAAGAGAAAATAAATACGGCTATTGCAGATACAAAAATCCCCGGTCCGGCATTTCAACTTTTTCCAAATCCTTCCGATGGTGAGTTTACCTTACAAAGCAATGATGGGACTGTGCAAGGGGAACTATTTATTTACAATCACGTGGGAATATTACTTGACCGGACGGAACTTCAACCGGAAAACTATAACTTTTCACACCTTAACCAGGGATTATATTTTATTAGAATTGAGACAACAGATAAAAAGACACAAATCATAAAGTGGCTTAAACAGTAGGTAAATACCGGTAAACATGATAGACGGAGTGCAGGAGAATTTTGAGGAGCAGGAAGAAAACAGTGAATTATTTGAGCATTTTAGGTTTGTTGCCGATAAAGGGCAAGGATTATTACGGATTGATAAATTTCTGCAAATCCGGGTGGAGAATGCCTCCCGTTCTAAAATACAGGCTGCCGCAGAGAATGGCTCCATTTTGGTGAATGATAAACCGGTAAAGGCCAATTACCGTGTAAAACCAGGTGATGTTATTTCAGTGGTTTTGGAATACCCACCCCGTGAAATTGAAATTATCCCCGAAGATATTTCCATTGAAGTTATTTATGAAGACGATTACTTAGTGGTGGTAAATAAGCCTGCCGGTTTGGTAGTGCATCCCAGCTATGGGCATTATACAGGTACGTTAATCAATGCCTTGGCATACAGATACAAGGATTTACCTATTTTTAATGGTAGCGATGCCCGTCCGGGATTGATTCACCGCATTGATAAAGATACCTCAGGACTTTTGGTGATTGCCAAAACCGAAGCCGCCAAAACCCACATTGCCCTTCAATTTTTTGAGCATACTACCCACCGCAGGTATGTAGCTTTGGTCTGGGGAAGTTTCGATGAAGAAGAGGGAACCATCACCGGGCACATTGGGCGGAGCCTTAAAAACCGGAAAGTGATGGACGTTTTCCCCGATGGAGAATACGGAAAACATGCCATAACTCATTACAAGGTCTTGGAACGTTTGGGTTATGTAACTTTAATAGAGTGTAGGTTAGAAACCGGCAGAACGCACCAGATAAGGGCTCACATGAAATATTTGGGGCACCCCCTGTTTAACGATCCGGAATATGGAGGCGACCAGATTTTAAAAGGTACCACCTTTACCAAATACAAACAGTTTGTGCAAAACTGCTTCGCCATGTTGCCACGCCAGGCCTTGCACGCAAAGGAGCTGGGGTTCCGTCACCCGAAAACCAACCAATTTGTTCAGTTCGATTCACCCATTCCCGATGACATGACTTCGGTGATTAACAAATGGCGGAATTACATTTCAGACAGAAACAACCAATAGGCCATGTGATAATTTGTTAATGTGGTAATTAGCTGATGTGTAAATTAGTAAATGTGTAAATTAATTCGTGAGGTAATTCGCAGATGAACACATGAGTTACTATTTGGCTAAATTTTGTTTTTTGTAGCGATCCATTTCCCGTTTCGACTCCTCGCTCTTGAGGCTTTGCCTTTTATCATATTCGCGTTTGCCTTTTACTAAAGCAATTTCGAGTTTCACAAAACCTTTTTCGTTAAAAAAAAGTGACAGTGGAACAATAGAAATCCCTTTTTCTGCCACCCGTTTTTCCCATTTGTTCAGTTCACGTCGGTTAAGCAGCAATTTCCGCTGGGTTTTGTTTTTTGAAATCACAAAACGTTCGTTTTCACGTTCGGCCAAATACATATTGCTGACAAAAAGTTCGCTATTTACATAACTGCAATACGATTCCGATAGGCTGGCCTTTCCATTTCGTATTTGTTTGATATCGGAACCAATCAGTTGAATGCCTGCAACATAAGTTTCGATCACGTGGTAGTGATGCCAAGCTTTTTTATTTCGTATTTTCGCAGGTGCCCCTTTTTTGTTCATGGTACAAAGAAAATAAATGGTTGTGAGAAAATACAAAATTCAGCATTCCATTTTCCTGACTTTGGTCTTCCTTTTTGTATGTTCCGGCTTTCCTTTATACGAACCAATTTTAACAATAACATTACATTTTCATATCATCCAATTCTTTGGTATTTTTGGCAGATGAAAAAAATGGTACAATATCTTAAACAGCCTTATCCCTTTGAAAGAAACAAATGGAGCACCATTGTTTTGATAAGCCTGTTTGTGGGTTTTTTTCTAATTGTATTTAAACCTTTTGGTTCTAATGGAATTGTTTCGCCTTGGCGCAATTACATAATGGGTGGGTATGGTTTGGTTACTTTTTTGGTATTGGTGATAAACCTGATACTGATTCCTTCCCTTTTCAAAAAATATTTTTCCAATTCGTATTGGACCCTTGGGATCAATGTACTTTGGTTGTGTTGGATTCTTTTCACAATTGGGCTGGGTAATTATTTTTACACCATCTGTTTTTTTAGTATCAAAGGTACCTGGTTTCAGGGTTTAATAAATGCGCAAATAGTTACCCTATTAGTTGGATTTTTTCCGGTCACTATATTTACAATTCTTACTTATCATCGGTTGATGCAAAAAAATGTCAGTGCAGCACAAACCATAAACGGGCAACTGCATCAAGCCAATTATAAGCAGAATACCGGAAGCAATTTATCATTTACGTCTGAAAACGATAAAAAAGGTATTGAATTGAACGACTTTGAGTTGATTTACATTGCCTCCGAGGGAAATTATTGCACCCTGTATTATGAATTGGGTCAACAAATCAAAAAGCAGATGATCCGCAGCACCTTATCCCGGATAGAAAATCAACTAAACGGACATCCCTATTTTTTTAAATGCCACCGGGCTTTTATCGTTAATTTGAAACACATTGAAAAAACAGTGGGCAATTCACAGGGTTTGAAATTGATTGTAAAAGGTGGAACTGAGATTCCGGTTGCCCGCAATTACATAAAAACTCTAAAACAGGAGACTTCCCTTTTATCAAATCTGAAATAAAATAGTATCCCGTTTTCAAATACCATTACCACCCATCCCTAAAAATTACCTTTCGTCCCAGCGTCTTGCATTTCGTCACAAGACAAGGTTAAATATCCCAGTTTTCAGGTACTTCCGGGTTTACTGTGTATTCTTGCCATGCAATTATGCAATCAAAAATAAAAAGAATTAAAATGAAAAAGTATTGGATTTTAACAGTAGCCGTAGTTCTGGTAATTGTTGGTTTAATTGTAGAACATTTTTATGGAAATCAATGCCATAGTGGCGAATTTGCCAGAGGATATTTTGCTGCGGGCGATTTTGCCATTGGGGTTTTTGCTGCCGGCCAGTTTTCTATCGGCATCTTCTCGGCAGGTATTTTTTCTGTTGGGATATTCTCAATTAGTATTTTTAATGTGGGTTTGTATGCAGTTGGTTTTTTTGTTTGGGGTTGGAAAACCAAAAAACCCGTTTTTACCACAAATGAAGCCCAACAAACACTTAAATCCTAAATTATGAAACAGGTTGTTTTTGTAATGATGCTGGGTTTGATGCTTGTTCAATCCACAATGGGTCAAAAAAAATTAGAAATTGTAGTTTCAGATTTAATTTCCGATAATGGCAAAGTCAAGCTTGAATTGCGGAATAATTTAGATAGCGTCGTCCACAGCTTTGATCTAACCATTGAACACAAAGTAAGTCGGGTAAAGTTAGATTTGTTACCCCTAGGAACCTATTTTATCAATTATTTTCACGATGCAAACAATAACAAAAAGTTTGATACGAATTTCTTGGGAATGCCTCAGGAAGGATATGGTTTTTCGAACAATCCGGAGGCCAAATTTGGTCCTCCACCTATGGAAAAACTTTTATTTAAAGTGAGTTCCGACACAACCATTGTCTTAAAAACTTACTATTGGTGAGAAAAATGGGGTTTTAAACCCCATTTTTTATTTTAAAATCCATTACGTTTGTGCATGCAATTCAATTTTTTTTAAATAATTTGCCTCCCAATCGAAAGAAATCAATTAATATAGAATTGCATGAAAACCATTGCTATTGTCTGTGGAGGATATTCAAGAGAAGAAGTTATATCGTTGCGCAGTGCCGAACAAATTGCCCAGGTTATTGACAAACAAAAATACGAAACCTTTACTATCCTTATCAATAAAGAAAAATGGGTGGCTAAAATCCCCGGGAAAGACATTCCTGTTGCTAAAGACGATTTCAGCTTTATTATGAACGGACGAAAAGTCTCGTTCGATGCCGTGTTTATGGCCATTCATGGGACTCCCGGCGAAGATGGCCGTTTGCAGGCCTATTTTGAGATGATTGGAATCCCCGTAACCACCTGCAATGTGTTTGTGTCGGCGTTAACTTTCAATAAATTTGCTACCAAGCTTTTTGTAAAGGAATATGGCATCCTGACCGCCGATGCCTTGATGTTTCACAAAGGAAAATCTATCGATATTAGAGTCATTGCCAAACGGTTCGGATTTCCCATGTTTGTGAAGCCCAACAACGGTGGCTCCAGTTTTGGGGTAACCAAAGTGAAAGAGATGGCTCAATTGGAACCTGCTATTGAAAAAGCCTTTGCCGAGGATACCGAAATCATTATTGAGCCTTTTATCGAAGGGGGCGAATATACCTGTGGGGTGTTTAAATCGGATACCGAAACCTTATTGCTTCCGGTAACTGAGATTGTAAGCAAAACCGAGTTCTTCGATTTTGAAGCCAAATATACCAAAGGGATGTCGGAAGAAATTACACCGGCAAGGCTTTCACCTGAAAAAACCAAAGAGTGCCAGGAATTATCATCAAAAATTTATGATATGTTGGGCTGTAACGGCGTGGTGCGGATTGATTACCTTAAAAAAGAGGACCAGTTTTACTTTATGGAAATAAATACCGTTCCCGGCATGAGCGCCGAAAGCATTATTCCCCAACAAGCCCGCGCCTATGGGTTAACGGTAACCGAATTTTACACCAAACTGATTGAAGATGCTTTAACCCGTGGGTGAGAGGTAGGAGCAAGTAGTTCATAACGGAACGTTGTGCTTTATGCTTGGGAAACCACACTGCCAACAGGATTTGATAATAAGTTGAGTATATTTGTGTTTAAATAATTGGATTAAATGAGAATAACTGAAAGAAAATATTTAGATACTTATATTCAGACAATTGGACATGATATTCCAAGATTGATCAAGAATTTTGATTTTTCGGAAAACAACGTGGGATTTGACTATTTGACAAAATCATCTGCGGTTTATTCATCGAATATTGAGGGAAATAGTATCGATTTGAACTCTTATATGAACTATGAATTGAATAAAGATAAATTCAAGGTTGGAAAAGAGATAACGGAAATTGAGGATTTGATTGAGGCATACGGGTTTGCACAAAAAAATAATTTGAATGAGAAGAATCTATTGACTTGCCACAAAATATTCTCAGAATCTTTACTAATTAAGAGCAAAAGAGGAAAATACAGAATTGAGCAGGTTGGAGTTTTAGGCAAATCAGGATTAGCTTATATGGCAATTGAACCTGAATTTGTCGGACAAGAAATGAAAATATTCTTTCAGGATATTGAAGAATTAATATCACTAAACCTAAATGAAAAAGAGGTTCTTTATTTTGCTTCGTTGATTCATCTAAAGTTCGCACATATCCACCCATTTCGGGATGGAAACGGAAGAGCCGCGCGTTTACTTGAAAAGTGGTTTATTGCCGAGAAATTGGGCCGTGATTTTTGGAAATTATCTTCAGAAGAATATTATAAAGTAAACCAAACCAGATATTATGAGACATTAAATTTGGGAGTAAATTATTATGAATTGGATTATGATAAATGTTTAGGATTTCTAGAAATGCTTCCAAATTGTTTAAAATAAAGCACGAAAGCACAAAAACAGTAATACCTAAAGCGGGTTTTGGAGGTTTTTCAAAGCCAAGCATGCGCAGAAAAGTGTTGTGCGGGGCGACAGAGACCCGCCACGAAATCCCGTTCTGGGCATGAGCACTGAAAGCATTATCCCGCAACAAACCCGCGCCTTTTAACATTAACCGAATTTTACATCAAACTGACTGAAGATGCATTAGCTCGTAGATATAAATGAAAACTTTTGATTTTCAAGCTGGTTTTATTCCGATGTGTGGAATTTGATGCGTGGACCTATAATCAAAACCAACCCAATTAATAGCATTACCGAACCGGCATTTAGCAACATGGTGGTTTTAATCGAAATTAAATCATCGAGGACTCCAATCAGTAAATTCCCGAATGCGACACCACCTGCATAAAAGGAATAAATAAGCGATTGCCCAACGGAACGCATCTGATTTGGAACAATGTTATGTACAAAAGCTACCATGGAAACAAAAAATAACCCGATGCTGATGCCATGAATGACACCAATAGCCACAGCCAATTCGGGTTTATAGTTGATGCCGTATAAAAACATGCGGATGGCAGTGGCAAACATGGTGAACAAAAACACTTTTTTGGCACCGAAACGGGTAACCAGCTTTTTTCCAAAAAAGAAAAAGGGAATTTCGCTGATGGCTTGCACCGCAAAGGCCAATCCAATAATGGAATTCGGGGCTCCCAACTCGTGATAATATACATTGATGATTAAAAAAATAGGGGCAGCAAACAAACTATACGCAAAAACCAAAAAGAAAAAGTATAGTAACTTCTTTTCGCTTTTCAGCAAATCACGGATGACCT
>Ga0172379_10009602_pt1 | contig 11893 bp, 11 predicted proteins | sample GrowelOW334metaG_FD_119756 | JGI IMG/M metagenome (GOLD analysis project Ga0172379, IMG submission 119756) | Groundwater microbial communities from an aquifer near a municipal landfill in Southern Ontario, Canada - Groundwater well OW334 metaG | ecosystem: Environmental > Aquatic > Deep... | reverse complement strand
CAATGATGAAATGATTGGTTTACTGAAAGCTAACCTCCAGATGATGCGGGAGGTCAGGGATGCACACAAGAGGCCGGCAGTGGTGAGTTTTCAGTCGCTGCGGGACAGGCAAGGAGAGTTTGATGTTATTAAAGCAAAAACCAGGATAGGTTAAAATCAATATACTAGCTCCCAATTTATGTTAGTATACTGATAAATTTATTGTACATTTTGAATAATGTTGAAACGGTGCCAACATTAATCAAACCTGCTACTAATGAGCAGCCAGATAATCGCTTTGAGGGGGTGGTCAATTTGCTCCGCCGATGACTGGATTTTTTGAGCGTTTTTTTTACTCAATAGCCAATCGACATGAAACCTTAAGATTGCGTCAACCCAATTAGCTTTTTAAGACGATCCGACTTATCTCTATAGAATGTTCCACTTTGAAGCCTAAGGGAATCCAATTGCTCATTGCATTCTATAAGTTTCCCTTGTTTAAGGTAGATCAGTGCGAGATACCATTGTGCATGTTGAGCATAAGAACCCCCATTCGCTATTAATTTCAAGTACTGGGTAATGGCAATATCGAATTTGCCATTAGCTTGCTTGATGAGGCCGTTTAGAAGCAGATAATCTGGGTTAGCGTTATCTTTTCCTGTCAGAGAATCAGAGAGTATTTCTGCATCAACAAAATTAAGGGTCCGGTATGCAATAACCGCACTTTTGAACATGTCCATTGTATTGTCGCTGCCATCTCTATAATCAGTTGCGAAACGATAAGGTTCATAGAATTGTGAATACAAGGAATTCGGGTTTTTCTGTGTCTTAAAAACTAGCCACGGAATCTTGAATAATATCAGAGCAACTGCTGCAACTCCCGTTATCAAAATAACTGCATGTCGAATTTTTCTTTTTCTGTTAGATATCCGTATCAGCCTCTGATATTTAATAGAGCGAGCCGCATCCCGTCCTTTCCAAGCACGTAATTCACTATAGACTTCCATAAACTCATCATCAGTCAGTCTTTTCTTGGTCATAAACTTTTGTGTTTCTAAATATCAACCCCGTGATTTCGTAAAAGTTTCCTGAATTTCGAGATAACAATTGACTTTCGAACCATGAATACCTCTTTATTTTTATACCCTAATTGCGCAGTAAGGTTTTCTGCAGATTCTCCACTCCTTACCTTTTCTATTAATTGCACTTCATGCTCGCTCAAGAAACTTAGACATATGTCAATAGCATCATTAGCCTCAAATTTAGCAATATCCGAATCAACCGACAGGTCCATATCTTTCAGATTTTCTGAATCAAACTCTCGACCATCTTTCGGTATACTATCCCGTAGATGTCTGCAAATAAGACTCTTGGTTATATGGTGAAGATAACCCATGACATTAAAAGGCTCGGCGTAAATTCGCTTGTTCATCACAATCTCAGCGATAACATCATATGCGATTTCCTTGGCCAAATCATAGTTTTTGATGTCATACAGTCTGAAAATATTATATGCCATTGCCTTTATACAGTTAGAAATCTTATCTATAGCCTGTTGATCACCAATCTTGATCTTATTTAAAATTCTAGAATCAAAGGTTTCGGACATCTTCTGCTGTTAAGGTGCGGTAAAAGTATCCATTCCTTAATAAACCCCACCAGCAAACCAATTCTTTTTGATCGGTAATGATGATGGGGTCATTCAAGAGTTACCTTACCCACCATGGTTTGGATCAGGATCAGGTGGCGGGGGAGGTGGTGGTGGTAAGATAATTGGATTGTCGTCTCCATCTCCGCCTCGTACATGAAGCATCTCCTCAATCCCCATTTCGAAGTGAGTGAGGATTTTTTTAGTTCGTCAATGTTACAATACATAGTTATAAATATTTAAGGTTTAAACTACATTCGTATTATGTCTGAAATCATGAAAACCTTAATCTGGAATCTGCTTTTTTTTTCATTCTTGCCTGTCTTTGCAAAAAAGCCCGTACAATCCATTACTGATCTTTACCAACAAACCTCAAGAATATACCAGCTTAGTAAGGAGGGTAAAGCATTGAAAGTCATTATTCTATGTGATTCTGTTATAAATTCATACAAGGACTTTCCCGGATCTGAAACTTACCTTGGATACCTTTACATCTATCTGGCTGATGCCGCCAAGAGACAGGGAGACATAGGTCTTGCTAGAAATTCTCTCCAATTAGCTGGCAGATTTTTTAAATCCGGCGGTGATGAGTTAATGGTCCAGATTCCAGTCAATCTAATTTCCCTCGACTTGGAGGCAGGCCGTTTTGACAGATGCCTTTCCAAGGGTTTACCCTTACTTAAAGAAAAGGCATTTGTCCTCGATCCAGCAAAAAGTGCCTCTCTTTTAAACAATCTGGCCGCCGCTGCATTGCAAACTAATAACCTAAAACTAACGGATTCTCTATTTCACTGCCTGTTTGAGCTAATTCATAAGAAAACAACCGGAGCTAACTTTGATAGTGCACTGACTTACCGAAATTTTGGTCGGTTTAAACTGAAAATAGGTGATCTTAAAACAGCAGGTTCGGCGATCAGACGTTCTTTAGAATTATACCAACAACAGTATGGACCTGTTCATTTTCAAACCGGAAAATCTTGGCATAATTTAGGAAATTTTTATAAACAAAGTAATCGACTCGACTCCGCAAAACTCTGCTACCTGAGTTCTAGAAGATCCTTCAATATTAATATTTCTGTGTCTAACCCTCTAGGGGATGTGACTACACCATTTGATTACCAAACGGTTTCATTAGAATTACTTATGGATGAGATTAATCTTCAACGGATTATGGCATTTCAACAGAGGGATTCCTTTCGAGTTGACAAACTTTTAGCCGTTTTCAAAAACGCACTTGGAGGGATCAATCATTTCGAATCCATACTCCAATTACTTACCGGTTCAGAGTCGGGGTTTATTCTTTCGGATAAAGGACGACAAGTTTTTAATGCTGGAATTCAATTATCGATTGACCTTTATAGGGAAACCGGGAAGGAGGTTTATCTGCAAAAAGCATTGGTATTAGCGATGCAATCTGGGGCCATATCGTTGCAGGCACAAGCAGTGTTTGAGGAACAGATGGTACAAGATGACTCCACTCAATCTTTAGTATTGCAGCTTTATCGGTTTCGTGAATCCCTTGATAAACCGTCCGACAGGTACTCCAGATTGAACCAGTTGCAAGGTTACCAAAATCAAATGCGAATTTTGAAACGGAGAACCAATAACCTAAAAATTCTTACTGGACCTAACGAGCTCCGGTTTGATCAGATTGCTAGGGCAATTGGTAAAAGTCAGTTCATCTGTTATCAGCAACTGGATTCTGCGTTGATAGTTTTCGGATTAAGCAACAACCACCTTAGCTTTTCCGAAATACCAATTTGTAATGACCTAAGAACTACTTTGACAGAGTTTATGAAATTTGTTGATACTCCCATCGTTGGCAACTACCAAAACGAACAGGTAAATGAGTTTTACAAAAAAGCTATTAACCTATATCACATACTTCTTAAGCCGTACCTGGTGAAAAACCTCTCCGGCAAATTGCTTATTCGATCTGATGGCATACTATTGGACCTCCCTTTTGAGGCCTTAGTCTTTGATGACTCCGGTTTTGAGGCTTCTGATAGTTTTACCGAATTCTCTAATCTTCCATTTTTGATGAAGAAATTTTGTATTTCATATGTATCGGGAACCAGGCAGGAAACAATCGGGAAAATACAAAGTAAGCACAGCCAATCTCTTAAGATACTTACATGGTCTTATGATCAATTAGCTCCAGAACTCAAGGTGGAAGTTGATTGGCTTAAGGAAAATGTCCCTCATTCGATTGTAATTGATTTGGGGGAGCCTGGGTGTGATATTAAAACCTCTCTAAAGGATGCCGATCTGATCCATTTTGCAGGCCATATTCGAATAAATTATGAAGATGCTATGAGGACGTCCATGGGATATCCACTTAAAAGAGAGGGATCTTTCGATTTGTCCAATTTGCTACACATTAGGATTTCATCAAGGATGGTTTTTATCAATGGCTGCGAATCAGGAAAAGGGATTTATAATCGTGGTGACGGAGAATTGAGCCCTGGTTTATTTTTTTTATTGGCTGGCGCTAGTGGTGTGATTGAACATCGTTGGAAGGCGCCTGACCTGAGTGGCTCCTTTCTAAGTCGAGAGTTTTATAGTGAACATCCAGAAGATGGACCGGCTATCGCATTGCAGAAAGCCAAACTAGATTATCTTACGAAATGTCAGCCAGGATTGGATCATCCACATTATTGGGCAGGTATGGTTTATGCGGGACCAATCATAATTGTCCAATTCCAGACCGGGACAATCCTCCTGTTTGCTATAATCCTGTTACTTCTTTTCTTGGCTATTTGGTACTGGATTCGTAAAAGTCAGTATAAGAGATTAAAGAGAAGCAAGGAACGTAAACAGGATAATAGTTGAATTGATATTTTTTATCGTTGATTATCAATATTTTAAAAAATATTTTGCGAACTGTGATTAAGGTTTTGATGAAATCTGACATAATATATTTAGAAAGGACTTATTAGTTAACAAGTTCAGAGATGCTAAAACCAAATTTTGAAGGAATGCTTAAGTCAACCGAGTCTCTTTTTTATTTATAAACTTAAATGCTTATGAAACGAATTACAGTGGTTCTCTTTTCTTTGTTGATTTCTCAACTGTGAGCTTAAACTGTATGAATGCAGATTATCAGAATATCAAAGAACAAACTTATAATCAGTTGAAAATCTTTAAACTAAAACGCAACATTAGTGATCCCTAATATTAATTTAAACTATTTTATTATGAAAAAGTTATTTTTGTTATCTTGTTTTACATTGATGGCAGCATTGTTTTTAACCTTTGTTCCTTTTGAAAGGGTCTTTGCAGAAGAAACTAAGGGTTGTCCGGGAGAATGGTGCACCACGGATGCAAATAATAAAAAAATTTGTATGTTTAATGGGGTACCAGATGAATATTGTTCCTGTTGCCCAACCAATCCTACTCCAATAGGAGGATAGAGATTATTAGATGCCTGTAACATCCTTTTGCAGGCATCTATTTTTTTTAACATATATTTTGCCTTTTGTAATGAAATCATATAAGTATTTCTCTCTATCATTACCATTTTTATTGGTAATTTTTCTTACACAATGTAGAAATCCTGAGAATCAGGATATAAATTCTGTAAAAGCATTATCGGCAAGGGTCTATGATGGTGATTATAGTAATTTGGATATTTCCAAAGAATTCATAGTGAAGCCTATTAAGCTTGAAACAAGGAAGGAGTGTATTATTGGTCAAATTGTTAATGTTGAAGTTTCTAACAAGTTTTTGTATGTGTTAGACCAAAATACTTTATATTTATTTACAATCTCCGGTCAATATATCAAAAAAATAAACCGTGGTAAAGGACCAGGCGAGGTAACAAGAGCATTGAATATTAGTTATGATGAAGAATATAATGAGCTATATCTAATTGAAAGAGGGAATGTTCTGCATGTTTATGATGAAAATATAAATTATAAGGAAACCTATGTTTTGAATGGTAGTTATTGCGATGCACTGAGGATTGATAGCACAAGTTTTTTACTTTATTCAGCTTTGCCTGCAAAATGGGGGGATAATCTAGTAGTTAAATACGATGTGCAAAAAGGAGAGAAGCTTGTTCAATACATCCCAACAAAAGAAGTATTTACACCCAATTTTCAATTGCTTTGTTACAACAATTTTGTCAAATCTAATGAAAAGCTATATGTATTTGGTTCAAATTCCCATTATATTTATCAATATCTTAATAATGAGATTGTACCAACCATTCATATAGATTTCAACTATTGGGTTATCCCGAAAAAGATTCTTAATGATTTTGAGAACCAAAATGATTATATGAATTATGCTAAACAAAATAATAAAATTTCCTTTACTAATTCACTTCACATTATAAATAACTTTAAGCTTTTAGGCATAAGCTCCTTTGAAAGGAATTATGGATTAGTTGTAGGTGAATCGAGCGAGATCTTGCTCATCAAACTTAATGAATTACTGGATTTGCCAGATACTGAATCCTTTAAACGCCCCATTAATTCGTGCAATAACAAATTAATTTTTGCCTACTATAATGATGTTTTAATAACTGGCGATACAATTTGTAGGAGCACCAATTTTATTTTACATGGAGTGTCAATCAATATCAATATCGACGACAATCCCAGTTTGATCATACTTGATTTTAATTAATATTTAGATGAAGAATAAGTCAGCGAGAATTATAATACTTATATTACTGGTCTCTTTCTTTTTACTATTATTTAATTATTTCAAACTTAAAAATACATACTCTGGTAATATTAAAGTTTATATTGAGAAGATTCAGGGTGTCACGAGTTCTTATGAAAATTACATCTGGTATGTCAATAGTGGTTTTCACCGAACAATAAATCAATCTATGGGATTGAATAATTCAAAGGGGGAAACAATCAGTTTATCACAAGTAATTGAGGATGATTTCTTACTTATTTATCGTGTCTCAGATTTATTCTGCTCTACCTGCAATGAATCAGGACTTGATATTCTTAATAAATCAGCAGATCTTCTATCTCCCTTGAAAGCTATTGTGGTTGGCACTTTCTTTGATTTGAATTATATGCGCAAATATGAAGAATTATTGAAAGAAAAATTCCCGCTTTATAGTACAAAATCTAAAATCGGAACTGAGCTTGAAGAAATTGGGTACCCATATTTTATTATGATAAATAAAAAATGTGAAATTGTTAGCTTCTTTGTTCCTGATGTTTTATACCCGGAATTCACAAGATTCTATCTAAAGAAATTATCAAATCGGTAGTGTACAGAATTTTGTGTAAGTGAAATGATAGCTGTCAATCTGATTGACCGCCGGGCTGGAGCCTTCAATCGAGCTCAAAGCCCGGCAGGTCACGACGAAATGTTTAATTTTAAACCAATTGACAGCAACATGAATGATGAAGAACTTTTTCAATGGCCGGAGGAGGCATTCCATCTGTTCCATGAGGGTATCCTGAGATCATCAGGCACCATATCGGTAACCGAGGCCAGCGATAGCTACAAAGCTAATCTGATGGTAGGATCCGGAGATATGGCATCCAGGATAAAAGATTTAAAGCTGAAGGATCTGGACCTCGGGGGCGTGCGCACCTGGGAGTGGAAAACGGAGTATAAATATCCGGATGATGATTTTGCATTATTCCCCGTGAAAAACACCAAGCTGATGGAAGAGGATCTGGAAGCGGCCGGCTGGATCACCAATAAATATCGACTGAATTCCTTCGAAGATGGCGCATTTTATCAGGATCCCGGCGGGATCTTCGCTGTGGCTCCTTATCCCTTCCTGGCATACATGATCAGGCGTATCATGGCCATATACGGCTTCCAGATCAAGGCCAACATTTTCGAGTCAAATAAAGACTTCCGCGACCTGGTGATCTACCATAATCACGATATCACCGGTGTAGTAACCACCACTTCAATGGAAAGTGTGGATCTTGGAGTGGGTGTTTTTGGAAATCAAATGACTCAGGATATGCTGGTTTCCACGGTTGGCCGGGGAATTACCACCTTTGATCTGGCCAAATGCATGCCCGATATGCTGATCAGTGATTTCCTGATCAGCCTGCGCAACCTGTTGAATATCGCTTTCGTTTTCGATAGTAAGGATCATGTTTCAATTATTAGTAGGCAGGATCTGGTGATGAGAGCGACCACTGAGGATATCACTGAACTGGCGATCGGGATCCACCGACTACAAGAGGTGGCCACCGCATCAGGGTTCAAGCTGATATGGAACCATGATGATGATGATACCATTTTTGCAGATGGATTCAAGAAACTGGATGATGATCTGGCACTATTAAAAGATCCGGTTGCCGACTTGACAGCACTGGCGGCATTAACTCCCGAATTGAATGAGATCCGATTTGTGCAACTCACGGACGCTTATTATCAGTATGCCCGGATCGGAGAAACCAGCACCTACACCTGGACCCCTTATGGTATCGGATTTCAAAATTATCTGGATGGCCTGATGGAGGAAGTTTTTGAAACCCAGTTTTCCACCCTGATCATGGAAACCTGGACTCGGGAAGTCGGGGGTCCATCGATCCGGTTACCCAAAGCCGAGCAAATGGGAAATTCCGCAACCCGGGCGGATGTTCAGCCCTTCAGTCCTCGCCTGCTTTTCTACCGTGGACTGGTTGCCGATAGTGATGATGATCTCTCTCCCATGGGATCCAATGATAACTTGGACCGCACCGGCACTCCATTAACCGGAAAGTATCTCAGCCTTAAATGGCAGGGAGATTATGGTTTGTTTGGCTTATACCCTCAGCTCTGGAGAAGGTATCTCACCTGGTGGATGACCCGCAAATTGGTGTACTGGACCATCAAGGATCCATCGAGCTTGCGGTTTGATGAGAAATATTCCATCGATGGCAAACACTACCTCTTGAAAAAGCGGACCATCAACCTGACGCAGAGAGGGGTTGAACCGGGGGAATGCGAGTTTTACTTGGTGTAAAAGGAGTCCATGGCCTTCATTTCCTGCTCGATTTCACCGGTAAGAATGTGAGCATAAATCATCGTTTGGTCGATTTTAGTATGACCAAGAATCTTCTGTAACGCCAGGAGATTCTTGGTTTTTTTGAGAAAGATGGTGGCGAACGTATGCCTGGAGGAGTGGAACGTAAGCTTTTTATAAATCCTCGCATGAATAAAGACATCTCGCATGAACTCCCGGCTCTTCGGTTCCGAGTAGGGTGTGAAGCAAAAGCCTTTGATCCGATAGGGCGATTCATCTTTAATTAACTGGATGGCCATCTTATTCAGAGGGATCTTCACGGTTTGCGCATTTGTGTTTTTGGTTTTGTAAGGCATTAGAATTAAGATATTTGCAATAATGTCCTCCATCCTGATACGTATTAAATCAGAAATTCGTATTGAGGTAAAGCAACAAAATAGGTAATGCCGGAGTGCCCGGTGATAATTATCGGGCAAAGTTCCGGACCGGTATAAATCAACCAGGCGCTGCAGCTCATCCTCTTCCAGAAACCCACGTTCTGACTTGGCCTGCTTTACCGGCATGTGATCCAGCGGATTTTCCTCGATCAATTTCCTGCGCTTGGCTATATTGATATAGGTCCGCAAGGTTTTAATGCTATTCCAGCGCGTATTCTGGCCGTTGGTTTTTTTGGTTTTCAGCCATCGTTGATAATCGGCGAAAAAATCTTCGGTGAGCTCGCTGAAGTAAACCTTATCCTTGAATTCCTTCAGCTTATTGAGATGCGAGGTGTGCTGTGCCAGGGAACTATCCGTCAGCTCGCCTTTACGCTCCTTGATAGCGGCCTCCATAAATACCAAAAAATCAACGTTAACGCTTGGTCGCTCATATTCATTCACCAGGATATCCGGTGTAAGATCCTTGAATTGCAGCTTATACCGAACGAAAATATCATTGACCCGGGCTCTGCAGCCTTGCACAATCAGGTTAAGATTCTTTGAATCGGGATAATTTTTTTTGATCGCCAGGTTCTCAGGGTCCCAGGCAACCTTCGGAATATTCACTTCTGTGTTAATTCTTACCCGCTGATTCAACATGTTTATTTCCAGCATAATAGGTGCTTTTCCGTCTTTCCTGACGTAAATCGCTCTATGATAGGTTATTATGCGATACGAAAAACTCTTGTACGGATCTTGTACGGATGTGGTCGTTTTACCCATATTTTGGGGTGTTTTTAATGGTGTGACGACCAAGGGATTAACCCCGGAATCGCTAGCGTTTCCGGGGATTTTCAAAGGGACTGGTGAACCTGGAGAAACTCATGATAATTCCTCCATCAGTGGCGCTAGTCTTAGCTTTCAGCTAATCACTTAAAACTAATTGTGCCGTATTTGTGCCGTTTGCTTTTAGGAGTTCAAACCCAACATTTTCATGTTTGCTAGAACCATCCTATCATATCTCACGGCCGGCTTGCTTTGGGCTACTCATAGCCCAGGAAATTTCTTGTGCCGTTTTTCTATTGTATTTTTAGATAATTTTAACTAATTACTTGATCTATTTGCTTTAACCATTTTGCAGGGCCATTCGCTCCAACAACTGAGTATGCTTCTCAAGGAGCTGTGTATATTTATCCTTGATCTCCTGCAGTTTACGCTGCAATTCTTCGTTATCCACCTGTATTCCAAAAGAGTGCCCGCGGTAGTATGCGAAGAGGTCGAAATCCAGGATCTCGCATAACCGTTCCGCTAACTCGAAGTCTACACTTTTACGGTTCTCGAGGGATTCAATGTTTTGGGGACTGCACTTGAGTGCCCTGGCCAGGGCAGACTTGGTCATGTGTATTTGCTCCCTGCGTTCTTTTATAATAACGCCAACCATCTTTGCCATAATATATTGATTATATGTGCTTTTTGTTTATTGGAAACTTCCTGATTCTCGCTGTTTATATCTTTTACCTCGCCCAGTAGAAATGTTTATCTCTCATTTTCAAAGGCTCCCAAAGTTTATACTATCGTAATTGACATCGACAGCTTTCATCAGATAAAAAATCAATTCCAGTCACTAACCTTGTACCAGACCTCCGATCAAGTTAACACCTTAATGTTTCTCAATCAAAGTCACACAAATGTCACACATTTATTACACATATCCAAATTATTTATGACATCAGATCAACTTTCTTTAATCCGAAGAATGCTACCCAGGGGGACCCGCAGTAAAATTGCTACCAGCACAAAGTTCTCTTTCAGCTACATAGACCAGGTTTTAAAGGGAAAGCGGCGCAGTCCTGTCATCATGAGATCAGTCCTCGAGATTTTAGAGGAATTGATGCTGATAGAAAAATCAAATTCAATCAAGCTTCAGCAGATCATGGCCATCATCGACGAAATCCAAACACCTTAAACTGCAGCTATACTTTATAGCGTCATAATCATGATCGATCCCACTTCATCCCTGCTCAACCGAAACTCCAACACCCGGAGCCTTGAGTTTATCCGTCGTGCCCTGAAAACTTATCTCAGCTTCCTGAAAAAAGCTGAATCCTCTCGGATGCTAACCGCCATCGAGCCAATCAACTTTGCGGAAGAGTACCAGTATGTTGAACAACTCATTCACGATATCACATTCGTCCTGCACAGTCGGCGACATGAATAGGTAGGTTCCCTACCCTATTCAAAGAGAAACAATTCGCTCATCACAATAATCCGACCTTCTAATGATCCCTCAATCTATCATAGACCAAATAATCAGCATACCGATCGTTGCAATAATCGGCAAGTATGCCACCTTAAAAAGAAAAGGCACCACCTGGGAAGCCTGCTGCCCGTTTCATCAGGAGAAATCACCCAGCTTTAAAGTATTTCCGAAAACTAACACATACAAATGCTTTGGCTGCGGAGCCGGAGGCAATGGCATCGCCTTCATCATGGCGAAGGAAGGGATCACCTTCCCGGAGGCCTGCCGGTCTCTGGCTTCCGGTCATGGCATTATTTTAAAAGAGGAAGAGCAAAGCAATGAGCAAAAAGCAGCTCAGCATCACGCCGAATCCCTCTACATCGTCAACTCCCTTGCCGGCTCCTATTTCACCGCTCAGTTAAACGATCCTGCAAACAGGCCGGCCATGGATTATGCACTTAGCCGGTGGACCGAGGAAACCATCAAACAGTTTGAGATCGGATTCGCACCCAACAAGCCTGATGGCCTGATCAGTTTCGCCCGTCAATCCGGAATCAAAATGGAAATCCTGCAGGAGGCCGGCCTGATCCGGGAGAGTGAGAACAAAGCAGGCCAGCTGTATGATTTCTTCCGCGGCCGGCTGATTATTCCGATCCACAACAAAT
>Ga0172379_10009601_pt1 | contig 11894 bp, 9 predicted proteins | sample GrowelOW334metaG_FD_119756 | JGI IMG/M metagenome (GOLD analysis project Ga0172379, IMG submission 119756) | Groundwater microbial communities from an aquifer near a municipal landfill in Southern Ontario, Canada - Groundwater well OW334 metaG | ecosystem: Environmental > Aquatic > Deep... | reverse complement strand
CGTCTTTTTACATTGAATGCAAGAAGACGAAGTTGGTCTGGCCCGCAGGCGTTTTTCGTCGATTTCTTGTTTGCTGTAACTGCAGAGACCATAGGTATCGTTTTCAACGCGCTTCAAAGCACCTTCGACATCGCGCAAAGCATGTTCGAGTTCGTCTTCCAACGACAAATTGTCAGTGAATTGTGCCACTTCGGCGGCGTTTTCATCCTCACTGTCGCCCATGTTGGGGAAATCAGAATTAAAATCAGTTTCAGCGGCTTTTGGGTTGCGATGAGCAAATTGGTTCAATTCCTTTCCTAAACGTTCTTTTTCAGTTAAAAGGAATCCTTTCATTTCCTCGAGAAGTTTTTTATTCATAAAATTGATTATTGAGGTAAAATCATGTGGCGTTACCTAATCTTTGTTATAAGTGTAGCAGATTTGGTGAAAAAATCAAGGCAGGTAAGGAAAATTTGGCAAAAAGAAAAGGGGGTATTGCTCAAAGTAATTAAGGAGCGCCCCCTTACGGGGGCCATATATAGTCAACCGGCAGATGCCGGGTATAGAAAACCAATCATGATTATCTAAACTCGGCACCCACTCAGGACAGATGGCCCAAGACGACTCAACTTCTCTACCAATCAATGGTCTTGTCTACGATAGAAATAATATTTCTATAAAAGTGTAGACGGACCGTAGTTGCTTGTTTTTTTATTTTGTTTTTGTTTTTTCGCAAACTGACAAGTAAAGAAGTGGGATATTTCCCGAAAGTCTAGGGCTCCGCTCGGATAAATGGGTCAACCGACCGGATTACCACCCTTGCTTTTACCCTTTATGACAGGGTTTGGCAGAGAATTTTGTCCCTGCCTTCGGAAAACTTCCCGTTTGAGGTTTAGAAAGAACGTTTAGCTGAAAGCTTTTCAGCTTCTAGATATATTATACAGCCTTGAACACTAAAAGTCAACGATAGCAAATACTCTTTGTTTAGCAAAAAAGTAAAAGTTTTCCACAATTAGTGTTCATTATTAAATAAAATCTGTGGAAACTTATCCACAGATTTTGATACTTATACATTAGTTATCCACAGATTTTGTTTTTTCTAGTAGCAAAGAAAAACTTTGCGGCTAGTTAAAACAATTTCTTCAAATTTTGCTCCAAAATTCAACAGATTTGGTAAAACGACATATTGCGTATTTCCAAAAACACCTTTTTCCAACTCATTTGGCTTTAGGTAGGCAAAAAGTTTCTTCTGGCCGCAGACGGCATTGGTTTTTTCTTGTTTTTTATTGAGATAATCTTCTAAAAGCGCTTGGTCGGAGGAAATTATGTCAGTTTTTTCACCATCAAGAGCGAAAAAACTGCCGTTTTCAGTCTTTGTACTCTTTACTTCACTTCCATTTATCCAAATTGAGCTAAATTCAGCCCCGGTCTGATCAATAAACATTTCTTGGACAAAAGATCCATCGGGCATTGGCATTGTTTTAACAATTGGGCTTCGAAAAACCGCGGCGGTTTGAAGAATTTGGGATAAGAATGACGATTCCAAAGTGGTTTCTATTAAAAAGTCGCTGTTTGTTAAAAGAACCATGCCGCCATTTTCCTCCATTTTTTGGGCAATTTCTTCACTTTTGATAGTTCCTAAAGGATCCAGCAGTGTGTCGAACCTTAAAAAAATGGCAGAAAGATCAGTTTTTGAATTTGGTTGAAAGGAAACCGCGGCTGTTACTGCCTCCGGAAGGTTTGGTAAAAGGCTGGTGACTTTTTTAATTTTTGGTGTATCAAGCGAATATCCTCTTTTATTTGCGGTTATTTGCCCCAAAAAACCATCAAGACGCACGGTTCCCAGCGTCCGCGGCCAGATTGAGCTGAGTGACCAGGTTGTTTTGCTGTCAACTGAATACGGCAAGGGTCTATTTGATAAAAGCCAACGGTTTCGGCCGAGCTTTTGGACACTTATGCCATAGGAATTAAGGATTTCGCGCTGTAGATTCCGTTCTCTTGTCCTTATAGCCACGGCCGAAGCATTATTTTGAAGATAGAAAATCGAAATTTCCTTTGTTTTAAGGCCGGCTAGGTCACGAATTGTTATGGAACGATCGGATATTAATGTTAAACCACCGAAATCGTTTATTAATTTTGTCCACGCCTGCCTAGACGGAGTCAGGTGAATTATGGCAAGTGTGCCTTCGGGAGCAAAAGAAGACACTGTATCTCGGCTAACCCAAAGGTTAGCTAAAGTAAAAGGCACCAAAACCAAGATAAAAAAACCAAACAGAATCCAAAGAACCCGCCCCTTTTTTAAATTAGGACGGGTTGATTGGTTGGTGGAAAGTGGAATGTTTAAACGAAGCATTTTTAATGGTTGTCGTCGCGATTTCGACCAAAGAATGGTCGGCGGCCGCCTTGTGGGCGATCGCCTTGCGGGCGGCTGTTATCTGAACCAGTACCACCATTGCCGGTTTGTGGCGGAGTGGCTGGTTTTTCAGGATAAACATTGCCTGGCGCGTCTTTCATAGACAAGTTGATACGACCCATGTCGTCAATTTCCGAGACTTTCACAAAGACCTCGTCACCAACTTTAACAATATCAGAAACTTTTTCAACTCGCCATGGGGCCATGCGACTAATGTGCACCAAACCTTCTTGTTTTGGTAGAACTTCAACAAAAGCGCCGAAATCCATAAGGCGAGTAACCTTACCTTTGAATAATTCGCCGGCCACAACCTCGCGGGTTAGGTTTTTAACCCATTCAAAGGCCTTTTGAGCCCCCTCAGCATTGGTTGAGGTGATACAAACCAAACCATCATCTTCAATATCAATGGCTTGTACGCCAGTTGTAGCAATTATTTCATTAATAATCTTGCCGCCAGGACCAATGACATCGCCAATCTTCTCTGGATTAATACGAAGAGTGATAATGCGCGGGGCATAAGGCGAAAGGTCGGCTCGCGGGGCTGGGATAGTTGTGGTAATAACCTCAAGAATTTGTAAACGCGCCTCTTTAGCCTGATTAACTGCGGCTTCAACCATTTCCATAGTCAAACCATCGGTCTTGGTATCCATTTGAATGGCGGTGATACCAGCTTTTGAACCGGCAATCTTAAAGTCCATACCACCAACACTGTCTTCCAAGTCTTGAAGGTCGGTAAAAACTTTCCAATCACCTTTTTTGTTGCTAACCAAACCCATGGCAATACCGGCTACCGGCGCTTTAATCGGTACACCAGCGTCCATTAAGGACAAAGTAGCACAACAAGTGGAGGCCATTGAGCTAGAACCGTTGGAACCAAGCACTTCGGAGACCACACGAATGGTATAAGGAAAGGTTTCCTTGTCAGGCATCATCGGAACCAAGGCTTTTTCGGCCAAAGCACCGTGGCCAATGTCGCGGCGTGACGGTCCGCGCATTGGTTTAACTTCACCAACGGAAAATGGCGGGAAATTATAATGATGAAAGAAGCGTTTGGTGCCCACAAGTTCCATGCCATCAAGGGTTTGTTCGTCGCCAGGAGCGCCAAGAGTGGTAATAGACACAACTTGTGTTTCACCGCGTTTGAAATGACCAGAACCATGGACACGTGGGAAGATGGCAACCTCGCCGAAAAGTGTACGGATTTCGTTCATACCGCGGCCATCAACACGTTTCCCTTCTTCAAGCATGGCTCGGCTGATTTCTTCCTCGATAACTTCTTCAACAATAGCAAAGGCGTATTTTTGATCGTCTTTGGAAACTTCTTTAGTGGTTAAAAACTCACCAAGTAATTCCTTAACATGGGATTTTTCCAAACGGCGTTCAACTTTACTGGCCTTTGGTTCGGAAAAGAAAAGTTCTTTTGTTTTTTCAATAATAAACGGGCGAGCCATAGCTTCAACAACCTCGCGACGTTCTTTCTTTTGAGTTTCTTCGTTATTTTTTGGAGCCAAGATGTCACGCTTTGGTTTTCCCACTTCCTTGCGTACTTGTTCGATAAGTTTTAATGGCTCGCTAATATGTTTTAAGCCAAAACGGAAGCCTTCGATAACCGCTTCTTCGGAGGCTTCATTGGCACCAGCCTCAACCATAATCACACGATCGGCTGAACCAGCAAAAGCCAAGTCGAGAATCGACTTGAGGCGCGCTTCGTAGCTTGGGTTAAGAACTTTTTCGCCATTAATTTCACCAACACGAACGCCGGCAATCGGACCGTTCCACGGAATGTCGCTGATATGTAAGGCACAGCTAGCAGCAATGATTCCGGCAATATCCGGATCGTTTTCGCCGTCAAAAGCCAAGCAGGAAACAATAACCTGAATGTCGTTACGCATGCGATCGTCGAAGAGTGGGCGCAAACCGCGATCGATGGAACGGCCGACCAAAACCGCTTCGTCAGTTGGACGACCTTCTTTTTTAATAAAGCGTGAACCCTTGATGCGACCAGCGGCGTAGAGTTTTTCCTCGTACTCAACTTGTAGTGGGAAGAAGTCTAATCCTTCGCGCAAAGTGTCGCTCATGGTGGCTGTGGCAATAACCACAGTGTCGCCGTATTGCACGGTACAAGCCCCGTTGGCCTGCTCGGCAAAACGACCGGTTTCGATGGTGAGGTTTTTACCGCCCCACTCGGTTGAAAAGCGTTTAATTTCGCTCATATATAGATTGTGTCGCGCCGAAGCTCAAGATCTCGATTAGGTCGAAGATCTTTATGTCTCGACGCGACGGTTAATTATTTTTTTATCTTAATTACCACTTCCAAAATTCTTCATCCGCACCGTTCTCTTCTTCCCCCTCGCCCTCAGGGAGAGGGGTTAGGGGAGAGGGTTTTTCAACCAATATCTCGCCACCTTTAGGTGGATGCATGGGACCGCGGCGGATTGGGCCGATAAGGAATTTCTTTCCATTTTCTGACATGTTTATGTAATGATCGGCCGCTTCAACCAGTTTGGCTGAGGTGGTTTCGCGGAAGCTCATGACCTCAACTATCCGACCACGATTTTTAGCATAATCAACCAAAGCCGTAAAGTCACCGTCGCCCGAGACTAAAACCACTACATCTAACATATCAAGCATACGAACAATGTCGATGGTTAGGCCAACATCCCAATCGGCCTTCTTTTGACCGGATTCGTATTGCATTAATTCCTTTTCGCGGGTTTCGATTCCCAAGTTTTGCAGGGCGTCGAGGAAAGGTTTTTCATCTTCTGACTTAGTGCGAACCACATAAGCAATGGCGCGAATTAGTTTGCGATCACCGACCGCTTCTTTAACAATGTTGCCAAAATTAACCTTGCGCGCAAAAACATTGCGGGCGCTGTAATACATGTTTTGGGTGTCGATGAAAACACCGACGCGTTGATTGGGGTGGCTTATCATATTTAAGGGTTTTGAAGGGTTGGGAAGTGTTCTGAAGGGTTAAGAAGGGCTTTGGAATATTTATATTAAAGAAATATAGTTCAATTAACCCTTCCAAACCCTTTAAAGCTCTTCAGAGCCCTTCATTTAATTGGGGAGGGCTTTGGATTTTAAATACTTCTGATTAGTTGGTTTAAGAAGAAGCTAGTATTTTTCGCTTTCAATTCCAATTTTTTAAATTTATCTTCGTCTATATATTTTTGTCTATAAGAGAAACTTATCAGAAAAATCGTTTCTGTTAAAGAGGCGCGGGCTATTACCAAGAATCTTTTGAAATCCTGTTTGGTTCCCCGCGAGTGACCTTCGACAATATTTAAGACAACTGAAAGGGCGGCACGTCTTAATTGTGATGTAACATTGTACTGTTCCTCTTTTGGAAAAAAGAATGTTGCCGTGTAAATGTTTTCCAACAAATCATCGGCTTTCTGCCAAACTAAAAGGTTTTCGTAAGGATACTTCATATCGTGTTTGGAAGTGTCTTGAAGTGTTGGGAAGGGCTTTGGAATATTTATATTAAAGAAATTTAGTTCAATAACCCTTCTAAACCCTTTTAAGCCCTTCAGAACCCTTCCTAACCCTTTAAAAAAACCTCGCATCTGGGGACACGAGGTTTTTTGAAATTACTTCAATCCAAGTTCGTCCTTTAATTTCTGCCAAGCCTTTTTGTCTTCGCGTTCCAAGTAGGAAAGCAAGCGGCGGCGTTCGTTAACTTTTTTGATAAGACCGCGGCGGCTGGAGAAATCTTTTTTGTGCATTTTAAGGTGCTCGGTGAGCTCCTTAACTTCGGCCGTGAGAAGGGCGGCTTGCACCTGCGGCGAACCGGTGTCCGAGGCATGGGTGCGGAACTTCTCGATAATTTTTTGTTTCTTTTGCGGGTCGAGCATATTTGCTTTGTGTCGATCTCCCTAGCCTGGGGGACTCAATCCCCGGGCCAAGCAAGGCGACAATGGTTATTAATTACGAAGGGAGTTTAGCTTAAGTTACGCAGAATGTCAATAATTGACGTTTTGTGTATTTTTTGTTAAATTACTTCGTCGTTCTCTAACAATCTTCCTCGGAGTCGCAAATGATGACCGATATCCTTAACCTTGTTGCCCAGACCCCGGCCCTTCTGTGGATCCCGACGGCAGTCTTTGCCATTCAGGTTCTCCTTTCTTTCTGGTTGTCTCGTATAAACATCTGGGAGGAGAAAGGGGCTTGGCGTTCTTCTTTCGGTGACGGGCTTGACCAGCGCGATGCCGCCTTCCTTTTTTCTGCTGTTATGTGGTTGATTTTCTTTATTGGTGGTTTTTTTTGGGCAATGCCCGGTAGAGATCCTTTCACTGGGCTTCATATTCCGAATAGTGCCCATTGGGCCGAGTTCGGAGTCATGTGGGCGTTCGTCGGAGCCTTCCTTGGTTCCAGCGCCGTCATCATCTACACCAAACGCCTCCTGGTCTGGCTCTGCACCAAGATTTGGGAGGGTACGGTTTTGACCGGCGAGACCCTAATCTCCAGTGTGCAGACCGTGCAGCACAAGACGGCCGACTGGAAGAGGAACAGACAGGCACAACGGTCGGTTTCATCCAAGATGGCCCGCACCAGCGCCGCACTTTACCTGGACGAGCTCATGGATGCCATCCCGGTCGAGTTCGCCGAAGCCCGGGGTCTTGCCAAGAGGATGGCCACCGAGGCGGTCGACGTTCTTCTCGACCAGCGGCGGCGGTTACTCCACGACATCGAGGTCATGCTCAACAACACCAAGCGCCACAAGCGTGCGGCTCCAAGGAGTCCCGAGGAAAAGGCAAGACAGCAGCTTCTCGATGGCATCGCCAAGTCGCGCGAGCGACTCATTGCGGTCGAGACCAGGCTCCATGAGCTTCTGCTCTTCCTCGATAGTGAAGCTGAAATATGCATTCGCCTGGCAGTTCAGCAGGGCGACGGAGAGGAGAAAATCGTGGAGATCCTCCGAGACTACGCCGAGAAGAGGAGGATCGTCTTCGCCGAGCCGAGCCCGGTCGACCCCGCCCTTCGCATGGCGACAGAGGAGATCGAAAGGCTCAGTGCACAAGTGGCTGGAGATCCTTCGGCGTTCGAAGCGGACGCTAGAAGACGTACTGCAGCCGCAGCTCACGCCTCGAGGACTACCTCGTAGGCATCAAGGGACAACCTGTCCCACCCCAATCGCAAGGTTGGGGATTTTTTTAAAATAAATAGCACGATTTTTATCGCGCTATTTATTTTTTCTTTTTAAAAATCATCAGGTATGTGTCAGAATATTTTTTTCTATGGACGGTTTTAATAGTTGTGAAACCAACTTTTTTGTAACACTGAATAGCGTGTTCGTTATTGGTAAGCACTTCCAGTTGTATAAGGTTTTCGCCAGGAAATTTTTTGAAAAACCATTTTATGGCTTTATTCATGGAGATCGCCCCAATTCCCTGCCCCCAGAATTTCTTTTCACCGATGGCGATGTAGATTTCAAAATGTTTTTTCCGCGGTTTCTTTTGAATCAAAATGTGCCCAATTGGTTTTTTGTCCGCGGTGATTATGAAATCGAATTTATCAGAATCTTCTAAATGTCTTTTAAGAATTTTGTCGACTTCTTTTGGTTCAATCGGGCCGTCTTTTTCAGAAGTTAGTTTCCGTATTTCGTCATCGTTCCACCATTTATAAAAGAGGGGAAAATGAGAGGTTTTGAGTTTGATTAGGCTGATGATCATACCCCCACTTTAAAATTGCAGGTGTCGCCATCGCGCATTGTGTAATTTTTTCCTTCAGTGCGTAATTTGCCGGCTTCGCGCGCGCCAGATTCACCAAGCTCAACAAAATCTTTCCAGTCAATAATCTCGGCACAGATAAAAGCCTTTTCAAAATCCGTGTGAATAACACCGGCCGCCTGTGGGGCTTTAGTCCCCTTCTTAATAGTCCAAGCGCGAGATTCTTTTTCGCCAGAAGTTAAGAAAGTAATAAGGTCGAGGAGTTCGTAGCACTTCAAAATCATGCGGTCGAGGCCGGAACGACTTAGACCAAGCGACTCGAGGAAAGTTTTTTGTTCCTCGGCTGGCATTTCCATTATTTCTGATTCTATTTTTACGCTTAAGGGTAAAGCTAAACGATCGGGACCAAGCGGACTTTGCCAATTCGGATCAGCCGCAGAAGCCTCGTCAACATTGATAACGTAAAGCACTGGCTTGAGGGTTAGAAGTTGCATTCCTTTGATGGCTTTTTGTTCATCTTCGGAAAGTTCAACCAGACGAGCCTGCTTTCCAGCTTGAATAGCAAGATTTATTTTTTCCAAAGCACTGGCCTCTTCTTCTTTTTCTTTAGTCTTGCCAGCTTTCAATTCACCTTGCAGGCTATGGAGACGTTTTTGAACAACATCAAGGTCAGCCATGGCTAATTCTAATTCAATAATTTCCACGTCCCTGATCGGATCAACATCGCCGCTAACATGGTGGACATTCGGATCCTTGAAAGCGCGTACCACATGGGCAATCATGTCGACCTCGCGGATGTTGGCCAAGAATTTGTTTCCAAGCCCCTCGCCTTTATGTGCCCCGGCCACCAAGCCGGCGATGTCGACAAACTCGATGGCCGTGGTGATGGTCTTTTGTGATTTGGAAACTCGTGACAGGGCTTGTAGGCGCTCGTCGGGAACTTCAACAATACCAACGTTCGGTTCGATGGTGCAGAAAGGAAAGTTTTCACAAGGCACCTGTTTTTTAGTCAGGGTTTTGAAAAGGGTGGATTTGCCAACGTTGGGCAGGCCGACGATGCCGACTTGTAGCATAGGAGGGTTTGGAAGGGTTTAGAAGAGTTAAGAAGGGCTGGGAAGGGCTTTGTGTCGATTGATAATATAGCTTTTTGCGGTAATTATGTCGAGAAACAAAAAACGGCCATTTCTATTATGGTCGTTTTTTGGTGGACCGTAACGGGATCGAACCGTTGACCTCTTCCATGCCATGGAAGCGCTCTACCAGCTGAGCTAACGGCCCATTTTTTTAGACCGTTAGCGAAGCTGTTCTTTTCAGCTGCGAGGTCGAGCTAAGCTCGACGAAGTCCGCCGAAGCCCGAGGGGCGAAGGCGGAAGCTAACGGCCCATCTTCTGTGGCAATAGAATAACTAATTTTTATTTTTTGGTCAAGACGGCTTATTCAATCGGCTCTACGGCGGTTTCTGATACTTTCCCGTTCTTAAGGCCATCAAGCCTTGATTTGACCAATTCATTATTTGGATTTAATTCAAGAACTTTTTCAACCTCGGCAATAGCCGCTTCGATTTTACCTTGTTGCTCATAGGCGAAAGCCAGGTACCAATGAGCATTGCTGTACGAAGGAAGGAGCTCAACGGCTTGGTTCAAGACTTTTTCCGCACGAGGCAAGTCGCCATCACCAAGGCGACGAAGATAAAGAATACCAAGCTCAAAAGCCACACCAACATCTTCCGGATTGTAAGTATTTATACTTTCCATTTTTCCAATAGCTTCATTAAGTCTTCCCTGCTGTTCGTAGGCTAAGGCAATTTCATAATGAGCGTGGGCGTAGTCTGGTTTTAATTCGATGGCTTTATTGAAGGCCGCTTCGGCCGCGGTAAACGCTTCGGCCCGTTTTGTTTGGGCCGCTTTTTTTTCTTCAGAGTTAGGGGAAATTGTTTGCGGCTCTAAAGAGGAGGCAATCGTTAAATATGCTTTACCTAATTCAATGTAATTTTCTGGGTTGCTAGGTTCTAGAGAAATAGCGGTTTCAAAAGATGAAATGGCAAAGCCGCCGGCTTCCTCCATGATTGGGGTGAAAGCTCGATAAACCGAACCAAGTTCCAACCAGTTGGCCACGTTGCGTGGTTCTAGAGTTGTCGCTTTTTTACCAGCGTTAATACTGGCCGAAACCAAACCTTGCAAATACGCATTTTGTTCGTCGGTTGTTTGTTGGTTTTCTAAACTAGATAACTGTGCACCGACCTCCAGGACAAGCGCTTCGGCCAAGTTACGATAATAAAGGTCGTTAAAACGATTGATTGTTGCGGCCGAGTCGATTTTTTTGATTATTTCCTGAAGATTTGCCCCGTCTCTATCCATTCGGACAGCTTTGGCAAAAGTATACTCAGCGCTAAAGCGTTCCATGGCCAAGAACAGTATTGTGATGGTCACCACGGCCAAGGCTGTGAAACCAACCGAAACAATAATTTTTGTTTTTGGCGATTTGACCAAGGAAAAAGTTTTGACCTTTCCATTAATTAACGCGCCGATCATTCCGGAAAGTAAAAAGAAAAGAAAAGCGAGAGTAAAATTAGTTGGATAAAGAAAGAAAGAGAGAATTGCCGTTAACCACGCCGGAATTATTGTAAAAGCCAGCCATTGTTCTTCCTCACGTTTAATGAAACGTTTGGCTGCGATAATTCCCAAAGTTATGGTGAGTAGTCCTAATACTAAAAGTGGTAGAAGACCAAGAGTTGGCAAAAGAGTCAGGAACCCAGACGAGCCCTCGGTGAAGCGAATGCTCCAAAAGCTGGTTGAATTAACTTCATTTGGACGGAATTTAGTATAGTCGAACAAATAAGTCCCCGGACCCGAGCCAAACCACTGCTTGGTTTCTGTCATTGTTTGTCGAGCAACGGCAAGACTGGTCGCGGTATTTGGTAAAACTTCAGCTGGAACAGAAATTGGCAGTTGAACATTAATAATTGTGAAAAAAATCGCGCCACCAACCATTAACATCGGTAATAAATATTTTTTGGTGTGGTGTAATTCGTGGGCGCGCCAAAAGACCAAAAATAATATAACGGACAAGCCAAACAAAAAGACTAACCAAATCATGAAGTAGCTGTTTACAACTAAAAAGACGAAGGTGATGACAGAAAGAACTATTGTAAAAGACGGTACGACTCTTCCCTTCCCATTCCAGACGATAAAAAGAGTGTTGGCCAAGACGGTAACAATGGCCAGAAAAAGCCCCAACGAATTTAATGTTCCAACCGTGTTAAAAGCGGTTGTTTGGGCAAAAGAAAAAGGGAGAAATACTCCAAAGATTTGTAAAAGACCAATTAGACCGGCGATTATTGCCCCACCAGTTAGAAACAGAACGATTTTGGAGAAATTATTTTGTTCTTTAATCCGGCAACTAATTAGCCAAAAGAGTGCGACAAATGAAAGGATTGAAACAAAACTAGTGTATTCCTGTCCTGACGCACCAGCCCACGAAAGAAAGTGGCTGCCGGAAAAAAACGCAGAAAGGCCACAAAAAATAAGGAAAACTACCGTTAACAGATTAACAAAGCTTTTTTTAAAAGAAATTTGGTTTTTTACAAGGCTCGCTCCGGCCATGGCTAGACAGGTAAATAATATCAGAATAACGAGTAGAGTTTGTTTGTTTATCTCTAACGGGTCAAGCGTCCAAGGCAAGAAAAAAAGTGGAATTAAAAAGACGGTCAGATAAAGACACCAGTTGGCAATTTTATTGTAAATCATATTTTTTTTGTTTTTGTTCAACTTGTTCAAGTGTTCAATATGTTCATTGTTGGAGTTTTTTATCAAAACGGAAAGTGAACAATT
>Ga0172379_10009600_pt1 | contig 11895 bp, 10 predicted proteins | sample GrowelOW334metaG_FD_119756 | JGI IMG/M metagenome (GOLD analysis project Ga0172379, IMG submission 119756) | Groundwater microbial communities from an aquifer near a municipal landfill in Southern Ontario, Canada - Groundwater well OW334 metaG | ecosystem: Environmental > Aquatic > Deep... | reverse complement strand
GAAGATATTCCTGACCTCCCGCCCTGATAAGGGAGGGATTGAGGGAGGGTTTCCGATGGCCTGGATCCCGGATCTCCGCTGCTGCTCCGTCCGGGACGACAGAGGAGACGACTCATGGCTTCGTCCCCGTTGCCGCAACTGGAACGATCGCCATTGGTAACGGCGGGAGTGGCTTTGCCTTTATTGGCCGCTCTGGAGGAACGTGGAAGTAGGAGAGAAGGAATGCGGCCATTTGACCAAAAACTGGCGCGGCCGAAGATTCAGCGAATTCGACGGTCGTTGGTCGTTCTATCTTGATGAGCATCGAAAATCGCGGATGATCAATCGGCGCAAAGCCGACAAAAGTTCCAATCGTTGCATCAGGCAAATATCCCCCACCACGCGGATTTGGAATTTGAGCTGTTCCTGTTTTACCTCCCACATAATATCCAGGCACAGCCGCGCGCTTGCCATGACCGCGCTCCACCACATCAACCAACATACCAGAAATAAGACGGGACGTACGACTACTAATAACTTGATTCACAAGTTGTGGTTTAGTCTTGTGGATGGTTCCATCTGGAGAACGAGTTTCATCAATAACATATGGCTTCATCAAACGACCACCATTTCCTAGCGCGGCATACGCGGCCGTGAGTTGGATCGGGGTCACGCTAATGCCCTGGCCAAAGGATGCGGTTGCGCCAAAAATCTTTCCTTTTTGCAAAAGCGGTGTGATGTCTCCTTTTGCTTCTGTCGGCAATTCGATTCCCGTGCGCACACCAAAACCAAACCCAGCAACAAAATCACGAAACACGCTTGCCCCTAATAATCGCTCCACAAAAATTGAGCCCGTATTCAAAGATAAATTAAGTACTTCTTCCATGGTTTGCAACCCATGCGCCTTATGATCAGCATTGCGAATCGTAAATCCATCGATCGTTTCTGCGCCCGTATCTACGTAAGTTGTTCGCGACGTGACTTTTCCTGTTTCAAGCCCCGCGGCCATGGTAATTGGCTTAAACGAAGAGCCTGGTTCAAATTGATAAAACGTGGCGGGATTATTCAATACAGACAAATCCCTCACTTCACCCACCTGTCCTGGCTTAAAATCTGGCGATGAACACATAGCAAGCACAGCGCCGGTATCTGGATCCATAATAATGATGGTTCCATTACGCGCTTTAAAATGTGCTACCGCTTCTTCTATTCTTTTACATGCTTCCGTTTGAATCTGCCGATCAATTGTCAGGATAACATCTGAACCATTCTTTGCTTCTTTCAAATCAATAGTGCCGACGGTAAGCCGACGCCCTGCCGCATCTTTTTCTGTAATAAGCGACCCTGCCTCTCCAGCGAGCGTCGTATTTTGGAATCCTTCTACGCCATACTTTCCCACGCGCTCATTTTTGTCACTCGCAGAAACAAATCCAAGGAGCTGTCCACCCATGCCTGCTTCTGGATAAAATCGAATCGAGTCTTTGTTTACTCCGATTCCCTTCCATCCATTTATGCGGATTTGTTCTACCACAGAATACGGCGCATCTTTTGCAAGCACCACATACGCCGTTCCGGTGGCAGAACATTTGGTGAGCGCCTCTGCTGCATCAAGACCAAGAAGCTGTGCCACACCCGTCGAGATCGTCATGCGATCTACGTCTTTCATCTCTCGCGGATCCGCAAACACGGTCCATGCATCACGATCCTTTGCCACAGGATAAAGCGACTGGTCAAAAGAATCCCGCACAAAAATCGTCCCGCGCGTTGGCACAAGGGCAGAACGTACTTCATGCTGATCCCAGGCGAGGAGGGACAACGCGTGATAATCAAAAACCTGAAGTTGTAAAAAACGCGCAAGAAGCGCGAGTCCCGCAATACCAAGGATGCCAAATAATAACCACCAGCGCGTTTCTTGAAACGACTCGCCGCGTGAAACCAGCGGCTTACGATAATGAGCTCCGTATCCCATGTGAAGAGTAGGATACTAGAAATAGTGCCTTCCCTTCAACTTTTCGGGAAGGAATGATTCGATCTTTTTTCCTTCTTGGCTCGTCGGATACCCGTATCCCTTACCATATCCTAGATTTTTCATGAGTTTTGTGGGCGCATTACGAATCACAAATGGCACAGGCTCATGCGGAAGATTTTGAATATCTTCCTGCACCGCTTGATATGCCAGGTAGAGCGCGTTGGACTTCGGTGCCTTGGCAAGGTACGCCACCGCTTGCGCAAGGATGACGTTACACTCTGGCATCCCAATATCATGACTCGCTTGATACGCGGCCGTGGCTTGAAGGAGCGCCATAGGATCAGCCATTCCAACGTCTTCTGACGCAAAACGGATGAGACGTCGCGCTACGAATAATGGATCTTCTCCTGCCTCAAGCATGCGCCCAAGCCAGTAAAGCGCGGCTTGCACATCGCTTCCGCGCAGGGATTTGTGCAACGCAGAAATAATATTGTAATGTTCCTCGCCATTTTTGTCGTACACCTGCGTACGCTCTGACGCCGCCGCCACGTGCTCGCGCGTAAGCGTGATCGTTCCATCTGCCGCGATCGCCGCAGAACGAACCGCGAGCTCCAAAAGATTCAATGCTTGTCGCGCATCACCATCCGCGACCATCACAAGGCTATCGAGTACGCCTTCTCCAAGAAGAACGTGCTCATGCCCAAGACCACGCTCTTCATCCGCGAGCGCACGAAGGAGCAGGGATTTGATTTGTTCTTCACCGAGTTTTTCCAACACAAACACACGACACCGCGATAAAAGAGCGGCGTTCACTTCAAACGATGGATTCTCCGTTGTCGCGCCGATGAGCGTGATAAGCCCACGCTCGACCGATGGAAGCAGCGCATCTTGCTGACTTTTGTTAAAGCGATGGATTTCGTCGATAAACACGATCGTCCGCGTACGCAAAAACTTTTGCTCTTCTTCTGCCGCCTTGAGAATCATGCGCATCTCCGCGACGCCACTCGATACTGCGGACAATTCAACAAACCGCGCATGCGTCAAATGCGCCACAAGTTTTGCGAGCGTGGTCTTTCCTGATCCTGGTGGTCCCCAAAAAATGCACGACACCAGCGCATCACGCTCAATCACGGTACGAAGCGGCGCGCCAGGAGTGATCAACTTCTCCTGTCCCACGATCTCATCCAGCGATCGTGGCCGCATGCGATCAGCCAAAGGCGCCCGCGCCTGCCGCGCCGCCTCTGCCGCACCACTAAACAAGTCTTCCATAGAATAACATCAAATGTGAATTTGACAGGTCAAAGATTAACGTAGTATCTTGTAATTGTCTTTCAGTTTTTCCATAGACTGAAAGGGTTTTTCATCCATGGGTCATCCTCTTCGCGGAGGGTGACTTTTTGTTTGAATTAGCTCGAAGGTATAAAATTTGTGTTTACCATCTAAGCTGTAACCCCTTGTCCCTTCGGCTGGATAGGCGGTATAGAAAAAACATTTTATCTGTGTTGCAAAAAACTTCTTCCGAAGAAATTGGACGACTTTCTGATAATCAAGAAACTTTCTCTTTACTTTTTGCGCCTCCCATAAATTCGAGGCATCAAAAAAAACGAACATCCTATTCTGTATCAATTTTTCTTCATACTCAAACGACAACTCGATCATATACAAAATATTCTACCGAACAAAAACAGAACGCGCAACTTTTTAAATTCGCGTCAAAGACTGATGCGTTTTTCTTTTGCTTTTTTTACAAGTTTCAATTTCTTTGCCGAATCTGTTATTTTCAATTTAACAATTTGCTGCATATTAAAAATAGAATGCGCCGGAAACGGTGGACCTGCATCGATCATCCGTTCAACGGCAGCGACGCAAATGTCGTCTCGGCGAGAACCTTTTTCAACAAAATCGATAAGAGACATAACATTCCAAATCTCCACACCACTCTTTAAAACAGAAAAAACCAATTCCGCGAGCATATCATCTTGTAAAAGCTGAGACTTTTCGTCTGCAACAAGCTTACCCAATGTTTTTCGCGCCTCTTCATTGCCTTTTTTACCGTATGGCTTTAACAAGAGCTCAAAGATTCTCTGTCGACAAGCGGTTATATCCGGCCTCAACAACTCCGCCAAATCAAGCACTGACAAACCTGATAAATCAACAAGAAGTTCCCGTATGCCTTGATAGATTTTTATACTCGTTTCTATGCTTGGTGCCTGCTCTAGCAAAGCAATCGCCTCCCGAAAACGTTCCGTTTCTAAAAGTAAACGATCAAGGATTCCATCCATCTGCTCTTTTGTCCCCTGCGTTTCAGCGGCCGCTGCGGCGATGAATGCGTTGAGTTTTCCGCTAAATCGAAGCTCGTGCGCGTGACCGAGAGGAACAACCACCTCTGCTCCCCTACCTCCTCCTGATCCTTTTTCGGACATAATAAAATTTTATTTTATTTCCAAAATCTTTTTCGTAAGCTCTTCTCTTCGTTTCTCCATCTCCTCTTTTGTCCGCGCCTCGAGATTTAAACGAAGCACCGGCTCGGTGTTTGATGGACGCACGTTAAACCACCAATCACCAGCTGGATTTTCTTTCGAACGAAATTCGAGGCGGACGCCATCGATTTCTGAAATAGTCGTGGCTTCGGCGCGATATTGATCGGCAATCTTTTTCACGGCATCCACCGGCGAAGCAACAGTGAAATTGATTTCACCAGAATGAACGTATCGTTGCAAAGGCTTCCAAATTTGCGAAAGCGGTTTTTCTTCACGGATCACGCGGCGGAGAAGGAGGAGAAGAGCGAGTTCGCTCGCTTCGCAATTCCAAAAATCAATAAAGAAATAATGCATGGCCAATTCACCTGCAAAAACCGCTCCCGTCTCATGCATGTGGCGTTTGATAAGCGCATGACCTGGACGACACATCTCTGGCACGCCACCCGCTTCGAGGATAACCTCTGGCACGCTCCACGAAGAACGAATATCAAAAAGCACGCGGCCACCTGGATGCGTCGCAAGAATTTCCTGTGCAAAAAGCGCGGTTAAAATATCACCCGGAATTTGCTCACCCGTTTCATCAACAAATCCAATTCGATCGCTATCTCCATCTGGCACGACCCCGAACAGAAAACTATCTTGACGAACAAGTGCCTGCAAATCTTTTACGTTCTCCGGTTTAATTGGATTCGCTTCATGATGCGGAAACGTTCCATCCAATTCCCAATATAACTTCGCGACATCTATTGACGGAAGACGGCGGAACAATTCTGGAAGAACATGACCGCTCATGCCGTTTCCTGCATCAATTGCAAGGCGAACCGGCGGAAGGTCTTTTGGCAAGTCCGCGCGTTCCAATACGCGATCGATGTAGCGCTTGATCGCTCCTTCATCTTGCGTGTACTCGCCACGAGTAGAAGACGTTTCGAACACAGCCGCGGAACAGGCGAGATCGCGCAATTCTTCCATGCCAGATCCCTGTCCGATCGGCAATGGTCCAGCTTCGACAAGTTTGAGCCCGTTATATTTTGCCGGATTGTGCGAAGCAGTAATCATCACACCAAGATCATATTTACTTCCACCCTCACCCATTGCGAAATTAAATACCGGCGTAGAACACAACCCGATATCGACAATCGAGACGCCACTTGATCGGAATGCTTCAACAAGCGCATTTGTTAAAATTGGCGAAGTCGCGCGCATATCGCGACCGATCACGATTGTTTTTGGCTTATAAATCTGGCACAACGCGCGACTGACACGATCAACGCCTGCCTCATCAATTTCTCCAGGAGAAAGACCGCGAATGTCGTAGGCTTTGAAGATGCTTGGGATAAGGGACATAAGGGGGGAAGAAAAAAGGTTGTTAGGTGATTAGGTTTTTGAGGTGGGAAGGGTTGTAGGTTGTTAGGTGATTAGGTTTTTAGTTGTCTGGAATAAAATCCATCTACCAAGAATCTAATAAGCTAAAAACCTAAAAAGCTAAAAAGCTACGCTAAAGCATGCCGTGCGCGTGAAAGAACGTCAATTTTCTTGTTTGACCTTCTCCTCTTTTTCCCGTACGCTATTTTGGATGGTGGGTTAACTTATTCTTTGCTCTACCTCGCATAATATGAATCTCGGACTTATCCTTCTCATTGTCGTTGTGGTCGTGGTTATTTGGCTTATTGGCACGTATAACGGACTCATTCGCTTAAAAAATCAAACAAGCGAAGCCTGGGCGGATATTGATGTACAACTTAAACGTCGGTATGACTTGATTCCAAATTTGATCAATACAGTCAAAGGATATGCGGCACATGAGTCTGGTGTGTTTGAAAAAGTAACGCTTGCGCGCAATATGGCGATTGGCGCAAAAAATCCAGAAGAACGCGCGGCCGCGGAGAATGCGCTTGCGGGAACGCTCAAGACGCTCTTTGCTGTGGCAGAAGCGTATCCAGAATTAAAAGCCAATGAAAATTTCATGCGCTTGCAAGATGAACTCTCTGATACAGAAAACAAAATTCAAGCCGCGCGCCGCTTTTACAACGGAAACGTTCGCGACTTCAACACCAAGCTTCAAGTTTTTCCAACCAATCTCATGGCCTCAAGCCTAGGCTTTACCGCGCGCGAATTCTTTGAGATTACAGATGCAAAGGAAAAGGAGGTGCCGAACGTACAATTTTAGTTTCCTTGTCATCCCGACCGGAGCAAGGCGAAGCGGAGGGATCCCTTCGAATCCGACGGCGGAAACGAAGGGATCCCTCGGTTCACGGGGTTCACTCGGGATGACAGAAGACAATTAACATGTATTCCCAAATAGAAAGCAACAAAAGACGCAGCTTCCTTCTCATCGCTCTTTTCATAGGGCTTCTTTCGCTTGTGGGATATGCGTATGGATATGTGACGGGCACCGGATATGAAGGCCTTGCTTTCGCTCTCATCATTTCTGTTGGCATGACGCTTGTATCGTGGTTTGCCGGAGACAAAATCGTACTTGCGACAAGTGGCGCAGAAGAAATCAAGAGTCGCGAGCAAGCGCCGTATGTGTGGAACATGGTGGAAAATTTGTGTATCACCGCTGGATTGCCCATGCCGCGCGTGTACTTGATTCCTGATTCTGCGCTAAACGCATTTGCCACAGGCCGTGATCCAAAACATGCATCCATCGCGCTCACAAAAGGAATTGTTGATCGATTGGAGAATGAGGAATTGGAAGGCGTTATCGCACACGAACTTTCGCACGTAAAAAATGACGACATCAAATTCATGATGCTTGTCGCCATTCTCGTGGGTGCGATTACGCTTCTTGGCCATTATTTTTTACGTGGCATGATGTTTGGCGGACGACGTGGTCGAAGTGATAAAGATGGACTTGGCACGATTGGTCTTGTTCTTGGCATCATTTTCCTAATCCTCTCCCCTATCATCGGGCAACTCATCAAATTTGCAATCAGCCGCCGTCGCGAATATTTGGCAGATGCGTCTGGCGCCCTTCTCACACGTTATCCCGAAGGGCTCGCGCGTGCGCTTGAAAAGATTCGTGACACAAGCGTCCCGGTTGCACGCGCCCCAGAAGCCACCGCACATCTCTGGATCTCAAATCCATTCGGAAACGGAACATCTGGATTTAAATTCGCCAATCTTTTTTCAACTCATCCGCCAATCGAAGATAGGATTAAAGAGTTGAGAAAGATGATTGGATCTTGAGCGAAGAACAAAGAAAAAGGGAAGGTGGGTGGCGCAGAGGAGGGATCCCATGAGCGCGCAGGAACGAGCACTCATGGGAAACCGCCGCGACAGGATCCGCCGACAATCCAGACAAATCGGACTCCGAAGGCCTGGATCCCGGATCTCCGCTGCTGCTTCGTCCGGGACGACAGAAACAAGACAATAAAACCAAAATCAATATGTTTGAAACTGATCTCCTTGCGCGATTTACGAATCATTTGAAAGAAGTCCTGCAAAAAGGATTGAGCTTTGCATTGCATCATGGACGCGAATTGATTGAGCCTGGAGATTTGCTCGTGGGATTGTTGCAGGAGAAAGGATGCATTGGCGGAGAAATTCTTGCCAAGGCAGGTATTTCACAACAAGCCGCAGAAGCCGCGTTTATAGGCTCTCCTTCGCGTACATCGACCGCGCCGTTTGTGCCAGATCTTGCGTTGTCCGTAAAACAAATTCTTGAACGATGCGTGGTTCTTGCACATACGCATGAGCACAAATACATTGGCACCGAACATTTGCTTTCGGCGATTCTCGAAACGTCTGTGCCAGAGATTGAAGAATTTATGAAAGAACGCCGCGTAAATTTAGAGGTCATTCGCGATCAACTAAAAAGCATTTTTCTTTCTACGGCAAAATTTCCGGACATTGCGCGGCAAACCATGAAAGAAGAAGGAGCTGGACCAGAAATGGCCGAAGAAGCCGTGTCTCAACCCGGTATTGAACCAGGTGCGCATGCGCATCCACGCGAGAAGCGACCAAAAGCGCTTGAAGTTTTTGCGCGGCATTTGAATGCGCCAGAAATTATCAAGACGATCGATCCGGTGATCGGACGCGAAGATGAAATGAATCGCGTGATGGAAATTTTATGTCGTCGATTAAAAAATAATCCAATATTACTTGGTGAGCCAGGTGTTGGAAAAACCGCGATCGTCGAAGGCTTGGCACTTCGCATTGCGAGCGGCGATGTCCCGGATGCATTGCAAGGCAAACGCGTACTGGCGATTGATTTGGCGCTTCTTGTGGCTGGGACCATGTATCGTGGCGAATTCGAAGCGCGGATCAAACAACTGATCGAAGAAGCAAAAGAAGATCCAAATGTGATTTTGTTTATTGATGAAATTCACAATCTCGTCGGCGCTGGTTCGACCACCGGTTCGCTTGATGCGGCAAATATTTTAAAACCTGCGCTTGCGCGTGGAGAAATTCGATGTATTGGCGCAACGACCTGGGCAGAATACAAAAAAATGATCGAGCCTGATGCCGCGCTTGAGAGGCGATTCCAAAGTGTTGACGTGCAAGAGCCAACCACGGACGAAACGTTGGCGATTTTAAAAGGCGTAAAATCTCGCTATGAACAATTCCATGGCGTGCGCTACGAAAGCGCAACGATTGATCTTGCCGTGCGTTTGGCAGAACGGTATCTCACGGATCGCTTTTTTCCAGACAAGGCCGTGGATCTTTTGGACGAAGCGGCCGCGCATGTAAACGCAAAACGTCGCTCCAGCGAACAGATGGAACGTTTGAATGTGATTTCGGCAAGCTTGCAATCCATGCATGAGTTAAAAGAAAAAGCCGTGGCACAAGGCATGTTAAGCAAAGCCTCGTCCTACATGAAGGATGAAAAAAAACTGATTGAACAACGTAAGCATATCGAAGATCGCCTCTCACGCGCACGGAAGGAGAATCGTCCGACGGTAAAACCAGAACACGTGGCCGAAGTCGTGGCACGCATGACGCACGTGCCCGTTTCAACAATCCTCACGTCTGAACGCGAAGAACTGTTGACGCTCGAACCGCGTCTTGGCGCATCAATTTTTGGACAAACAGACGCGATCAAAATCGTGAGTGAAGCCGTACGCAAAGCGCGTCTCGGACTTTCGGATCCGCGTCGGCCAAAAGCGAGCTTCCTCTTTGTCGGGCCATCGGGCGTGGGGAAGACGGAACTGGCGCGCGTGCTTGCAAAAGAATTGTTTGGCAGAGAAGAAGCCCTCATAAAAATGGACATGTCCGAATTTTCTGAAGGACATACGGTTTCGAAACTCTTGGGCTCACCCGCGGGATACGTCGGCTATCGCGACGTGAATCGATTAACAGACACGCTGCGACGTCGGCCGCACAGCGTGCTTCTCTTCGACGAATTTGAAAAAGCGCATCCTGATGTACAACATCTTCTTTTACAAATGCTTGAAGAAGGAAAGTTAACGGAGGCAGGTGGTCGCGTAGTTTCATTACGCCACGCCTATATTATTTTGACCTCAAACGTAGGCGCAGAATTTTTGCATCGCGGCATGCTTGGTTTTTCGTCAGACGAAATGAACGCAAACGGATCTGCGTTTGATGAACTCGTGCGCGGACAACTCAAAGAGCGCTTCCGTCCTGAACTCTTGAACCGCTTGGATCATGTCGTAGTCTTTAAGCCGCTCGAAAAAGCAACGCTCAAATCCATTCTAGAACGCGAATTAGAAACGCTGTTTGCGCGCATGCATCCAATTCAAAAAGCAAACTACACCGTCAGCGATGATGTGGTGAAATGGCTTTTGCAAAAAAATCCCATGCCTGAAGAAGGCGCACGCATGGCACGCCGCGTGATCGAACGCGAAGTCACGGCCATTGTCGGCCGCGCTATGATCGAAAATCCCCAAAAACGCAAATGGGTTTTAAGATTAGTAAAAGATCAGCTGAAGATGGTCTAAAAGACGTCGCCCAAAAAATAGCAGAAATGAAGGCGGGTGGCGACGCAATGGGGACCCCACGGGCGCGCAGGTACGAGCACGCGTGGGGTGATTGCGTTGACAGGCCTCCGCATCCAGACAGATCTGAATAGCCTGGATCCCGGCCTTCCCATAGAGCCTGTGGCTTGCGGGACAGGTCGCCGGGACGACAAAAATGTGATAAAATAACGGCCGCATGGCCAACTCATCCTCTTCTGCGGCCAGACAAATGCCGAGCCAAGCGCCTACGCCTACGCCTCGTCCAAATTTAGAACAGCAACACATTGATCGAACTGTTGCTCTTTTGCATCAGCAACAACTTCAAACGCAACCAGCAAATGACAACGCAACCGGCGGTAATGGATATCCGGCAAATGACAATGACACAAGCGGATCAGATCCTGGACAAGCGCGATCCGTCTTGGATAACGCATTGCCCCCCTCTCGACCGGCGAATGATAACGATGCGGTTCCTAGTTCTGCGCAAGAGGAGACGAATAGACGCGAAGCAACGGAAAGAGCAAAGGCTTCTCGCGAAGGACTTCTTGGATCAGGCTCATCCGAAGGCACGGCTCCGCCAGAAGACGCGCGGCAAGCGGCCATAGGCGAAAAGACAGGTCAGCCACAAAATCCACAAGCAAAAGAGGCTCAATCAGAGCAACAAAATCCCCCGCAACCACAAGCGCCCAGAGGCACGGCTCCTCAAACAAACGAGGCGCAACGCACGGCTGCGCTCGCGCAACAACGACAAGCGGATACGCAAAAAGAAGAACAGACGCGCGCCGCCATGGGCGGAGGTGTGGCTACGGCTGTGGGCGGACAATCAACGAAAAAAGCAGAAGCACTAGCAGAAGATCTCAAACGACGAGAGAAAGATGCTTTTGTGCGCCTAGGTGCAGGCACAACGCTTATCGGATATTACATCATTCTCTATGTCACCTGGATTAATAGAGACTTTTTTAATATAAATCCAAGAGGCCTCGGAGGAGTGGGGTACGGATACCACAAGGTAGAAAAAAAGGATGAAGACCGTTTGTTGCGAGCAGCGCGCATGGAACTAAACCTTGAAATCTTCGCCGCCTCTATCTTCCTTGTCTCAATCTTTCTCATTATCATGGGTATCCTTATTGCGATCCTCGGTCTCTTCAAAATGCTTCCTGATTTTCTCACAGATGCAATCCCTGGACTGGCGAATCTTTTTTAAAGGCAAAGTGTTTGCGTTCGTGCTATAATGACTCCAGTTTTTTTATGATGCCTCGCACGAAAAAAGTTCTTTTGATCACGGGCTTTATCCTTCTCGTTCTTGCGCTCGGATTTGCGTTGTATTATGTCTTTTTTCGACCGTCTGTGACGACTGGTCCAAAGACCGCGCTTGAACAATGGGTGGGACGTTTGCCACTCGCAAATAAAGGCGCGCCAACACCCTCGCCAGCGCAAGAAGGAACGGCTTTGCCAACAAGTGGCCAATCGCGAAATCAAATCCCCTCTCTTCCCGCTCCTTTGCCGCAAGCGCCGATTCAGCGCACGACCATTTTAAAAGAAAACGCTT
>Ga0172379_10009599_pt1 | contig 11898 bp, 7 predicted proteins | sample GrowelOW334metaG_FD_119756 | JGI IMG/M metagenome (GOLD analysis project Ga0172379, IMG submission 119756) | Groundwater microbial communities from an aquifer near a municipal landfill in Southern Ontario, Canada - Groundwater well OW334 metaG | ecosystem: Environmental > Aquatic > Deep... | reverse complement strand
GTTCGTGTTTATTCTTTTAGTATCGAAAAATGTGATCGCAAAAGATGATTCAGTATTTGTTAAGATTCAGTCCGATACGGTTCAAATTTGGAACACCGATGTAGCATCAAATTGCGCATCGAGTTATTCGTTGCTTACAGAAATCACCGGGCATTCGATTGTAATTACAGAACTTGATACTATCGGACCTATCGCCAAGTGCAATTGTATTTTCGATCTTCATGCTTTTTTAACCGGGTTGACCGCTGGAGATTATTCTGTTGCGGTTTACCGACAACTACAAAAAAAATATTTTTATTCTCTTGATACAACAATATTTATTGATTCGTTGGAATTCACACTAGGGAATTCATCATCGCTTCCGAAAAGTGTTTTACCAAATCAAAGTGCGTGTCATACAGCTACATCGATCGACAAAGAAGAAGCCAATCCCGAAACATTTCTTCTTCTCTCCAATTATCCAAATCCCTTCAATTCAAGTACAACTATCAGTTATGAATTGGCGGTAGGTGGTTTTGTATCTCTTAAAATTTATAATGTTCTTGGGAATGAAATATCAACTTTGGTAAACGAAGAACAAAAACCGGGAAAATATGCTGTCGGTTTTGATACTGCTAACAAATTATCAAGCGGAATCTATTTCTCCAGCTTAATGGTAGATGGCTCGGTAAGGATTAGAAAGATGATAGTTTTAAAATAAAATATATGATGGTTAAGATGAGCTTGATCAAAAGCAATCCAATTTTCAATTAGGAGGAAAATATGAAAACAAAAATCCATCTCTCAAATAAACTTTCTTTCGTTATTCTGTTGTTCATGGCATCCCAACTGTTGCAAGCGCAGTGGATTAAACAAAACAGCGGAACTTCAGAAAGACTTACTGATGTAGTAATGCTCGATTCAACCACAGCAATTGCGGTTGGGATGAACCAAACTATTTTGAAAACTACTAACTCAGGCGAGACGTGGAATTTTATCACGCTTCCCTGGAGTTTCCCGATGAACTGGAATAGCGTTTCTTTTGCAGATAAACTGAATGGAGTAATTGTCGGTAGCAATGTTATTACTACTACCGATGGCGGCGCAAGTTGGAAAACTGAATTCTATTCATACGATAAAAATTTTCTGAGTGCACTATTTGTTGACCCTGAATACATATTGGTGGGTGATGACTCCGGGTTTGTTTTTCAGTCAACTGATAGCGGCAAAACTTGGTCTTCAGAAAAAATAAGTCGATACCCAATCCGTTCGATTTTTCTATTTCGCGGTGACGCCGCACTTAGTTTGCCACAATATGCTTTGACAACGAATTCAATTATTACCAAGATTGTTTTCCCAAGCACCCCATGGATAGAAAAAGAACTTGGATATTTTAACGGATTAGGTTCTGAAGCATTCAGCGGTGAGTCTTGCAATGGCGGCGGTTCCTCATTTGTTGTTGGAGTGCAGGGGGACAAGTATGCCGCTCCTGTTATTCTACGACAAAAAATATCAGACACAAGTTGGTCTCGCTCTGGTGTTTATCCCGATCCTGGTGGCGAAATTAGGGGTGTTTCTGCACCTTCATCGAACGTAGTTTATGCATGCGGATATCCCGGACTCATTTATAAAACAACAGATGGGGGCGATAATTGGATTTTACATTCAGTTCCAACTTCTCAATCATTGAACTCAATTTATTTTTTTAACGACACAAGGGGATTTGCCGTCGGCGATTCGGGAACGATTCTTTTTACTTCCAACGGTGGAGTAACGGGTGTTGATGAAGATGAGCCTTCTATTCCGGATAAATTCCAATTGTTTCAAAATTATCCAAATCCGTTTAATCCATCAACAGTAATCAGTTATCGGTTGGCAGTAAACAGTTACGTAACATTAAAAGTTTATGATGTATTGGGAAATGAAGTTGCAACGTTGGTGAACGAAGAACAACAAACCGGGAAATATTCAATCACATTTGATGCAACAAACTACCACCAACTAACCACTAACAAACTTTCCGGCGGAGTGTATTATTACAGGTTGCAAGCGGGAAACTTCATTGAGACAAAAGGAATGATTTATTTGAAGTGATTTACTCATTTGTGATTTGTGTTTTGCCTTTTGGAATTTATATTCATCCGTCCTCTTTTCCGGTTATAGTTTTTCTATAAAACTATCTCTATTTTGCTTACCGAAATTAAATTTATGAAACAATATTTTCTCCTAATTACTATAGTTTTAAGCGGGTTTTGCTTTGCACAGACTGACGCTTTCCGTATTGCTCGCTTAAAATACAGCGGCGGCGGCGATTGGTACAACGATCAGTCCGCCGAAGTGAATTTACTCCGCTTTGTTGCTGAGCATACTTCAATCAAAACGAAACCGGAATACGTCTTTGCCGACTTGAACAGCGATGAGATTTTTTCTTATCCGTTTTTATTTTTAACGGGACACGGCAACATCGTATTCTCTGAGCAGGAAGTGCCTCGTTTGCGCACGTATCTTGAAAGCGGTGGTTTCCTTTATGTTGATGATGATTACGGATTGGATGCAGCGTTCCGGAGAGAAATAAAAAAAGTTTTTCCGGAGAATGATTTGGTTGAACTTCCATTTTCATTCGGGCTGTATCATTCACCATTTGATTTTCCAAATGGTCCGCCGAAAACGCATGAACACGATAATAAACCGCCACAGGGATTTGGAATTTTTATAGAGAAACGTCTCGCAGTTTATTACACGTACGAATCAAATCCAAGCGACGGCTGGGTTGATCTTGAGGTACATCATGATGACGAAAAAACAAGAGAAGAAGCTTTGAAGTTTGGAACAAATATTATTGTTTGGGCATTAAGTCAATAGTTATGAAATTTGATTTAACACATTATAACGCGATAGAAAAAAAGTTAGAACAGTTCGCGCAAAAAAACTTGCTCATAACCGCATTAACTCTATTTCAAATTGCAGCATCGGGAATAATTCTTTTTTTATTCTCGTTGATAACCGCAGAACTTCTTTTCCGGTTTCCCGCAGCAGTGCGCACTCCGCTCTATTTTGCTTTTGTACTTGTAACGTTGATTTTGTTGGTTGTTAAAGTTATTCAACCTTCAGTTAAAGAATATTTGTCATACAAAGAGAATGAACACAGCAAATCCGCAGATAGCGTTGGTCGTTTTTTCCCTTCAATAAAAGATGAGTTGCTCAATTCACTTCAACTTTTTAGAGAAAAAGAAAATTTTCTCTTCTCTAAGGAGTTGGCAATTGCAGCGTTTGCTTCAACATTTAAAAAAGTTGAACCGGTAAATTTTTCCTCTGCACTAACGTTTGCGCAACCGAAAAGGCAGATGAAATACTTCTTCGCTTCGCTTTTCATCTTTGCAATCTCGTTAATTTCTTTCCAAAACTTTCAAGAAGCGGCGCAAAGATTTTTTGACCATCGCACTGAATTTCTTCCTCCTCAAAAATTTTATTTTCATGTTTTACCGGGGAATACAAAAATCACAAAAAGTGCGGATGTAACAATTTCCGTTTCAATAACAGGAGACAATCTTTTAAAATGGAGTGCTCCAACTGCAATTTCTCTTTTCTATAAAGATGAAACTGAAGCAAAATTTACTTCGGAAAATCTCATCGCCGATTCCACCGAAAAATTTTCGTTTCTCTTTTCCGGCGTTCGCAATAGAACGGAGTATTATTGTTCCGCCGAAGGAATTGAAAGTGAAAAATATGTTATAGAAGTTGTCGATAAACCGGTGCTGCAAGCATTTTCAGTTACCGTTACTCCACCCGCATACAGCAAGCTTCCGGTGATGCAAATGCAGGATAACGGCAATATTTCTACGCTTTTCGGTAGTACGGTTACGCTTCGTTTGCAGACATCCAAATTTCTGAAAAGTGCGTTTTTATTTTTTGATGATTCGACAAAACTTAAAATGAATACTTCCGGTTTAAATGCTTCTGTTTCATTTTCAACGCGACAGGAAAAGAATTATCAAATAATGATTGAAGATGAACTCGGTAATCAAAACACATCACCGGTAAGCTATTCAATAAAACTTCAAAGCGATGCTGTTCCTTCGATTAATATTCTTGCGCCAAATAAAAACATTGATTTGGGCGACGATCAACGCCTGCCGTTATTGCTTTCAATTGCCGATGATTTTGGATTCACAAAACTGCTACTTCACTACCAGCTCTCTGCATCGAGATATGAACCGCCACAGGAGAAATATAAATCAATTGAAATTCCGATTACAAAAGAAAATGTGGAGCAGGAAGTCCGCTACATTTGGAATCTTTCACCAATGTCGCTTGCAACCGAAGATGTGTTCACTTATTATCTCGAAGTTTTTGATAATGACAATATTAGCGGACCGAAATCAACCAAAACAAACAGCTTCACGGTGCGGCTTCCATCGCTTGAAGAAATTTTAGCGAAGACCGATAAAAAACAAGATCAAGTTGAACACGATTTGAAGAAGACGTTAAAAGAAGCTGAAGAGCTAAAAAAAGATTTAGATAAGATCAGCAAGGAACTGAAGCAGGACAAAAAAGAAATTACCTGGGAAGAAAAAGAAAAGATTGAGCAAACGCTGAATAAGTTTGAAGAGCTTCAAAACAAAGCGGAAGAGATCAAAAAAGATTTTGCGGAAAACAAAGATGAGCTGCAGAAACATAATCTGCTTAGCAAGGAAACACTTGATAAATTTATGGAACTGCAAAAGATGTTCGATGAATTTTCAAGCGATGAAATGAAAAAAGCCATGGAAAAGCTCCAGGAGAAACTTCAATCAATGGATAGGAAGCAAATCCAGCAGGCGCTTGATAATATGCAGTTTGATGAAGAATCTTTCCGCAAAGGAATTGAACGGACACTCAATCTTTTAAAGCGCGTACAGATCGAACAAAAGATCGACCAGCTTGTAAAACGTACTGACGAAGCTTCCAAAAAGCAAAACGATCTTCAACAAAAAACAGAGCAAGCTGATCTTGAAAATAAAAATCAGCGTGAAGATGCGGTTAAACAACAAAAACAACTTTCAGACGACATTCAAAAAATGAAAGACGAACTGAAGCAGTTGGAAAAGTTGATGAGTGAGTTGAAAGATATGCCGAAGGATGAAGTTGAAAAACTTCAAAAAGAATTAGATGATCAAAAGAACGAACAACTTGCAGAAGAAGCTTCGGAAAATATTCAACAAAAGCAGAAGCCAAAAGCGAAGCAGAAACAGATGCAGCTTTCTCAAAATATGCAGAAGATGAAACAGAAAATGCAGAAACTCCAGCAGGATATGGAACAAGAAAATCAAATGGAAGTTTTTGCCGACTTGATGAAATCACTGAACAATATTATTTCTCTTTCAAAAGATCAGGAAGAGGCAAAAAAAAATAGTCAAAGTAATTTTCAGTCTTCTCAAATGAACAAACAAGCCGTTAAGCAGGACGAAATAAAGAGGAACCTGGAAAAAGTATTGTCGCAGATGAATCAACTTTCGCAAAAAACTTTTGCCATAACTCCCGAAATGGGAAAGGCGCTCGGTAAAGCGCATAGCCAAATGGATAATGCCCTTGAAGGTTTGCAAAATAGAAATCAATCGCAAACGATGACGGAGCAATCCGAAGCGATGTCCTCGCTTAATCAGGCAGCATCGATGATGAAAAACATGATGGATCAAATGATGCAGGGCGGCGGGCAAGGGGGGAGCGGAATGATGTCGTTAATGCAGCAGCTTCAGCAAATGTCCGGGCAGCAAATGTCACTCAATAATATGACACAAATGATGCAAAAGGGAATGAACGGACAACTTACTCCCGAACAGCAGGGGCAAATGCAGCGGCTCGCGCAACAGCAGGAGATGATTAAAAAATCTTTGGATGAACTGAACCGCGAAGCAAAAGAAAGCGGACAATCGAAAAAAATTCCTTCCAACTTGGACGAAACGCTAAAGCAAATGCAGGAAGTTATTGCCGATATGAGATCGGAAAAATTATCGGATGAAATAATTCAAAAGCAGGAACGCATCCTCTCGCGACTACTTGATGCGCAGCGCTCGATGAATGAAAGAGATTTTGAAAAAGAACGCGAATCAAAAAGCGGTACCGCAGGACAGCGCACTTCTCCCGGTGAACTAAATCTCGCAAAGCAAAAAGGGAAAGATAATTTGAAGGATGAATTGAACAATCTTTACCGCGAAGGCTACACGAAAGACTACGAAGAGTTGATTAAAAGATATTTTGAAGCGTTGCAGAAAGCGCAAATAAAGAATTAATTGACTTTGAAGGGGTATTTCGTTTAGTTTGCATTAACGAAAAACGGAGGTTTTTAGTGAAACGGTTATTAGTTATTCTTGTTTCTCTTTTATGTTCTCTTCAGGTGTTCTCGCAAGTGCGGTTTTATACTTTTAATTCATTAGATGGATTAGAAGATAAAGATGGTAATACACACCTTTTTTACCGGAAGTATTATTTATATCATGCCGGGGTAAACCATTCCGAAGAAAACAGTATTTACCGTTATGATTTAACCAAAGATAAAGACACGCTTATTGCGGCAGATTATTGGCAGTATAACCCGGTAACTGAAGGGTACCAAAGCGTAAGAGACATCTCTTTTTTTAACGGAGATCCGTATAAATATATTTATTGCGGTTTTGGTGGCGGATTTGAATCGTATGGATTTATTTATAAGTCTGATGTTGGATCAGTACTCGGTTATTGGTCTTTAGCATTCGGTAGGATTGAAGTTTCAAAACAAAATCCCGACAGGGTTTATGCATCTTCTTTCAATTGGATGATTATGAGCAGTGATGGAGGACTTACATGGCCGTCATATGATTTCTCCACCGGTTTTTCTAACTCAAAAAACTTTTTTCTTCTCTCTCTCTTTCCACAAGATGATAAAATAATGTTTGGATTGATTAACCATGACTTGGTAAAATCTCTCGATACCGGAAACACTTACACTAAAGTTGATACAGCTACATGGAATGGAAATTCAAGGTTTTATTATGATTTAGATGGGACTCACATTTATGGATGTTCAAGTGAATATGATGGCTCCACTTTTATCGCGGTGTCTGATAAAAATGGAGATGCTTTTTCGTGGAAAAAGATTTGGGAATCACCGCGGAAGATTTTTATTTCTATAGATCAGTCACTACTAGTCGGTCCTTTACTCTATCTTGCAGACGGCAAAAACATTTATCTCTCCTCTGATTACGGAAAAACTTTCTCTTTTTACAGAAAGCTCGACAGAAGTATTGTCGGCGTTTATAAAAAGCCTGGTTCAAATATTCTTTACGCCGCAACCAAGTACAATCTTTATGAAATAACTTCAAACGAGACGAAAATTATTAAGTCGCTTCCTATTTCACCAGAAACCTTATCCTATTATCCCCTCGCAGTCGGAAACAAATGGAATTACAATATTTATGAGATTGATTATAATTCAAATAGTTGGAATGAGTTTAACGGGATAATGACTCGTGAAGTTATCGGCGATACACTTTTATCGAACGGGAATAAATATTTTATAATTGAACAGAAAGAATCGCTTTACAGCCCCTCCTGGCAATCTCAATATTCTCTTGAGAGGATTGACAGCGCAACAGGGAAAGTATTACGGAATATCGGCTCACCACAAGATTGTTTAATTGATGACCTCACAGCAGAAGTCGGTGATACTTTGGAGTTATACCGATACCAATACAGCAATACTCCGCAAGTAATCTGTCAAGCAAATGATCAAAAATATTTTGACAATGAAATTTTTAACCGGAAAATGTTTCACCTTCCGAATTCATTGTATTACACGGGATATTCTTTGACGAAAGGAATCGGGTTGGATTCTTTAGCAGCAGGATTTGATGTCGGTCATACTCTCTGGTGGCTTAAAGGCTGTGTAATTAGTGGGAAAGTTTTGGGAGACACTTCTCTTGTGGTTGGATTAAAGAATGAAAATAATGATATCCCAAGTGAGTTTTCTTTGCATCAAAATTATCCGAACCCGTTTAATCCGGAGACAGTCATCAATTATCAGTTGGCGGAAAACTGTAAAGTGAGTTTGAAAGTTTATGATGTCCTCGGAAATGAAGTTGCAGTTTTAGTAAATGAAGAAAAACCGGCGGGAAAGTATCAAGTTAATTTCAACGTACGACAAACCACTAACAACAAACAACTCACCAGCGGAGTCTATTTCTACCAACTCCGCGCCGGACAGTTTGTGCAAACAAAGAAGTTCGTTCTACTTAAATAAGAAGGAATGGAAGAGGTTCGTCTAATTTAGCGCGAACCTTTTATATAACTTGTCAATTGTTCAATCACAAATTCCTCTTCATCAATTACGGCGCTAACCACATCACCGATGGAGACAAGTCCCAAGAGTTTCCCATTCTCTTCAACCGGAAGATGACGGATATGTTTGGCTGTCATTATTGCCATGCACTCCTCCACAAGTGTTGAGGGAGAAACTTTCACAACATCTTCCGTCATAATTTCGCTCACCAAAGTTTCCTTGCTCAGTTTTCCTTTAAGAATAACTTTTCGTGCGTAGTCGCGTTCGGAAAGAATCCCGGCAACTTTTTCATCAGCAAGCACCAACAACGCACCCACATCGGTATCAGCCATAAGTTTTAATGCGTCGTACATCGTTTCGTTGGGAGATATAGTGAAAATTCCATTTCCTTTTTTTGCAAGAATTTGTTGAACCGTTTTCATATTGCCTCTTGATTTAATGAGAGAAACGAATCTTTACTTGGCTTAATATAACGAAAAAACCGAAAGAGTGTCAACTGATTTTTTAGAAAAGATTTAGACGATTTGCGAAAGGAGGATCTCTTTAAAAGCGTTTGTTCCGATCTCAATTACATCATCTTCCGGCAAGAATTGCGGATTGTGCAATCCATACTGCTCGCCGATGGAAGTACCAAGCCAAAACATAAATGAAGGATACTGCTGAGAAATATAACCGAAGTCCTCTCCGGTCATTTTATAACCGCAATCAAGAAAAGTGAATTTATTGGATAATATTTTTGAAAGACCTGAGAAGAGGGAATCATTTACGATAACTTCGGGATAATGCGCTCCTTTTGTAAGGGTGATTTTAACATCGGTGATTTGCTGAATTCCAATTGCGATCTTTTCGAATCGAGCAGCCATTTCATCCGTTCCCTTCATGGTTAAAGCGCGCACAGTTCCTTCAAGTTTTGAGGCGCCGGGAACAATGTTGCGAACACTGCCGGAAGTGATTTTACCGAAACCGAACATGGTCGCGTCGTTAATTCCTTTAGGAATTTTATCAATCGCATCAAGGAAAAGTCGTACTGCATTAAATGCGTTTTTCCCGTTCTGCGGAAAAGCTACATGTGAACTTTTACCATGAAAATCAACATCAATTTCCAAAGCGGAGGCAAAAAGTACTCCGCTTGTACTTGCAATTGTTCCTTTTGGAAATTCATCGGTAACGTGGAGTGCAAAAGCTTTATCAACTTTAAATTGATTGAAGATCCCAGTGGCAAAAAATTTCATCGCGCCGCCGCCGCTTTCCTCCGCCGGTTGAAAGAGGAAAAGAATATTTTGATTTACGCTTTCACGCGCAACAAATTCAACTAAACCAAAAAGGATTGAAGTGTGGACATCATGTCCGCAGGCGTGCATGCAATCATTTTTAGATTTGAATTGGAATGAAGTTTCTTCGCTTATTGGAAGAGCGTCAATGTCTGCGCGGAATAAAAGATAATTTCCGTCATTTACTTTGTATTCAACCAACACTCCGGTTTGCATCGGAGTATGAATTGTAAACCGTTTATCGAATTTCGGCAAAGCGCAAACAGCATCAATAATTAATTTCGTTGTCTGAAATTCTTGATATGCAAGTTCAGGATTCTGATGCAGCAAATGACGGAGTTCAACTGGACTTATTTGCAAAAAATTTTCTTTCTATAAATCGAAAGCTTTTGTAAGTGATTCGACCGCTTTTTGTTTGAATGAAGTTTCCATCAAACATGAAATTTTTATTTCCGATGTGGTAACAAGCTTGATTGGAATTTGCTGAAGCGCGCCAAAAAATTTGGAAGCGACACCGCTGCTCGAGCGCATACCGACACCAACTATGGATAACTTGCTATAGCCGGGATGATAAGAGATGTTCCATTCTTCTAAATCTTTTAACGAATGATGCAGCGCAGTTTCAACATCTTCTTTGCTCTCATCAATAATTGAAAACGAAACCGTTAAACTTGCATCGTCATCAATCACCGAGATCATGTCAACGTTCAAACCTTCTTCGGCAACGTTATGAAAAATTTTATGGATCAACGTGTAATCTTCCGGCAAGTGCGAAAGCGTAACTTGCGTTTGATTATCCATAACACTTAATCCGGTAACAACCGGCTGTTCAATATTTTCTTTCACGATATAACTTCCTTCTTCTTCTGAAAATGTTGCTGCGCAATAAAGCGTAATTTCAAATTTTTTAGCAATTTCTACCGAGCGGCTGTGCAGCACTTTAGCGCCTAACGAAGCCATCTCTAGCATCTCATCATACGTAACATATTTTAGTTTTTTTGCAGTTGGATGAAGACGTGGATCGCAAGTGTAAATGCCGTCAACATCGCTGTAGATTTCACACGGTGCGTGTAAAGCCGCAGCAAGCGCAACAGCGGATGTATCGGAACCGCCGCGTCCAAGTGTTGTTAAATCGCCTTCTTCATTTACTCCTTGAAATCCTGCGATGGTAATAACATCGAATTCTTCAAGCAGATCGAAAATCTTTTGCGATTTGATATTTTTAATTCTTGCTTCGTTAAAATCCCCGGTCGTCATAATTTCCGCTTGAAAAGCATTAAGCGATTTGCTGCGTATGTTCAACTGATTTAGAGCAATAGCTAAAAGTGAAATTGAAATTTGCTCGCCGGTGGTTAAGAGCATGTCCAATTCTCTCGGTTCCGGTTTTGCCGAAATTTCTTTCGCAAGTTTAAGTAAATTGTCGGTGGTTTTTCCCATAGCGGAAACAACTACGATGAGCTTGTTCCCTTGCAGCACACGTTTCTGGATTTTTTCTGCAATCCGTTTTATTTTATCAGTATCGGCAACCGAACTGCCGCCGAACTTTTGTACAACGATATTCATTTATTCTTTCTTATTTATTCTTTATGAAATCCAATGTTTATGTAACAACTGCACCCCGTTAGTAAGTTCCTCCTTTGGAATCAACAGCGAAATTCTAAAAGCAGTAGTGGTGATTCCGAAAATCTTAAGTCCATTTTTCTTAAGCAAGCTAACCGTTTCGTATAACGTTCCGTTATCTGAATTCAGACCTTCACCGATCAGAGATATTGCTCCAAGAGAATAATCAAAAATTATCGTTTCGTTTAAATTCTTTTTTAATTCTTCTTCAACACTTTGCCAGCCATAAACGTTCTTATATGAAACAAGGAAAGAGACGTTTGTTTGTAATTCGTTTTCATGATTCGAACTAAAATTTAATTCTTTTAATGCGATTTGCTTCTCTTTAAAATAATTCATCAGCCAATCAAATTTATCTGTATCGACTTTAATTTGAATTCTAACAAGATCGCTCTCATACACCACAGCGGTAATTCCTTTTGAAACACCAGGAGCTAATTTTCTTACAATCGTTTCTTTACCAGATTGAAAAGTGCTTCTCGCATAAATAGCAATATTGGCTTCTTTGGCAAATTGAACAGCTTGTGCATTTAATACTTTTGCTCCGGCAAAACTCATCTCCTGCATTTGTTGATAAGAAACTTCCGGAAGATGTTTTGCTTCTCTCACAATTGCCGGATCGGTAGAATAAACGCCGTCAACATCGGAATAAATTTCACATCGCTCCGCATCTAACGCGGCTGCAAGCGCTACTGCTGATGTATCTGAGCCACCGCGACCAAGCGTGGTTATATC
>Ga0172379_10009598_pt1 | contig 11898 bp, 9 predicted proteins | sample GrowelOW334metaG_FD_119756 | JGI IMG/M metagenome (GOLD analysis project Ga0172379, IMG submission 119756) | Groundwater microbial communities from an aquifer near a municipal landfill in Southern Ontario, Canada - Groundwater well OW334 metaG | ecosystem: Environmental > Aquatic > Deep... | reverse complement strand
GTTGTAGATGGGCGGCGCACCGAAGGCTCGACTAGCGGCGTATCCGCCGAGGGCCATACCAGGTGCGGCTTCAGCAAAATTAGTGAGACTGCGACCCAGATTGTGAGCGCTAGTGCTGGCGAGATGCTCGCGAGCGTTGTCAGTGTCGGCATTAGCAGCTTTTTTCACAAATCCGCTAAGCGAAGTGGCGGCCTCGTAACCTTGCCAACCAATGCCAGCAACTGCGGCCACCAAGGCTACTTTCTGATTTTTCAAGAGAACTGTGCCGACAGCACCGATGGCTACACCAGTGGCTCCTCTGGTCAAAACGTCAGCTGGATGCTCACGAATATCGCGGCTAATTTCATCGTAAAAGGCAGACGGTGTTTGCGAAAGAGTGCGCGCCGTCACCTTAGCCACATTCTCGAAAGAAGAGTTGCCGTCTGGTGGTGAATTGTCGGGGCGATCTAGTGGCATCGGTAATCCGCTCATTCAGCTTTTAACTACGCGCGATCTTGATATTAAAGATGGAGCCAGCCCCTGTCATTGGGGAGACTACGACAAGATTTAATCTAAGGTCTACGCTGCCCAACTGAGATGGACCAGACTAGCGGTGTAATCTTTCAAACGTTGCAGAGATGGCTTAGGCCTTATTAGCGTTTGGCTTGGTGGAAGGCTCTAACAAATGAAGACCCTGTTCGGCATCCTGCTGCTCTGGGTCTAGATCTAGGGCAGCCTTGTAGGCATCAATTGCCCGGTCGGACAAACCCTGCCGAGCGAACAATTTACCAAGGTGTGTCCACAATGCAGCGTGCTTAGGCGACAACTTAACGGCTTCCTCAAACTCAGCGCTGGCGCGGTTCAAGTCACCTTTGGATTCAGCCAACCAAGCGAGATCGACGTGCAGGGCAGCAACGTTTGGCTGCAACTTAACAGCTTCTTCTAACTGTTCCATGGCCTTATTTGTATTGCCAGCTTTTTCTAAAAGGAAAGCCAAATCAGCATGGGCAAAGGCATCTGATGGGTCCATAGCGAAACTGGCTGCGTATTCTTTCTCAGCTTTATTGAAATCGCCCAAACTAGCGTAGGCAAATGCCATCGATCTGCTCACACGCGCATTGTTAGGCTGGTAGCTCAATGCCCACTGAAACTCAGTAATAGCATCTTTCCATTTAGTCTCGCGAGCGGCAGCGATACCCTTAATATAATGGGCCTTGCAAGCCGACTCTTTCAACTTTTCCTTTTGGGCATCGTCAAGCGGAATTGGCTCACCGAGCCCAACAACCATCATCGCTTCAGCAATAGCTTTCATGATATTGGCTCGCATCAGAGCAACAAAAACATAGTCTCGGTGCACAGCTTTGATGCCAGGTTCGCACATCACAGCCGCTTGGAGTTCAATTTCTGCCATCTCAGCATTCCACTGACCAAGATAGACTCTAGCTAACTCGTAGTGGTCGAGAGCTTCATTGTGTAATGCTTCAGCCTGCATGGTGGCAGCTTGTCGCTTAGCCTCTCGCACCGCATAGGCAGCAGCCGCAGTAGCTTGCTCGGCAGTCATAGCCGGAGTGATATCGACTGTAGCTTCAGTTGTAGTTTTGCCAGCATCTGCCGCTGTTGTTTTGTCAGCTGTTGTTTTGTCAGCTGCATTCGCAGTACCAGTCTTAGATGTTACATAATCTACAGCTTTTCTGACGGTACTAAATTTGGTACCAGTAGACGCTTGAGATTCAGAGTCTTTTTCAGATACTGAAGATGGAGAAGTCGAAGGAGCAGACTTTGAGGGAGCAGATTTTAGGGGAGTATATTTTGTTGGTGCAGCTTCTGGTTCAGCGGCTAAACCTGGCACAGTGAAACTAACTGCGAGCAGTGCGGCACTGACTGCCACTGAAAGGGCACAAGAAATTTTCATATTAGCTTTCACAGCAGTCATTCTTTCTGTCATCAACAATCTAATCTACCTCAAGTGGCCATGAGCTGACCTCATTATGCCATTGTAACCCCTACTCACATCTACAACCGAAAGGCTACATCTCGCTCAGTGTTTTCCCCAGATTGAAATTTCTAAGCCGTCGGCAACGGGGCTGCAACGATTGAAATACCATTGGCCTCAGCGAATTTAATCATCTCGTCTTGCTCAACCACTAAAGTTTCTTTTGCTTCAACAGCTAAGACACCACCAGGGTTAGGATTATCGCGCACCATAGAGTTGAGCGTGGTCATGCCCACAGTGGGAATATCAAAGCGTTGATCTTGATTGGGCTTAGAAACCTTGCAGACAACCACAGGCCCCTGAGCCAATTTAACAGCACGCTTGATGGCTTCATCAGTGCCTTCAATTGCTTCGAGAGCAAGAATCATGCGGTCTTTTACAATTACAGTCTGACCAATATCTAAGCGAGCGATCTCGCGAGCAACACCCATTCCATACTCAATATCAGCATACTGAGCGGCCGTTGGAGCACTCGTTGTCAGCACTCCGATTTCGGGGAAGAGATGACGTAAAAACTCTGATTGAGTCAAAACCTTGAGGCCATGCGCCTCCATAATGTCACCAACAGCAAACTGAATGGTGTCATCGTTGAAGTTTGGCAATTTACTAAGTTCTTTGACTGCCAGCCAGTCAAGCTTGTGAATCTGTCGTAGCAAGTTGATTTTAGGAACCTTGCCGATAAATACAATATTTTGGCAATTTTCTTTTTTCAATAAACCGATGCTGCGACCAATCTGACCTGGTGCAATCAAAATTGTCTTATCGGCGTGGGGAGAAACCTGACTTTCTGCACTTTCTGAAAGCGCCAGCGCCACCACTCGATAGCCGCGTTCTTTGGCCGATTGCGCCAAAAGGGCGGGCAATTTGCCTTCGCCAGATACTAGACCTAATACAGTCGCCACTCGTACACTATTATCCTGAGTAAGGGTAGAAAAGCCCATGCCTACCGCCTTTAAGAGCCCGCCGCGCGGCTCAACCGATGATTCTTCAAGCAAAGAAGCTCAGCATAGTTTAACATGTTCTTGGCAGCCAACGGCCACCACGGCGGCTTGGCAGACATTATGAGGCTAACCGAGACACCCAGCGACGATAACTTGACATTGTTATTTAAAAGCATTTAACTGAATGAATCATATAGAATGCCGTGGCTGCCAATTTTGGTAATCGTAGAGCGAATGAATGGCAAGGGCCAACGTTTTAGAGAATAGGGATTAAGACCATGAGCGCATTGTTTATCAAGAATCAAAGAGCAGAATTCGCCAAGGCCGTAACGGTAAAGCTAACCCTAGTCACCCTTTTGACCGGCGCAAGTTTACTAGGTGCAATTTCGCAAGCATTAGCCCAAGGTGGCTTTAGCAGTACTAGCCAAGCAGCTCGCAAAGGTTTAGGCGATGGCTCTAGCTTCTATATGTCCCGGCGTCAACTTCAATTTGTAGACGACTCACCCATCATTAGAAACAGTAGCGGCCAAGTTCAAGCAGGAAGCTCCACGGGCTTTGCCAGCCAGCAAGGGGGCGCGGCACCTCTGCAAAGAGCTGGTTTTACCTCCTATTCAAGTTCACTTCCCACTTCGGTGGCCCCGTCACTGCCCAAAGTTAACAACGGTGTGCCCATACAACCACCGCCCTCAGCTGCACCGAAATCGCTGAATGCTAAAGCCGGCGGCCTTGGCAAGGGCAAAAAATCGACTTCAAAGCCAGCGGCTGCTCCTAAAGCCCCAGCCCAGCCAGAAGGCATTCACGCTTACAACAGTTATCAGGGTTACAACCCTTCAGCGCTAGCCCCCGGAGAAGCCGCGGGTGGCAGTGCTGGCACCGTCACAACCAGACAGGGGAATGTCAAAGGTAGCTTGCTGCACTGGTCAAGAAGACGCCGAGGCCAATAATCTTAATTGGCTGCGAAGCCTGACGTTACAGAACTATTTACCGAATCAAATAAAGTACAAGGTCAGCCACAAAGCCTGTGGTAATATTCTTCTTGTTGCGGCTGTAGCCCAGCTGGATAGAGCGCATGGCTACGAACCATGAGGTCGGGAGTTCGAATCTCTCCAGCCGCGATCTTTAGTCGAAAGACTTAAAAACGATTTTGCCACTCCGAAAGGGGTGGCATTTTTGTTTCTGCCTTGGTCGCAAGCCGATATTTCCAACCTATACAGCCAGCACTAGATGTGGTGGCGACGCCATATCAGCAATCGATATGCACCTTCCCTTCATCGAAAAAATCGATATAATGACTAAGTGTGGGCCATCGTTCCGATACAAGTAATGAGCTTCCGAAGTAGAAGATGAATACTGTAAATATTGCCAATATTAGCGATGATCCGATTCTACACAAAATTATCGAACGAATTGTTGCGGCCTATCACCCATCACGGCTTTACTTGTTTGGCTCGCAGGCAACCGGCAATCAAAACGAAGACAGCGACTACGACGTGGTTATTCTTGTCGACGATAGCGCGAAGTCAGAATTCAAATCACCAACACTTGCTTACAGGTCGCTGAGCGGTATTCAAGCAGCGGTTGATGTGCTCGTTTGGACCGAACAAGAATTCCAAAAAAGGCTGCACATACCAAATAGCTTGCCGTACAAAGTCGTTAACGAAGGTGTTTTGCTTCATGCAGCATGATCCAGTTAAAGTAGAAGATACGCTCAACTGGTTTAGAAAAGCTGAAAAAGACTTAGCTGTAGCAATTTTAGTTCTGCAAGCCGATTATATTGATGAAAGCCTGTTTCATTGCCAGCAAGCTGTCGAAAAATGCCTTAAGGGCTTTCTCTTTTGGCACGGCCAACCATTCAAGAAGACACACGACCTAAATCTTCTAAGTATTGAATGCACCGCAATAGATCTCGAGATACAAGCAATACTTCTGCCAGTCTTACCACTAACTCAGTTCGCCGTAGAGTATCGTTACCCTGGACCGATAATTCATCCAAGCAAAGCGGAAGCGATAGAATGGCTCGATGCAACAAAAGCCGTATGCGCAGCCATCGCAGATAAGTTACCCTTCCCCATAAATTAGTTACAAGATAGCGTATGCCTATTAAACATCATGTCGGGAGTTCGAATCTCTCCAGCCGCGATCTTTAGTCGAAAGACTTAAAAACAATTTTGCCTCCCACCTGTATCCCTTTGCTAGGAAATACTGGTTATAGTTGAAGAAGCGCTATTATCACCGCAGGCGGTGCCTGTATAAAAATTATTGGAGTTAGGAGCATTGCATGGCTCTGGTTCAACAATAAAATTACCGAATTACATACGGTGCACCTTTCTTTTGATGATTGGCTCAACTGATGGGGCAAGGTCAGGCAGCTTCGCTGCCTCTGAACTCTGTGAAATCTATCTATTCGCAAAACTTCGGGCTTTGGTTTTATCAGATAGCAAATTTGAAAGGCTCTACGTCTCTGACTCGCCATCTTGTCGCAACAGGGCATTGAGCCGACTTAGATGATCCTGGTGCCTTATAATTCTACTCCTGGCATACGAACTAGTTTCGACATTTCCTCGCTCTCCTAACTCATTGGGTCGTTTAGACCAAATTTCTATACTTGAAATTGTGCATTCAATTGTCTTTTTGAGATGTACCTTTCGTTGAGTGGGCGACCATGCCTTAAGCACTTTAAACTGATGATCTAGGAACGCTTGGTCAAATAGTTCATTCTCTGCCATATCCGCGCACTCTCGCTCTGCGCCATGGTTTGCTGCAAACCGAACTTTAAATGCCCGAAGATTATTGACACCACACAGCAACTCGCACTTATCTAGGTAGTCTAGTACGCAGTGTTTTTCACCGGCATTCACAAGATCTTTCGCCAGATCTAGGCTCGGGCCAAATGAACACATAGTAGGAGACGCAATATCTCTGACAGACTGGACCAGATGATATTTCGCTTTCGCCAAATCACCGTTTATTAAAGCTACTCTACCAAGTATTGTATGGGCCTCATTAATCGCGCCGCCATACAAATCACTATTTCGATGTTTTTCTGACATCAATATAACTGCATTCGCTGATGCGACTGCTTTGTCAAACCTTCCCGCCTCGAAAGCCATTGATGGCAGGGAAGACATGTCATAAAATAATCCTTCGGAATCACGCCCCTTGCTAAGTTTTTCTATTTCAGAAAGAGCCCGTTCTTCATGACCGTCCCAAAGGGAATACAACTGCGCAAGTTGGTTCCGCGTCGCACGATCAGAGGGCAAAATTTTCAAAGCGCTGAGTAACAACTGTTCTGCAGTCTCCTTATCTTCATGAGTAAAGAAGCTGGCGGCATTGATCAAGACTGCCGTGTTGTTGTTTTTTTCACTTACTTGTTTCAGCCATAAAGTCCTAAATCGAGGATATTCCTCTTCGTAAAAGTGTTTCATGACAAAAGCAAATGGAAGCCCAGCAATGTAATGTTCAGGGCGGTTTTCTATAATCCATTGTATGTGACGAAGCCGCAATTGTTTGCCTGGTCCACCGTGAATTTGGTCGCGAGAATATTTTCCAAGCAATGCTATTCGGGCATCCAAATCGGCCGGATTGTCTGCAACCAGCTTCTCTAAAAAGGAAGCTTCCTCATTACTCATAGATCGGCCGGACAGGGCCAAACTTGTAGCTTTCTTTTGTTGCATCGCAGGTACGTGATCGGCCAAAAAATCTGTAAAATCAGATTTCACTCTTTTTCCTAGAATTTTCAGGAGCGCTTTGATCACGTGCGAGCCTATCAAATGCTCTCATCATACTAGCATTGCAAGGCCAAAGCCTATCGATCAGCTTTGTAATAAGGAGGCCGACTTGCCTTAGGTCATAAACCATCAACCGCTTACCAATTAGCTTCGCCTATTTCAGCACGATTAAGGTTGTAGACGTCCCCAGCATCAAGTTTCCATCTTAGATTGAGGTTCAGCCCCTGATTTTTGTCGTCGAAATAGTCAATCTGCAAAGCAAAATCCTGAACGGCTTTCAAGTCTTGCAAAAGGGCTGGGTTATCCAGACCGCACTCCTTTAGTAATCTTTGGGCTTCTGGAAGATTGTTCTCGTCGAGGGCTTTAGCAGTATCAAGGGCGAAGAGAACACTACATGGATCAAGGTTCTCTCTTATCTTGGCGCTAATTTCAGCCTTGCTCTTCATCTCCGAACTTTCGGCATTAGATGGCGCTATCTGAGCAGGCACTTCTCTGGAGGTTGGAACCGGAGCCTTGAATGATGGCACTTCCACAGAGTTTAAGAGGATATGCTCTTGCCCAAGCATGAAGGTCGGGAACGCACCCTGGCGCTGTGAGCTATCTCCAGAGTGAGGGCCATCGGCAGCGGCAACGGAAGGGCTTGGCGGACGTACTGGTCGAACTTCTTGAGCATATTCCTCAAACAGCAGCGATGAAGACTGGCCCGACTGATTGGTAGTAGCCCGTGAACCATCGTTGACTTCAAACTGTCCTTGCATTGGTCAACCCTCTAAAGTAACTGCCTACGCCCCATGCAATTACAATAATGCCAAGCTAGAACCGACTGGTGACGGATGCGTGACCAAGCTGTGACTGCGATGTGAAAGGAGAACTGCTGCCAGCCTAACTACTTCCGACTGAATGAAAGCAGAGGAGCAGCTCTCTCGGCACGTCTACCTATGTGTTGCTATCGTGCCTCAGGGCCAACCAAGAAGAGGTATGATAAATTATCCTCTCCAATATTGGTGTTTTTTTATGTCTTGTAGAAAGACTACAGCAAGCATAGTTGCACGACTCGCGGCAATATCTTTTACTCTGTCATCAACCGGTGTGGCACTAGCTGACTCTGTTGTTTCAATCCCAGACTTTCAATATGAAGTACTGAAAAAGCATACGGCAAAAGATGATGAGGAGCCTTTTTCTTCTCTATATCTACCGCGAACACTGCAACTACGACGAGCCAAGAATTTGCTTGCAGCGGGTCACTACGAAGAAGCAATAAGAGAATATTCGCAAGGTGCTTCTGAATGGAAAGCGCCAATGCAATATCGCGCCATGATCGACAAAGAATGGGGCATTGCCTGCGAAAAACTTGGCAAAAACGAAGAAGCACTACAGCATTACAAAACAGCGGGAGCAAAACAACCGCTTGCAAGACTCCTATTCAAACTTGAGCGCTATGCTGAAGTCAAAGCTATAGCTGACTTAGAAATTCTCGACTGCATTGTTAGCGAGACTAAGTATCCAGGCAGTGATTTTAGTTTTCCTCAATGGTTAAGACTCCGTGCTGCAGCTGAAGAAAAATTAGATGACGACAAGAGCGCGATCTCAGATTTAGAGTTAGCTGCAAAGAAATATTTCCCCAGCAATTCAGTGGAAGCTGAGCTTTGTATAAATGAAGCAAATCTCTTGATCGCTCGCAGTCAGGAGGCCACTCCTCTCAAAGCTGAATTGTTAGAGCTTCCGCAAGAAGGACTGGGAAAAGTAATTGGCCTAGTGAATTACTTGGCATCATCGCCTGAACCTTTCAATATTTCAAAAATAAACGAATTCACTGGTGGTCACCTTAAAGTGCCTGGCAGCATATGGGCCTTCTACAGTGATGACACCAAACCTAGTATTCCGTTTACTAAACTGGAATACACAGCCGACCACGACAACTACCACCTACCGCAGTCACTGAATATCTCCACTTCAATAAACAAATGCTGCGTCCCCAAAAATCAGATTGACAAAATTTTGCCTGTCAGTACGAAGAAACTAGTTACCTTTGGTCATTTCGACAGTCGCATGCAGCCACAGTATGATGAGGTCTATGAATTAAAAACCGGTAGTCTAAAATTCGAATTTGGAGAAAGTGGTGCTCGAGTTCTAAAAAGAATTACCCTCAAAGCACTATTGCCAAAAGAAGTAAGAGATGAGTGCAGGTCTCGGCTTGAGGCAGACCAAAAGCAGCAAAACGAGAAGACAAGGGCACAATCTTCTCTCTCAGAACGTAATGAGTCGGATGACCATGTAGTTGATCAATACCTCAAGAGTTCTCAGTCGTGCCTCAGGCTAAAACGCTTCGACCAAGCTCTGGCTGACATCAAAGAGGCTGTTCGACTGGGTGGTCGACCATACTTAAGTGAGCAGTCAATTATTGAGGAGCAGATAGGTAAGGTTGACGACGCCATCGAACATCTAAAGTCATTCATCGGAAACCATTCGCCTGGCCCCGAGACTGCAAAATACTTCACGCGTTTAGCAGACCTCTATTTGCAGCAGAAGAACTATGAAGAATCTATATCGGCATGCCAAAAAGCAATGATTGGCTCATGCGAAACAGCTCCTGCAATATTTACAAAAGCGAAGGCGGAAATGGGTCTTAACCGCGTTAGCGAAGCACAGAAAGACGCTAACACTGCGGCCAAAGAATATTTCGATAAAGCCGAAATAGTGCATCGCGATGAAGTTCTAAATTGGCTCAAAGAATTACCAACCCATTGATAGAAGAGTTAGCGAGTAAATGAGCAAATTGAGATTCACGGCTGTGAAAAAACAACAGGCAATATTATGCTTGCTCATATCTTTGTTCATTTTCGCATCGTCTAAAGTCGGGGCAGCTTCAGGAAAAATCGACAATGAACAAAGCAAGACGGTGTTTCCCGACCACGCTTACGTAGATCGCAATGGAAAAGTGGTCATAACATGTCCAATTGAGACTGCGGGTGCAGACTTCAGCAACGGGCTAGCCCAAATAAAAGCAGACAAAGAAATCAACAGCGTCTACTTTATAGACAAAACCGGCAAAGTAGTCATTACCGGCTTCAAAGAGGGACAGTCGTTCTCTGAGGGAGTGGCCGGAGTTGGAAGCACAAACAAGAAGGGTTTCATCGACAAGGACGGAAAATATGTTATAGCTCCGCACTTCCAGGATGTTGAACCTTTTTTTGACGGACTTGCAGCCGTAAAAGTAAACGGCAAATTCGGCTTTATAGACAAATCAGGAACAATAGTAATTGATCCATTTTTCGACTGTGTTGCAAGCTTTTCGGAGGGCCTTGCTGCCGTTCAAGCCGAAGGCAAAATTGGTTTTATAGATAAACTAGGCACGTGGAAAATTAAACCACAATTTGATTTTGTTGAAGGTTTCTCTGAAGGACTGGCTCTGGTCTCATCAGGCCAGAATACTCGCTACATAGACAAACTCGGACGCGTTACTATTCAACTAGATAGCAAAACTCAGAGGCGCGGAAAGTCAACCGATCGAATTTCTAACTCGTCTTTAGGAGCTATTCGATGGAAGGACTGGGGAATGAACTTTCGGCATTATTGCACCAACTCTTCAACCTTCAACGAAGGCCTAGCAGCAATTGCTCAGGATGGGAAGCATGGTTACATCAACCAATCCGGAAACTTTATTATCCCTCCAAATTTCGACGCTGCTTTTCCGTTCAATGATGCTATTGCCAGGATTCAAATCGGCAACAAATTTGGCTTCATTGATAAAGCAGGTTCATACATAGTAGAGCCAAAATTTCTGGGAGCACGAGACTTCAGCGAGGGTGCAGCAGCAGTAGCTACGGCCCAAAATAAGTGGGGCTATGTGGATAAAAACGGCAAATTTTTGATAGAACCAAGATACTCTTATACAACGAAATTTGCAGAAGGCCTCGCTAATGTTCAACTCTGGGGCAGCTGCACTGATGGAATCGACTATGATCACAAAAGCCATTCTGAAGTTAAAGCCGATGCGCAGGCTTTGGTCCCAAAAACTTCAAACTCGCCAGCGGGTCAAGCCAACAAAATTCAACCAGATCAGTTTCTAAAGGCACTTGCTCCTTCGATTAGAAAGGAGACCTTTGGTGAATTCGCTGAAGTTCTCGCTTCAAGTGGAATAGTTAAACTGCATAGTTCCCGCCATTCAGTGAACAAAATGAACTTAGTACCAATCTGCAAAACCAGCCACTCTTTAATCTTTGCCGAGTTTCTTGAGACCATCGCTAGACAGACGGGGACAACGGTCAAACATGATGAAAGATTGGATTGCTGGAACTTCGGACCACCCGCAATGAAGTTGCCTTACACAATCTCAGTTGCAGACGGGTGGCAGCAGCAAGAACGAGGTTATTACACGGCATACATCCCTAAGATTGCTCCGGTTGGAATGGACATTTACATTATGGGTCGATTCGAGGGACTCAACGATCAACAACTCAAAGAAATAAGAAACGAGCAAGCACTATGGTTTGCCGACAAACTGAGCCCCGGTGCCACAATGGCGATGATGAATGTAGAGACTGTAGACGGTTGTGAAGCTCTCTCATTCCAGGTTGAAACACCTGTTGCAGGACGACAATGGCGCCAATGGGCATTCATCAAAAACGGCCAAGCGTTCGTGATTGTGAGCACACTTGACGATAAGAATGAAGCGAAGCTGCTCCCTGAAGTCAAAACGATGATATCGACTTTTCATGTCGTCAAATAGCAGCGGCCGCTTCAAACCCAATAACACCAGCCACTCAAATTAAACCCGACCACCACCAGCTTTGAGCCGTTGGTATTTGGCGAGCCATCCCTTATTTAAATCGACCTGCTCATAGCCAAATCGTTCACCATTTATCCGCACAGTTTGATTTGGAGAAACCCACTGGCGATTCGCGTCATAGTAGCCACCTTTGACGCCGAATCCAACTTTCCCTGATGCATTTCCGGTAGCACCATAGGTAGTATCGGTACCTTCTTGCCAGGCTTTAGTTATGGCTTCCACATACTTTGGATTATTGGACCAACCGGGGTTATGCGTAGGATAATACCTACCAGTCAAAGCTTGCATAATTGTTTGGTTACGTGAGGCGGCTCTGTTCATCACTTCTTCAGCAAAAGCCAATTGTGCTGCGGGTCCTTGAGAGCCCACTTCAGAAGCCATTCGGCCAGCAAAAGCGGCCATGACTTTAGGGTCTTTCAATTGAGCATCAAACTGTGATCTATCAACAGCACCAGGTACGAAATTCGG
>Ga0172379_10009597_pt1 | contig 11900 bp, 13 predicted proteins | sample GrowelOW334metaG_FD_119756 | JGI IMG/M metagenome (GOLD analysis project Ga0172379, IMG submission 119756) | Groundwater microbial communities from an aquifer near a municipal landfill in Southern Ontario, Canada - Groundwater well OW334 metaG | ecosystem: Environmental > Aquatic > Deep... | reverse complement strand
TTTGATTTCTCAAATTATGATGTAGTTATTGGTTCAGCTAGTTGGTACGTTACCAAAGGATTCCGCAAAGGTCCTACTACCAAAGAAATTTGTTATTGTCATACCCCACCACGTTGGCTTTATGGTTTTAAAACATCCATTGAGTTCCAAAAATATTGGCCAGTTCGAATTTATGCCGCCGTCGTTGGTCACTTCATGCGTCTTTATGATTACTCTCAAGCTCAAAAGGTAGATGTATTTGTTGCCAATTCTCATAATGTAGCCCAACGCATTAAAAAGTTTTATCGTCGTGATTCTGTTGTTATTTACCCACCGGTTTCCCTTCCTCCCATTCCCACAGTAACTAAAGAAAATTACTATCTCATCACCTCGCGGATTGTTGGCGCCAAAGGTCTTGATTTAGCTGTAAATGCCGCCATTAAGCTCAACTTTAAACTAAAAATAATTGGTGAACCAGCCGGTTATTACACGGAATACCATCATCTCCAAAAGATTGCTGGGGATAAGGTGGAATTCCTTGGTCGACTCTCCGATGAAGATCGAAATCTCTGTTACGCCAAAGCTAAAGCTTTTTTTGCGCTCTCAGTTGATGAAGATTTTGGGATGACCCCTGTCGAAGCCATGCATTTTGGTACCCCAGTTATTGCCTTTCGAGGTGGTGGTTATTTAGAGTCTGTAGTTGAGAATAAAACAGGCGTTTTTTTTGATGAGCCCACTGTCGACTCTCTCATTTCTGCAATTAAACGCTTTGAAAAACTAAAATTAAAATCGTCTGATTGTGTATCTCAAGCCGACAACTTCTCTAACGCAGTTTTTGCCGACAAAATCAAAAAACTAGTTGAAACTATTAAGTAGTTCCAAAAACTTATTTTTGCTTAATTCAATCAGTCTTCCATCTCGCCCCAGATCAGTGTTGGTTATCTCTTTGCCCACCCATTCTGGTGGTTTAAAATTTGTTGCTTCATTTTCAGAATCAAACTCAAACTCAGCCCTGACCAATCCCTCGTATTCCCCGGTGTAAACCTTAATTGATATTTCAGGCTCTTTCGACAATATATAAGATTTTCTAGACAAACTTTTTTTACTTAACTCCTTTAATCTCCCAAACTCGCTTTCAGAAATTATTCCTGTTATTTTCTTTGCACCGAGCCCAATTCCAATAGACTTTTCTTCATAAATGTAAGTATCGTCAGTTTTTGTTATTCTTTTTTCTGTTTCGCCAATTTCCAAAAAATGCCTCTCTTGATTCTCAACTTTCAGTCTAGCCAAATCAGGTAGAACTTTTACCAAAAACTTTCTTTCAATCTCAATTTTGTTCATAAATCGACATCATCTTGTCGTAATTTACTTTTGTTCTTCCAACCACCTTTCCGCGTCCATTCCTGCCATTGCTCCATGACCAGCCGCAATAATTGCCTGTCGATAAACATCATCAACATTATCACCAGCCGCAAAAATACCTGCGACCGAAGTCATTGTTGGATACTTTTTATCATTACCAACAATCACATGCCCAGTCTCTTTAAGGTCCACCAAATCCTTTACAAAAGAAGTCGCCGGATCATGCCCTATCGCCACAAACAATCCATCTATCGGCATTATCTTCTCATCACCAGTCTTATTATTTTTTGTTTTTATACTAACCAATTTATCAACCGTCTGCTCAGTATTTGGGTTAATTTCCACCACCTCTGTGTCCCAAATAAATTCTATTTTTGGATTTAATTTGATTTTTTCACGAATATAAACTTGAGCTCGTAGTGTGTCTCTTCTGTGGATTTGGTAAACCTTTGTTGCAAATTTACTCAAAAACATAGCATCCTCACATGCCACATCTCCACCACCAACTACCACCACAATCTTGTCACGGAAAAACATCCCATCGCAGGTTGCACATGCTGATACCCCTTTACCTATGAGTTCTTTCTCTTTGGGAATATTCAACCATCTTGCTTTGGCACCAGTTGTCACCAAAACAGCTTTTGTTTTTAAAACTGTTCCATCAGCCATTTCCAAATTAAACAGTTTATCGTCAGTTTCATCTTTGCGAATGTTGTTTACAAAAGCGCTCTTTATCTCCACCCCCAAGTTTTTTACTTGAGTTTGCATATCCATCATCAGTTTTAGACCACCAATTCCTGTGGCAAAACCGGGATAATTTTCAACAACAGTTGTTAAGGTTAACTGACCACCTGGTTGGTCACCTCCCAGAACTATTGTTTTTAAATTTGCTCTAATGTTATAAATTGCCGCGGTCAATCCAGCGGGTCCAGATCCAATAATTATAGTGTCGTATATGTTTTCGCTCATGTCCCCATTTTAACAAATGTAAATTAAATCGTGACAACCTTTCTGATTGTAGATAGTCCTATCGATTGAAGTTTGTAGATTGTTAATTGATAATTAACTTTATGAAGCCTCGTCCCCACAAGGTAATTGGATTTATCTATAAAGTCGCCCAACAAAAAGCTCCATTATTTTTTTGGCTTCTTGTCCGTTTTATTTCAGCCATCTTACCTCTGGTAACAATTTATCAATTCTCCGAAGTGATAAAACAAGTTGAAACAGGGGAGCCTATTAAAAATATTCTCGTTTCAGTAGTCTGGATATTCATTGTTCGTGTTGTTGATAATATTTTGCGTCTAAAATCCATTACCAGCCTCGAGCACGAGATTTCCAATATTTCTTTTGACATTCACAATTATTTTTTAACTTCTCTTAAAACAGATACCAAAGAAGAACGCCATGCCGCGGTCCAAGCTATTCGTAATTTTGCTGACGCCTCAGCCGTTACTCTTAATCTGGTTAAGCAGCCCGGTATAGATAGCTTAGTTTCATTTCTCTTTATTCCGGTAATTTTATATTCACTCGACTTTCGTACTTTTGTGCTAACTATTTCTTATATTCTCATTTACCTAGCCATCGATTATTACACCACCGCCCATTATGCCGAGCTAAAAGATCATTTAAATTACAAAACTGAAAATTATTATGCCAAACTCCAAGAAAGTGATGACTTTGACCTAGAACAGCGTTCTTGGAGTCGCCATTATAACCGAGTCACCAATTGGGGTTTTACCGAATGGTCTCTTCTCCAAAACCTTTCTGTCTTTTTTTATTCACTAATTTTGTTCTATCTAATTTATGCCACTTCAAGTGGTGCCCAACATGTCTCTTATTTAGTCTTGATCATGGGCTACGTCACTCAGACTCAGGTATTTCTCAATTCTTTTTCCAGTATTCAAGATAGTGTCACCGACATGCTAGTCGGGCTTGAAAGGCTGGCAGCCAATCACAATGTTTCCACGATCGATCTAGATGACTTGATATAATCATTCTATGGTTAAGCCCAAACTGATCGTGATTACTGGAGCTCCTGGTACCGGGAAAACTACTATCGCCAAAAAAATATCTGAAGAATTTTCACTACCGCTCATCATTAAAGACGAAATCAAAGAAAGTTTGTTTGATAATCTCGGGTGGGATATCCCTGGTTGGGATCCCGACTCTTGGCAAAAGAAAATCGGAATCGGATCTATTGAATTAATGCACTATTTTAGTCGGATATTAATTTCCAAGACTATCAGTCACATTATTGAGAGTAATTTTGTTCCAAAATTTGCTGATCAAAAACTTATCAATCTTCGTACTGAATATTCTTTTTCTATTTTTCAGATATATGTGAGGTGTGATCACAAAGTTTTAATAGACAGATTTAAGAAAAGAGTTTCTGACCCTAGTCGCCATCCTGGTCATGGAGAAGAAACCTATTTTGACGAGTTAGAAGAAGCATTATCTTCCAACCGATTTGACAAATTGTCAGTATTTGACGACATTTTTGAAATTGATACCACTAATTTTGACAAGATTGACTACCAGGAGCTATCGGCTCGTCTCTCACAATTTCTCTCTATCAACCATTAATGAATGCCAATTTTTCGGTAGAAAAACTTCCGACATCACCAATAACACCACCTAACCCAATGGGTGAACTTGAACGGGTTACCTATCGTGCTGTTTTACGTCAAAATAAAGTCCCCAACGTCCATGCTCAGGCAGAGTTAATTTATGACGTTCTTTTTAATCCAGCAGCGGTTGACGAGTCAATCTTTGTTAATGATAATAATCACGCGGACAGTGATTTGCAAAAAATATCCATGGCCAGAAGCGCTCTTGTTGACCAAGATAATCTTCCCAACAGAGATACTTTTATTACCACTTTCTGTCGCGAGGTAACCCATACCAATATTTCTGAAGCAGTGTTTCCTGGCTCGATTAAAGCCATCCAAAAGTTAGTTTCAGGTGGCATGGTTTGTATCTGGACCTCTGGTGACACACATGGTTCATCCTCATCTGCTGGAAGTGCCGAGCAGTACAAACGAATTGTCAAAGCTGGTCTTAGTCCCTCTAATTTTCCGGATCAAAGAGATAATATTTTCGCCCACTCCCATGAGGATAAAATAAACACTCTGGAAGGTACTATCGCTCGATTTATTGCAGGTGGTGTCAAACACTTACTCATCGTTGATGATCGGATAATCAATCTTATAAATGCACGCGAATTTATCACTACCCACTTTCCAACCGATTTTCCCGCCGATGCTATCACTTTAGTTTGGGATCAGGAGTCAATTGTTGGAAAATCTGCAGACAGCCTAAGCACCTCTAAGGGGATGGGAGGTGATCCAGCCACTGAAGCATTCGATAATGGAGTCCACGTGGTTACTTCAATCACAGACGTACCAACTATTGTTGAGGGTCAGCCAAACTTAGGGACACTAATTGATTTGGACGATGTTTTAATAAGTGAGAGTCAGACAGTTGATCTGCGAATGAAAGCAGTTTCAAACTTATTTTATTCTCAAGGGTGGTTAAAAAATTCCCCGCCACCTTCAGTGTTATCTTAATTTAGTATAATCAGTCATGCCCAAAAAACTACCAGAAGTTTCCGTAGATCTAATCAAATTACCACGTCATATCCAAGTCGAAAAAAGAAATCCTACTGACAATGTTGGTGGTCGCACCAAGCTCGGTGGAGAGCCCACCTGGATTCAGGAAGACGCTACTCCTCATTGCTCCGAATGCCAACAGAAGATGAGTTTTATTGGCCAAATTGATTCCCTAGATAATCTTCCAGAAAACAAAAATATTATTGAAGATTATATGTTTGGTGATGCCGGTATGATATATGTCTTCTTTTGTTTTGATTGCAGTACCACCCAATCAATCTTTCAATGTTTCTAACTAATTATGCCTGAATTACCCGAAGTTGAAGTAGTCAAACTTTATTTAGAAGACAAACTCCTTCATCAACAAATTACCAAACTAGAAATTCTTAACCCCAAAAGTTTTATTGGTAATCCTGAACTAGTCGACGGACAAAAAGTCGTCAGTTTTTCTAGAATTGGTAAACAGCTCTCCATTCATCTAAGTAATGGTCTAATACTTTTAGTCCATTTAAAAATGACTGGGCAACTAATATTAGTCGATCCTTCCAGTCGTTCTGTTCTTGGACACCCTACCAAAGATTCTTTCACTTCTTCCCTTCCTAGTAAATCCACCAGAATAGTCTTTACGTTCTCAAATAACCAAACGCTTTATTTTAATGATCAACGAAAATTTGGCTGGGTCCAAATTTTTGATCTCAAATCTCTAGAAACTTTTCAAAGTAACTTAGGTTTAGATATTTTTGATCCATCCTTCACCCCAAAATATTTGCATAAACAACTCCAGAGATCCTCTCGGGCAGTAAAGGTAGTTCTACTAGATCAGCATTTTTTTGCAGGGATTGGTAATATCTACGCCAATGACGCCCTGTTTTTATCCCGTATTCATCCCGCCACCCCAGCCAATAAAATTACTAGTGCTCAGTCAGTAAAAATTCATCAATATCTCGTCGACATCATGCACCAATCGGTAAGTGTCGGTGGTTCCACCATGAAGGACAATAAATATGTCCGTCCTGACGGTAGTTTCGGTGGTAATCAGTTTTTCTTTCGGGTCTATCAAAGACTCCACGAACCTTGTCTAGTCTGTAAAACTCCTATCAAAAAAATTACCCTTGGTGGAAGGGGAACTTTTTACTGTCCTTCCTGTCAGAAATAGTTTAGTCAAAAAAATCCCCCCAATAACGGGGGGGTTTTTTGTATAACTATTTACAAAGATCTGCCAATATTCCTACAAAAGTTGCTGACCAGTCAGTTGCATTTGGCTTGTATTGGTAATTTGCATTTGATCCTGCAATTGCTCTTAGTGTTGCTTCGTCAATTTGTCCGGAAATATCTTTCCTTCCAAAGCCAATTGCCCGATACTCAATCCCACTTGATCGACCTTTGTTTGCTTCGTTTTTAGCATTTACAATCGGGTTATTTGTTGAGCTCCATTTTTCACTTCCATCCCAGTTGTGATTTGCTCTTCCGTCCGATAATAGTATTAATACTTTTCTGTTAGTAGACGACCCTAACTGGTTATTTCCAATTCTGATACCGCACTCAATACATGTTCCGGAGTTTATGTATTTTACTCCGTCAATTGCCGCCAGAACCTTGGTGTAATCGCTTGACAGTGGAATATGGAGTATGGAGTTATTGCTGGAAGAAAGTGTTCCTTTTCCGTCATTTCCTTGAGCTCCAAAAGAATCAACACTTATTCTAACTTTGTTTGTTCCAGAGTTCTTAACCGCTGTTACCAAAGCTTTTGCGGCATCTTTTGCCCAAGCAAGCTTTTGTCTTTTGTCGGATTCTAGCGATGTCATGCTGCTTGACCTATCAATTGTGATATTAATGTCTAGGCTGTTGCTACATGAAATAATTGGAGTAGGAGATGCACAGTCGGTCACGGTGACATTATCTGATTTTGACCAATCCGATGCGTTACAAATTCCCAGATTCCTTGCTCTTACCCTTGAGTAATATGAACCCATAGGTAAGTTACCGGTTGTAAACATACAGTCTCCTTCGTTTTGGCAATTGAAGTCGCTTGCCGGTCTCCAGTCGTTATTAACAATCAATGTATTATCACTTTTATAGATGTCTACTTCATATTCATTTGCTTGGTTAACAGCTGGCCATATCCAGTCAATTGAACCCTTTCCACCACTAGGTGCACAGTTAGCTCTTGGTGGATCTTTTGGAGCAGGGAACACGCAAGCATCAGATGTTGTTGGAGTTGGCACAAAACATCTCATTGGTGCAGCGGTTGGATATATACATACCGGTGGAGCTGCAGTTGGCACAATACACACGGTTGGCACGGCTGTTGGCCTTCGAGTTGGCGTCACCGTTGGCACCCTAGTTGGTGTTACTGTTGGCCTTCGAGTTGGCGTCACTGTTGGCAATCTGGTTGGAGTTGCTGTTGGTGTTATCGTCGGTGTTACATGACACGAGATATCATCATTGTTCATTGGTGATTTCACCACAAACTCAACTGTTTCTCCTGGTCCAAGTTTCTGAGTTTTGTAGTCAAATAAATTCTGTGTGTCAATATTTGATCCACTCGCTTTGTAAGCCGCCAAACCAACGTCAAAGGTACATGTTGCCGATTTGTTGGTCACTTTTCCTTTTATGTATCCATTGGGAAAATTAACACTATTGGTATCTATCGATCCAGTAAGTAAGCCTTTTGACATTGGGTTCTGACACTCAGTTGGCATTGAGCCAATTGATGGTGCTGGTAACTTTGGTGCTGGTTCAAGCACACATCCAGGATAGTTAGTAAAATTACTCTTAGCAGCAACTAAGCGGTTGAGTGTCGAATATCTTACTCCGCCATTAAAAGATTCAATTACTGGTCCCCAGAATAAGTCTGTCTGATATTGACAGTTGGTACACACACCAGATGTTGGAGTTGGTGTTGGAGTCCTAGTGGGTGTTTTAGTTGGAGTAATTGTTGCAGTTGGTGTCACTGTTGGTACTCTAGTTGGTGTTACCGTTACAGTTGGAGTTGTAGTCACCACTCTAGTTGGAGTTACTGTAATTGTTGGAGTTGGAATCCTAATTGTTGGTGTTGGTGTCACCGTAGGTGCCACAGTTGAGGTTGCGCAACAACTTCCTAAACTTGGGTTTTGAACACAGGCATTCGTCAATGCTGGCATCGAGCAGTATTTACCACCATTATTGGCAGTTACACATGTCAATCCCGCTGCACAGGGCACTCCGGCACCACAGATCTCTCCGCAAGCCAATGGAGTTGGGGGAGTAGTTGGCATTGGTGTCGCGGTTGGTATTCTTACCGGGTTAGTTGGCAATGGTGTGGATCCTGGACCTTCTGTATTAGTACAAGTTGATGAGGTACAACTAATTCCTGCTGTAGAACAGGCAGCATCGCAGTTTGCGCCGGTATTAACAGCAATATATGAGTTACCACATTTACATTTTTGAATTGAAGTTTCAGCGCAAATTCCTCCATTATTCACACAAGGATCACCGCCACCTCCCACCACTCCAGCGCAAGTTGCAGTCCCGCCGTAACCACAGAACGATATTCCATTAGCAGTTGTCACCGTTCCACCAGCAGTTGTACATTGAAGAGCAAAAGTCGAACATGAAGTACATGTCCCTGGCTTAATTGGAGTTGGAGTTACCGTAATTGAGCATGCACCGTAATTTCCTTCGCAAGTTATCCGACAGTTATTGTCCCTAACTTGTCGACCTTCTGTGGCTCCGTTACAACATTTACTTCCCATATTTCCTGGTGCACAAGGAATTCCACATGACCAAACGCCATTTTTACATACTTTAATCTGTCCCTGAAGTGGACATGAACCGGATGGGACGGCAGATTTACAAGGGTCAGTAACCGGTGTTGGTACCGAACATGATTTACCGGCAATTGTTGGGGGACAGTTTGGACCACCATAAAAACCACCACTACATAGACACAAAGGTGCTGGCATTGAAAGCGCACTTGTCGCTTTATTTCGATTATCTTGATTTTGTCTAGCCAATTTTGTTACTGCTGGAAGGGCTACTGCCATCAGTAATAGTCCGATCATCAAAGGTATCTGCGCAATTCCCATTTGGTTTTTTCTCATGGTTAAGTGAACCATTTGTTCAGTTTAAAATCAATTGGATAATTGCGATCTTTGTGTCTCAATTCAGCGTTATTTCAGCAATTATTTTCCTTACTTTTTCAAACAATTTTTCTTCAATATTATCAAAATCATTTCCAGCATTATCATTAGCCTTATCAGAAATAACCTTCAAACTGGATAATTTTTGAATTTGTTCATTTACATACATTACTTGAGCAATTGCTGTCAATTCCATTTCTACCAAGTCAGGGGAGTATTCATCCATTATTTCTTTGAACTTTGATCTATCAGTCACAAATAAATCTCCAGTGATACACTTACCCTCATTTAGTCCTGAAACCAACTCAGTCGTCAGCTTGTATTTATATTCCATTTCTGGGGAAATTTGACCTATCTTACACTCTTTAGTTAGTCCCCGAACATCTAAGTCGTGAAATCTACACTCACTCACCGCCACCACTTCTCCAAAATCAAATTTATCATTTAGAGAACCGCACAGTCCCACATTAATCCATCTCTCAGTTTCGAAGTTATCTAAAGCCCATTGTGCTCCCGCAGCTGCTAAAGTTTTTGAAACTCCAGTTTTTATCACTGCCGTGTTTCCTTTCTCATATATATCAAATGTTGTCTTATTTTCAACTTTTTTAAAACCATTTACTCCAAATATATTTTCCACCTCAAATCCCATTGCCACCAAAAAGATTGTTTTATATTTATTTATTTTCATTTGTAATATTTTATATCCACTTTGCGTATCAATAGTTAACCAAGTTATTTTTTAATTAATTATGAAAAAAACCAATCTTATACCTCTCGCATTTTTTGCCGCTTTATTTTTTCCATTCCCAGCTCATGCTGAAGTGTCTCTCGATACAACTGTGGCTGTCACTGTTACCAGTCCTACTGTTACCGCAGCTGCATCTGCCACTGTCACACCCAAACAAGGTTTTTTCCGTCAATTTCAATTAAACCGTAAAGAAATCCGCGATGATGTCAAAGAAAATCGTCAAGAAATTAAAGAAGAATCTAAAGATTTGCGTCAAGGTTTAAAAGGAACTATCACTCAAGATCGTATTACTCTCCACCGCCGGTTACTCACCACCAGTCAAAATGGTCTTTTGCGTAGTTTTACCGCTCGCTCCACTGCACTGGAAAGATATCAGAAGCTGATTGCTGATCGTATTACTCAAAAGTTAGTTAAATTCCCTGGAAATCAAGATCTACTAAAAGCACAAGCTTCACTCTCTTCTGATGAGCAAAAAACTCTATGGGCAACTTTTAAAGCCGACGTCGCCAAATATGAAGTCTCCATCAAAGCCATTGCCTCTGCTAGTGAGCCAAAAACTCTTTTAAATGACCTCCGCACTCAGGCTAAAAAAATTAACGAAGATCTCAAAGCTATTCGTCAATTCTTAGTTGTAAATTTGCGATTGGTTGTTAAAGCCAAATAATTCGGTAGCGTAAAATAATTACATGACCAAAAAAATTATTCTCACCACTGTTTTTTTATCAGCTTCTTCTTTTCTTCTCTCGGCTTGTTCCACCTCGGACAAGCTGAGAGTGGACGTTCAGAATGGATCTGATGTAAGTGTTACCTCCACACCCGAGACCATTTCTGCTTCGCCCACCTCTGATCCATCAACTCTTTCTGATGAACAGCTCCTTCTCCAGATGGAATCAGACAGCGATGCTTCCATTGATCAAGAATTTTCCAGACTCGATTCTGAACTAAAATAATCCTCTGATTATCCAAACAGCTGCAGTAATTATTACTGTGGCTCCAATGGTCACCAGCCAAATTTCACTATCGGTCTTTTTATAGTTTTCTCCCACGTTTTTTATTATGATTGTTGATCCGACTACTAACACTATCCCTCCCAAAAACCAACCATAGGGAAAGTCCTCAATCACTATTTGTTTACCCACTTCTCCCAGTTCCCAAAGGGACCAAGGTTCATACTCTTTTATAAAAAAAGTAACCGCACTAATTGCTATTGCCGCCAAAATTAATATACTCAAAAGCACTCCTTTGGTACCTTTTTCCTTGGCCTCAAATTGCCATTTTGGCTTCATCTGAAGTTCCCCCTTTTCTATTTTTTTAAGTATTTCCTTTTGAATATCTTTTTTCATAATAATTTCCTTAGTTTTTCTCTAGCTCGCAGTAATAACACCCCCACATTTGAAGTATTCGTATGCAAAATATCACTTATCTCATCATAGCTTTTTTCTTCAAAATAATAGAGTAATACCGCCTCCCTATATTTTAACTCGAGTTGCTCGACTGCCATAATTACTGCCCTTTTCTCTTCTTTTTCAATTGCCAATTCCTCAATTAATTTTTCCCCAGACTCAAATAATTCTTCACTATCTTCAATAGTTGTATCCACTGGTTTCTTTTTGCGAAAAAAATCTATACAGACGTTGTGAGCAATTCGGTATATCCAACTACTAAACTTTTTAGAACGATCAAAACTTTGGATGTTTTCATAACCCTTTATGAATACCTCCTGTACTATATCTTCCACCTCTTCCTCAGCTTGGTTAATTACTCTTCTAACGTATCTCAAAAGCGGTACTTGGTATTTTTCCACGATCATTCCATACAACTCACTTTTGCCTTTTTTAACCCTTTCAACAATCTCTTCGTCAGTTAACTTTTGGGACATATGTTTTTAGCAGAGTTGTTCTCCCGACTAAACTTTCTAGGTGAACGACATTAGCCACTTCTGCTGGTACAAAACAACTCCACCCTTTTTCTACTATTACCCATCCTTCGTCAGTTTCCACTTTTACCTTACCAGATTTCACATAGTAGTGACAAAAAGATTCTTCCGTCGAATCTTTTATTTTATTTTCGAACTCGATTTTA
>Ga0172379_10009596_pt1 | contig 11901 bp, 12 predicted proteins | sample GrowelOW334metaG_FD_119756 | JGI IMG/M metagenome (GOLD analysis project Ga0172379, IMG submission 119756) | Groundwater microbial communities from an aquifer near a municipal landfill in Southern Ontario, Canada - Groundwater well OW334 metaG | ecosystem: Environmental > Aquatic > Deep... | reverse complement strand
TCTGTCCGGATTGTCTCGAAAAATTCCAGCCAGACAAGGACTGAAACTTGCCGGACTGGATAATTCCGTACTTCGGCAATTGGCTGGCGAGGGTTACCCGTCCAGCAAAAGGAGGATCTTATGGCTACACTCAATCCGTATCTGTCGTTCGAGGGTAATTGCAGGGAAGCCATGCAATTCTACGCCGCTTGCCTGGGAAGCTCGCTCAAGATCATGACCGTTGGCGAATCGGCCATGGCTGCCTCGATGCCAAAGGAGATGCAGGCGAGTGTGATGCATGCGCGGCTTGAAACCGGAGCTCTCATTCTCATGGCATCGGATGTGCTGGATGGGGAAAGGCAGGTACGTGGCAACGCGACAAACCTGATGCTTCTCTGCGCATCCGAAGAGGAAATACATAGGCTTTTTGACAGACTTTCCGCAGGCGGGACCGTGAACGCCCCGGTGCGTGTGGAATTCTGGGGAGCCATGTACGGCGACCTGACGGACAAGTTCGGCGTGCGCTGGATGCTGAACTACGATAAGCAGTAAGGAAGATCGTGAGAGTAATGGTGATTGTAAAGGCATCCAATGCGTCGGAGCGATAAACGCGAATCGTGATCCAAAGGAAGATATTGGTTTATCTTTTGTTCCTGGATTGCATATACCCATCGGCCTGCTATAATCGGTCCCATTGGAGGCTATGATGTTCGGAAAGAATTCCCCCGATGGCTATTCGGAAGTGCTGCCTGGCATCAGGATCAAGACGCTAACTTATGGCGCTGCTTCGCTGATGACCGAATTCCTGCTCGGCAAGGACGTCGCCCTGCCCGAGCATTCCCACGTATACGAGCAGGTTGGTTATTTGGTGAAGGGCAAGATGAAGCTATATATCGAGGGTAATCCAAGAATCCTGCTTCCTGGTGACAGCTGGAATATCGCCTCGAACCTCAGGCACAAGGCAGAAATCATCGAGGATTCCGTCGCGGTCGAGGTTTTTACCCCAAGGCGGGAAGACTATATGAAGTTCGTACATTCCAGCGATATCAGCGAGTAGTAGCGCTTTACAGAAACTCCAAACAAGTGGATTTCCTTCTACGCGTACCTAGCCCAAAAATATCGGGGGTAGTGACTTGTGCAAGGCACGGCCTGGGCGGGCAACCCAGATCATGGATCCATGTTCCCCGCCCCCACCGACCTTCAGCCGCATTGGTAAAGCTTCAGGCTTTTTTCTTGCCCTTCTCCCGTTTGGCCAGCATCTTGGCGTGGTCCTCCGGTGAGCCGTCGTGCCAGGTGCCAAACCAGTAGTCCAAGGGCACGTCGGGCACGCCGTAGTTGGCGGTGAAGTACCGGTGGTGCAGGTAGTGGAAGTAGTTGTCACCGGACATGCTCTTGTCGCCCACGGTGACAAAGCGGTGGAAACCCGTGTGTCCCAGGGCGGGGGTAACTCCGGCGTGCATCAGGTGAAAGATGGCGTGGATGGGGTGGGACGGGATGATCCAGTGGAAAAGCACGCCGGAGAAATAGAGCAGGTGCTCGATGGGGTGCATGGACAGGCCAGACCACGGACCGATGTTGATGTTTTTGTGGTGCAGGTAATGGGAAATCCTGAAGAGCGGTTTCCAGTGGCTGACCCAGTGGATGAAGAAGAAATGGAACTGCCGGAGCATAACCACCCCGATCATCATCAGCACAAAATAAACCGGATGGGTCCGCCAATCCACAAAGGGGATGAGCTTGTTGGAATATGCCCACAGGGTAACGGATTCCCAGGCCGTCCAGATAAGACAGCCGCTGGTAAGACTCCAGAAAATGTTGTCCCAGGTCTGGTTCTTGAAAAGGAAGCGGGGGTCATTCGTCGCCATCCACTTGTCGGTGTATTTGTATTTGAGGCCCTGGGCTTTCTTGATGTATAGCCGTAGATGGAAGCCTCCGGAGATAAGGACCACCAGCACTACGTTCCGCAGGTAAATCTCCGCCATCCAGCCGATGCCAAAGGTGGCGGTGCGCTGCAGGGACGGGGTGAAGTACGCCCAGGACAGCACCGCAAGCAGGGCTACCACCAGGTTATAGGGCCACAGGAAGCCTACTGGCCCAAACAGGTACTTCAAGACCTTAAGCGGTTTCCAGGGCAAGGAAAAAAGCGGACTAGGTTTTGGTAGTTCGTCGGGTTGCCATTCCCCCCGGGCATCCCGGGTTCCCCATGCGGTATCTGCCATATAGTAGCCTCCTGTCTGTTTGACAACAAACATGACTAATATATTCTACTTTAAGCGGGAAGAAAAATGCAATCCGTTCAATCCAGTCCAAGGCGCTCGAACTGTTCAAGGGGCGAATCATGGTCCCTCATCAGCCGGATTAGTAGATCGCGGTACTTCTTTTCGAGCAACGGATCATTGAGCGGCCATTCCTGTGCATAGTCGGTTTCTATATCGAAAAGCAGGGATTCCCGGTTGTACACGTTGCGCACGGCGAAATTCTGCGACTGGTTATCGTAGCGGATGCAGTCAGCGGGAAATTTGAACACCGGATAGGAGGTCCAGGGCAGGTGCCGGCCCTGTTCGATCAGCGTGAAGTCCGCGACGGAATCGTGGCCCAAATTCTGCCGCAGCGTGCTGGGTGTCGCGGTGTACAGATTCAGGGGCCGGTTTTCACCGTTCCGCGCAGCCCGGAAATAGGTGTGCTCGCCGTCGGTGACGTTCACGCTCAGCCCGTAGTATCCATAGATCAGCGCATCCCTCACCTGGGACTGTGTGCCCTCCAGGACGGGTCGCAGCGATTTACCGTGGAGCTTGTTCTTGCAGACCGCCGTGTCGATCCCGAAATAATCCAGGATGGTTGGCAACATGTCGATATTCTGGGTCAAAGCGGCGCTTCGCCGGGCTTCGGTCTGTCCGGGAGTATGGATCAGCAGGGGGATATGGAACACCTCGTTGTAGGCGGGCATGTAGTTCTTGGCCATGAAGCCGTGCTCGCCCAGCAGGTACCCGTGGTCTGTGGTAAGTATCACCAAGGTGTCGTCCCAGGCATTCTGGGCATCCAGCTCGTCCATCAAGGTACCCAACCAGGCGTCCATCATGGTAAGCGTGGCCGCGTAGCGTGTACGGATATGGGCAAGCTGCTCGGGCGTATCCCTGCAGGGCCCATAGGTGGGCCAGATGTATTCGGGACCGTCGTAGTTGTCGGGATACATCTTCAGGTATTTCTCATCCTGATCGAAGGGTTCGTGGGGGTCGAAACCCTCCACCCACAGAAAATAGTTGTCCGCCCCCCTATTCTGTTTCAGCCAGTCGGTGGCCTTGGAAAAGGTTTTTGGCGTGGGGAAATCCTTCTCGCTCTTGAAAACAGTCCTGTTTTTCACGTACTGCTGGGGCATCACGCCATGATGCACCGGTATTGCCACCGGCTTGACCGTGGACACCAACGGATCGTGTTCCTGTCCCCGGATGAGTTCCCAGGAATTGAAACCAGGGAGGTAATTCTCGCCGCCCTTGTCAGCGTAGAACATGTGGTCCGTGGACATATGGCTGTAGGTGCCCTTCTGCTGGCGCAGGATGGTTGGCAGGATCTCGTCGAAGGGTTCGGCTCCACCCCAGTTGCGCTCGAGGAAATTGAGCCTCCCCGTCATCAGGTCGTGCCGCGCCGGGATACAGGGGGCGGAACCGCACCAGTGCTGGTCGAACACGCTGCTTTTTTTCGCAAGGCGCTCAAGATTCGGGGTGATGGTCCAATCGTTGCCGTAGAGACTCAGATAACGCCTGCAGAGCGTGTCGGTGAGTATAAAAATGGTCTTCATGCTTCAACCTGCTTCATTCCTGTCGTACAGGGCGATGATGTATGGATGATTCACATCGTATTCGGTCAGCGGTTTCGCGTTCGCGACTTTCCCGACAGGACGAGCGTTCGCCGGTTTCCTGTGTGTGAAGGTATCCCCCAGATCCACACGGCAAGCCTCGACTTTCACCATGAGCCTCGCCACCAACTCAGGATGCTGGGCGTACACGTTCCGGGTCTCACCTATGTCGTCACGTAGGTTGTACAGTTCCCTGACTTCCTGGTTTATGTTCGTCAAAGGCTGTTCAACCACCAGACCGCGCATGGAATCCTGAGGTTTCCCCGCGTTCGGGCGCCGGGATACATGCAGTTTCCAGTCCCCTTCGCGCACCGCCTCCAGATTGTTGCACATGTAATAGAAGAAGGTGTCCCTCGGCGATTTCCGTGTCTTCCCCAGTATCAGGTCCGAGGCGTCCAAGCCATCTATAAGCCTGTCCGCTGGTGGTTCCACACCGGCGATTTTTGCGAAAGAAGGCAGAAGGTCGATGGAAGCCAGGATTTCATTGTTGATTGCAGGCTGGACCTGGCCTTTCCAGTGGACGATGAAGGGGACCCGCTGCCCGCCTTCCCAGGTTGTCGCCTTGGTGCCGCGCAGCGGCCCGTTGCTCTCCCCAAAGTCGTCGCGAGAACCGTTGTCGGATGTGAAGATGATCATGGTGTTCTCATACACACCCTGTTCCTTGAGCGCGTGCACCACTGCGCCGGCGGCCCAATCTATGGCGGCCACGCAGGCTCCGTAATCCCCATTCCTTGATTTTTTGGCGAAGTGGGCGGGGGCGTACAGGGGCAGGTGGACGTGCATGTGGGCGAAATACAGGAAGAAGGGTTTCCCCTTGTTTTTCTTGATGAACTCCACGCTCTTCTCAACATAGCGCTCGGTCAGCGAACACTGGTCAGGCTGCTGCTCTATGATTTCCTCCCCATGAAGGAGGGGAAGCGGCGGCATGTCGGGTCTCAATTCCATGGGCGCCATGTCGTTGCTGTAGGGCAAACCATAGTAATCGTCAAAGCCGTGTCGGGTAGGCAGAAACTCGCGCTGGTCGCCGCAGTGCCATTTGCCCACGTGCATGGTGGCGTACCCCGCTTTCTTGAGCAAGTCCGCGATGGTGACTTCGCTGGGGTTCAAACCCAGGTCGCTCCCGGGAAAAAGGACCCAGTCGTCGTGGAAGCTCCCGAAGCCGATGCGCGGCGGATAACAGCCGGTCATCATCCCACCCCGGGAAGGGGTGCAGACAGGCGAGGCCATGTAGAAATCGGTGAACCTGATCCCCTCTGCCGCAAGCTTGTCCAGTACCGGGGTATCGTTCTTCGTCGAGCCGTAGCAGCCAAGATCGCCGTAGCCCAGGTCGTCACAATTTATCAACACGATATTGGGTTTCATGCCGTCCTCCCTCATTTTTTTGTCTACCACCATTTGATGAGATCGGTGACTTCGTTACGCAGCTTCACAAAAGCCGGACTGGTAATATCCCGCGGTCGCGGCAGGTCGTCCACCACTTCCTTCTTGATCTTGGTGGGCTTGTTCGTCAGCACCATTATCCTTTCGCCCAGGTACACGGCTTCCTCGATGTTGTGGGTGATGAAAATGACGGTGGTGCCAGTTTTCTGCCAAAGCTTCACCAGCTCGTCCTCCAGCTTGAAGCGCAGTTCGATATCGAGCTGTCCGTAGGGTTCGTCCATCAGGAGCAGTTCGGGCTTGACAGCGAAGGCCCGCGCGATGACCACCCGCTGCAACATGCTGGCGGAAAGTTGGTTGGGGTAGTATTTCCGGTAGGCCGTGAGCCCCACCATTTCCAGAACCTCATCCACCATTTCCTTTTTCTTGGCCGGTGTAACCTTTTTTATATCCAGACCAAAACCTATGTTCTGCTCCACGTTCAACCACTGCATGGTTGAATATTCCTGGAAGATATACGCCACATTGTGTTTCTGCAGGTTCACCGGCTCGTTGTTCACGAGGATTTCGCCCTCGGTGATCTTGTACAGCTTGGTCAGGCTGTTCAGGAAAGTGGTCTTGCCGCAGCCGGTTGGCCCCACTATGCACAGGAATTCGCCTTTCTTCACCTCGAAGGAAACGTTGTCCAATACCAGCAGGTCGCCGAATTTCTTGGTAAGGTTGACCACCTTGACCTTGGTTTCATCGCTGTCCGTCATCAGAACACTCCTGTCAAAGGGTCTTGTCGACCACGCTGGTGATTTCCTGACGGAGTTTCAGGAATTTCTCGGAAACGTAATCCCTCGGGCGGGGAAGATCGATCTTGTATTCGGCCTTAATGCTGGTGGGGCAATTGCGGAGCACAACGATACGGTCCGCCAGGTACAGGGCTTCCTCGATGTTGTTGGTCACGAATACGATGGTGCGTTTTTCAGCTTCCCATATCCGTTGGATTTCCTCCTGCATAAGGTACCGGGTCTGCGCGTCCAGATGACCGAAGGGTTCGTCCATCATGAGCACCACAGGTTCGTTGCAGTATGCCCGGGCTATGCCAACCCGCTGCTTCATCCCACCGGACAGCTTCACCGGAAACGCGTGCTCAAAACCGGTCAAACCCACAAGGTCTATAAAATGCTGGGCACGCTTGCGGCGTTCGGCCTTGTGCAGCCCCCGGATGCGTGGACCGTACTCTACGTTCCCCATTACGGTGAGCCAAGGGAAAAGGGCCGTCGTCTGGAAAACCATGCCACGATCGGGACCAGGCGCCTTTACCACAGCACCATTCACCATCACCAGACCTTCGTCGGGCAATTGAAGCCCGGCGATGATATTGAGTATGGTTGTCTTGCCGCATTGGCCAGGACCGAAAAGCACCAGGAATTCGTTTTCGCGAACCTCAAGGTTCAAATTCCGGACCACCTCGTTGGCCCCCTGGTCGGATTGGAAGCTCTTCGAGATATTCTCGCAGCTGATGATGTTTTTGCCGCTCATTGTCCACCCTCTTTCCAGCTGATCAAACGGGCTTCGATGTTGCGCATAAGCACCGCCAGAAGAAACCCGATCAAACCTATGCCGATGATACCCACCAGGATCTGCGTCATGTTGTTCAGTTCCATACCGCTTATGATGACCCAGCCAATGCCCCGTGAGGAGCGGACCATCTCCGCCGCGACGACGGTGGCCCAGCTGGAGGATAGGGCAATCTGCAGGCCGGCGAAAATATAGGGCACCGAGGAGGGCAGCACGATGGTAAGGAATATCTGCCTGTCGTTGGCTCCCAGCATCTTTGCGGCGCCCACCAGGGTTGGGTCCACCGCCTTGGCGCCAGCGTAGGCGTTCATGGTGACGTTGGAGAAAGCGGCCAGAAAGATCAGGAAATAGACAGTCATCTCGCCCAGGCCAAACCAGATTATGGCCATGGGAATCCAGGCTATGGGCGGAATGGGGCGTATCATCTCGAAGTAGGGCCGGAAGATAGCCTCAACCTTGCGGTACCAGCCCATGGTAAGCCCAAGGGTTACACCGGCCACCGACGCCACGCTGAAGGCGATGAGCACCCGTGACAGGCTCCAGGCGATATGGCCTAGAACGGTTTCCGGGCCGATCTTCTTTACAAAGGAACGGAAAAATTGGCCGATAACCTGGAACGGTCCCGGCATTAGTTTGCCCAGATCGGTACCCTTCGTCCCAAAGTGCCAAAGCAGTATGAAAGCGGCTATCGAGAATGCACCAGCCGCGATTCTTTTCAAGGTTTGATTCGTCTGTTGTCTATCCATGGTATTACCAGCGACCGCCCTTCAACAGGATTTTTTCCAGCAGGGTAATCAGTTTGGCCAACAATGCCCCAACCCCGCCGATGGTGATCATACCGACGATGATGATGTCGGGCCGGAAAAGCCCGCGGGATTGCTGGATCATGAAGCCTACACCCCTGGTGGAGGCCAAGAGCTCCGCCGCAATAAGGGTGGTCCAGGCGGCGCCGAGAGCTACCCGCAACCCGGTAAGCAGCATAGGAAGGGAGGTGGGAATCGCGATGCGCCAGAGCAGCTCGAAATTCGACGCGCCGAAAGTCTGGCCTACCCACAGATGCACGGCTTTTGTCTGCTTTATCCCGGAATAGCTGTTGATCACGCAGGCGACGAACACGGAGAGGAAAATCACCATGGCTTTCGAGAAGATTCCTATGCCGAACAGCACGATCATCACCGGAATCCAGGCAAGGCCAGGAATAGGCCGCAGGAGGTCGAAAAGCGGGCGGATGAACATGTCCAGCTTGTTGTACCAAGCCATCAAAATGCCCAGGGGAATGCCGATAAGCACACCTATCGCGTACCCGGAAAGGGCGACAGTCAGGCTGGACTGCAGATGCTGCAGCAGGGTGGCACCATCGGGGGTCGTATCAAACAACTTCTTCGCGAAGGTCTGGAACACCTTGACCGGCCCCGGCATGACGATGGCGGGGATGGTTTTAAGGAAATCGGTAAAAAACCACCAGGCTATAATTCCCACCGATAAAGACAACACTGACAATGCCAGGTAGCGGGACTTGCCTTCATTTTTCATTCATCGTTCCTCCGCGTGGTTTTTTGGTTGCAGGGGTTGGGAAGCCGGACAGGAGGCGGGCACCGAAGGGTACCCGCCAGTAGGATCACAAATCGATTCCCATCAATTCTTCGATCGCTTTGGTATAGAAACTCTTGGTCACGTTGGGGACGTTCTCTTTCGCGATCTTGCCGTCAGCGGTATAGAATTCCGCGATCGCGAGCATGCCTTTGCCGAAAGAATACCCAGGAGCGGTCATCAGCGCCTTGGTCACGTATTTCCGGTCGCGGATTTCATCGTTCATGGCTTGGTCCGTGGGTTCCCGGCCATTCGCGGTGAACCATTTCTTGGAGAAATCGAAGCGCAGCTTCTCGTCGTCCGTAAAAGCCTGGCACGCCCTGTAGTATCCGGCGACGAAGGCCTTCACCTTTTCGGGGTTGCTTTGCAGGAAGCTGTTAGTCGCCAGCAGCCCATCGAACAGGGGTGCTTCGGTGGCATCCTCGAAAGATGCGAGCAGGACATAGCCTTGGCCAGCGAGTTGATAGGTATAAGGCGGGGATGAGGCGATCGCGTCGCCCTGGCCCGCTATGAATGCCTGGTAGGCTTGGCCGTGTTCCATGTGGATCATGGAGATATCCTTGTCGGTCATACCGAACTGCTGGATATAACGCATGACGTTGAACTGAGCCGAGGTTCCCACTGGCCCGATGAATTTTGTTCCCTTGATGGTATCGACGCTACCGTACATATTGGGCTTACTGCTTACCAAGCCTTTGTTCGCAAGAAGCTTGCTGTCTTTCCGCACATAGATGCCCATTCCGCCGGTCGTATTGCCTTCACCTATCCAGGAAGCTATGCCGTTGGCCAAGGGGAATACAGATGCGAGTCCGCTGGCTGCCACGTCGAGCTGGCCCGCTGCGATGGCTTCATTGATGGGCGCACCGGAAGGGAACATGGAAAGTTCGACATCCAGTCCTTCATCCTTGAAGTAGCCCATCTCCACGGCATACTGCACGGGCACTCCCATGGTACTCGGCATCGTACCGATCCGTATCTTCCCCAGTTCTTTCTTGGCAGCAGCCGCGGGAGCCTCCGCAGCCTTGGGAGCTTCCTTCGCGGCGCATCCTGTCATAGCCAAGGCGATGGCGATACCAGCCACACAAAGCAAACCGGTGATCTTGCGTGTCATTCTAGCCAATTAGTTTCCCTCCTCATCTGATCCATACACAACAGGTCTTTAGTTTCGAACAAAAGACTGGTGTACACGTGCACGCTAATGCGTGCATCAGGCAGTATTCTATGGCTGAATTTTTCTGCTGTCAACAAAATAATGGCAGAATAGTTGATTTTATACCTTTTATATTGACGAATTTGACAAAACAATCCTATTCTTCTTACAGTGTGTTCGTGAACACATATTGATAATCAGGAAAAGGTCGTTCCGATGCATGTAACCATGAAAAAAATAGCGGATCTCGCAGGTGTCTCCCGGGGAACCGTCGACCGGGTGCTCAATGGTCGCGGTAAAGTCAAGGCCGAAGTCGCGCACCGGATAAAGGAAATCGCAAAAACCCTCGATTACACGCCAAACACCGTGGCAAAGTCCCTCTCCTCAAGGAAAAAGAAAACCAAGATCTGCGTTATCCTCCACGCCCAGCGAAACCTGTTTTTCGACGACGTGATCAAGGGAGTGGAAGAAGCGGCGACAACGATAAAAGACTTCGGTATACAGGTCGAAGTTCGGTTGGGATACAATTTCGACCCCGATTACCAGCTCAGCTTGTTGGACGGGGCTGTGGCGGAAGGCTTCAACGCCATCGCCATCACGGCAATCAACGATCCACGGATCATCGAATGTATAAAAAAATATTCCGGCGATGGACTCCCCATAGTTCTCCTCTCCTCCTGGCTGGATATAGAGGATGTCCTTGCCTATGTCGGCTGCGATTACCCCAAGTCCGGCAGCCTCTCCGCTGGGCTCATCAACCTGCTCACCAAGGGTAGCGCCAAAATCGGTATTGTGAGTCCGCCCTTCTCAATGCTCGGCCACCGGCTACGTATCGACGCCTTCAACGCCTCAATCGCCTCGGAATACCGTGGGCTGGAGGTCCTTGCCACCCTCGAAATACCCTTTGACGATGAACAAGCCTACATCATTACCAGGCGAATGCTGGAAAAGCACCCGGAAATCGACACCCTCTTCTACGCCACCGGCGCGTTCAGCGGTGGCTTGCGGGCGGTCAAGGATCTCGGTCTGTACGGCAAACTCACCATAGTCTCAGTGGACTTGGCCGTACCCGTGATGCAGGGCTTGCAGGATAAAGGCATCACAGCCACGATCTGCCAGAACCCGGTGGGTCAGGGCTTCATGGCCATCCGGGTCCTGTTCGACAATCTTATCATGGGCAAGTTACCGGAAAAACGCGAAACCCTCATCGAACCCACCATCAAGATCCGGGAATCCATACTCTGATAGCCCCTTTGGTATCCTGACAAAACCGCGCCTTGCCGGTACTATGGCAAGGAACGGAAAAGGAGAGCACCGATGGAATCCTATCTGCTCGGCGTGTACGAAAAAGGCATGCCCGGCACCCTTTCCCTGAAGGAAAAGCTGATGGAGACCCGTGTGGCGGGTTTCGACTACATGGAGCTTTCTGTCGATGAGAGCGACGAAAAGCTGGCTAGGCTCGATTGGTCCACCAAGGAGATCGGCGATCTGGTGGCTGCCCAGCTCGAAACGGGTATCCCGATAAAATCCATCTGCCTGAGCGGGCACCGTCGTTTTCCCCTGGGGCACCCGGATGCGTCCGTCCGACAGAAGAGCCTGGAGATCATGCGGAGGGCTGTTTCCTTGTCCGCACGGCTTGGGGTGCGCATCATACAGATAGCCGGCTACGATGTGTACTACGAGCCCCACACGGAAGCCACCCGGCAAAGCTTCGCCACAAACCTGGCGCTTTCCACGGAAATGGCCGCAAGGGAGGGGATTACCCTGGCCTTCGAGACCATGGAGACCGAGTTCCTGAACACCGTGGAAAAGGCCATGTATTGGGTGGATAGCGTGGACTCACCCTACCTGCAGGTGTACCCCGATTCCGGAAACATCACCAACGCGGCTCTTCAATACAAGACTACCGTACTCGATGACCTGGAGAGCGGACGCGGGCATATTTCGGCCCTGCACCTGAAAGAGACCAAACCCGGAATCTACCGGGAAGTTCCCTATGGACAGGGGCACGTCGATTTTGCCGCCATCAGCACAAAGGCCTTCGAGCTGGGTGTTCGCCTGTTCGTGGGCGAATTCTGGCATACCGGCGAAAAGAACTGGAAAGATATACTCAATGGCAACAATCAATTCCTGCGGAAAAATCTTGACAATGCGGCAAAACAAAGGGAGGCTGTAAAATGATCTACGACACAATGGATAATCTGGGAATCTATAAGGGTATCTCCAGGAACCTGGATACCGCAATCGCGTATCTGGCGGCGAACAAGCTGGACAAACTGGAAGCTGGCAAGCATCCGGTTGACGGCGACAAGGTCATCGTGCTCGCGCAGACCTACGAGACCAAGGCCGCGGCGGTGTCAAAACACGAGACCCACAAGAAGTA
>Ga0172379_10009594_pt1 | contig 11903 bp, 22 predicted proteins | sample GrowelOW334metaG_FD_119756 | JGI IMG/M metagenome (GOLD analysis project Ga0172379, IMG submission 119756) | Groundwater microbial communities from an aquifer near a municipal landfill in Southern Ontario, Canada - Groundwater well OW334 metaG | ecosystem: Environmental > Aquatic > Deep... | reverse complement strand
GTTAAAAATAAATTAGAGAAATTAAAGGAAGAGTCAAAAAAGGCAGAAGAAAATAAAGTTTTTATTGAAAGGGCAGAGCCATTAACTATTGAAGGGATTAGAGCAATGTCTTTATCTGATGAAGATTATGATAAGTATTGTAAAGAAAAAAAGTCAGAAGAAAATAACACCTTCCCACTGCCTAAAGGCAGGGGTATTCAAGGGAGATACTAAAATATGGTAAAAAACAAAACAAACAAACGAGAAGAAGAAAAACTTTGCTTTAATTGTATTCATAATGCTGAATGTGGATTTAAGAGAGATGTTGTTGAAAGTAATAATAAATATGGATTAGCAAGATTTTCAGAATTGTTTATTGGAATAGCAAAGAGTTGCAATCATTATAAATTCAAAGGAGAAAAAGATTAATGGGTAAATATCCACACTTCAATCCTGACGAACATCAGGTAAATACAAAGATGGCGAAAGTAAAAGCGAGTAGCCATGCAAAGCATAATATCAATTATCACATAGTCTTTATTCCTAAATACAGAAAAGCAATTTTAACAGGAGAGAAACTTAAAGAAATTCTATCAACTATAATCAAATGGCAATGCGAGGACTTGCAATGTGAATTATTAGCATTAGAAATTATGCCAGACCATGTTCATATTTTTGTTGGAGCAAAGCCGATAGCAACTCCTTTTAAAATAGTTAATCAGATTAAAGGCAATACTTCAAGACAGATTAGAAGAATTTTTGAGGACATCAAATTCTTGGGATATAAAAATCATTATGGAAATGGCTTTGATAGTCTCTGGGCTGATGGTTATTATTGTGGAAGTGCTGGTCATGTATCGCAGGAAAGTGTCAAGAGATATATAGAAGAGCAAGAGGGAAAGAAAGTCTTTGAATACGATATTTATGAATGTCCTGAAGAACTGAAAGGTCAATTAAGATTAGGAGATTTTTTCGGATGAGTTTTACAGAGTTAGCAAAATCTATTGGTGCTATTGATTCACTTAGAATACCCTCTGATTGTAAATCTATGACTGAAAAATACTTAAAAGATAAGGGTGGAATTTGTGGTCAGTCTTGTTTAGCAGTAATAGAAAATATCTCAATTCAAGAGGTTTTGGATAATTGGAAGAAATTAGGAATTGAATTTAAAGGATATTCTGGTTGGAAACAATTAAGAGAATATCTTGAGAAAAGAGGATTTCTTGTTAAACAGATGAACATAAATAAATTCAGTTTTAATTGTAATAATTTTTATATATTAAGAGTTCAATGGTTGGGAGAAAAAGAAAATCAAGAAAAACCATTTTATGGTTGGGGGTTTTGGACAGAAGCGTCAGCACATACACATTTTATAATACTTCATGGTGGAGATATATTCTGCAACGAAACAGGGATTTTTGATTATACTAAACTGAATAATTATTTAGAAGAAAATAATGGGGTTTTAACTTCTGCATTAGAAGTTAGGAGAAATAATGGAAAATATAAAAAGTAAACTTGTTAAAAAGATTATAAAAGAAATAGATTTTATAGAGAATAATTCAGATAATATAATTACCACTGAAGAGGTTATAGAAAAGACAATTATAGAGGTAGAAAATATTATTCGTGATTTTTTTAAAGGACAAAGGATTTCATTGAAAAAGAAAAATTCTGCTCTTCCAGAAAGAATTATTGATTATACTGATAATCTTCTTATTTTATTAAAAGAACAATTATTATTTAGATTAAATATGAATGATGGGGATAAAGAATGGTAAAAGATAGTTCAATAAATATTGAAGTAATAAGAAAACAACAAACACTTGACGCATTTAAGGAAATTGAAGAAAGATTAAGTGTGAAGAAATTAATTTGTAAATGTGGACATTCTAAGAGAGAACATATTCACGATAAATATGGAAGAGCTTACAATTGTAAAAAGTGTAAGTGCAATCTTTATCAACTAAATACAAACAGGGCTACGGAAGAGTTAGTCTCAATTCCTCCCAACCCTAAAGGGATTGGGTATCCTTGAGACGATTATATAAAAAGGAGAAGATTGACAATGAATGAACAAGAATTAAAAGATGAAATAAAATCAATTAAGAAATATATAAGAGAAAGAAGAGCAGAAATTAGAACTCAAGTTTATCTTAAAGAGAAAGCATCGGAATATTTAAAGGTTTTAATTGAAGTGCCAAAAAAGGCAGAAGAAAATAAAAAGGAGATGGGGAAATGAATAAATATTATAAATTGTATGGGAAAATTGAATATATTTTTGATGGAAATACTGAGTTATATATTAAAGTAATAAAAGAAACTAAAAGTAGTTTTACTGGTTATAAGATTTGGAATTGGAGAGGAAATTTTATAGAAAATGAAGTTACAGTTTATGGAGAATTAATAACAATTAATAAGGATAGTTTAACGGCATATCAAGAAATTAAATTGCCGAAAAAGGCAGAAGAAAATAAAAAGGAGAAGATGGAATGAAAAATAGAAATAATAGACAAGCAATTTGTAGAACAAAAGCAAGTAGGGAATATCAAAAATATAGAAATAATAATCAAACAAGAGAAGAAGGATTAGCATTTGGTAATGGTTTTAACTCTGGTTGGAAAGCACATATGCATTTAGCATCAAAATATTTGTTTGAAGAATTATCAAATTTGTTAAACAATTTAAATGATGATTTAAAACTTGATTTATCTGTTGGAGAAAATGGATACAAAAGTTATGAAGATAGTTACAAGGCAGTTAATAAATTTACTTTAATGGTTTTAAAAAAGAAATTTAAACAAGCAGAACATAATTTTTTATTGGGACATAGAAAAAAGGCAGAAGAAAATAAAAAGGAGAAGATGGAATAATGGGACATAATATTGATTTTGTAAATTTGTTAGGATTACCAGAAAAAGTAAAATGTCCTAAATGTCATAATAAAGTTCCTTCTTATTTTGATGAATATGATATTGATTGTGGAAATCCAGGAGCAAGTTATAATAATGGATTACTTATTTTAAATGTTCAATGTGTTATCTGTGAAAATGAATTTGAAATTAAAGTGAAATCAGAAGTAGAAGAAAATAAAAAGGAGATGGGGAAATGATAATTTTAGAATTATTTAGTGGAACTGGAAGTTTTAGTAAAGTTTGTAAAGAAAGAGGGCATAAATGCTTTACTTTAGATTTTAATAAGAAATTCAATCCTGACTTATGTATTAATATATTAGATTTTAATATTTTAATGTTACCTAAAGAATTTAGAAATCCAGATGTAGTTTGGGCAAGTCCCCCTTGTACTGAATATTCTCATGCAAAAAGAACTGGAATAAGAAATATTAATGAAGCAAATAAGGTTGTAGAATTTACAAAAGAAATTATAAAAGATTTACACCCTAAATATTGGATTATTGAAAATCCACAAACAGGTTTATTGAAAAAACAACAATTTATGTTTGGTTTGGAATTTTGCGATGCTTCTTATTGTAAATATGGATTTAATTATAGAAAGCAAACAAGGTTTTGGAATAATATTGGATTGAAATTAAAAGTTTGTAATAAAGATTGTAAATTTATGAATGGAAAGAAACATATTGGTTCAGCAGGAAATGGAAGAAAGAAATATACTGATAAGAATTATAAAAAGGAAGAGAAATATCAAGTTCCGAAAGAGTTATGCTTGGATATAATTAAACAAATTGAAGTGCCAAAAAAGGCAGAAGAAAATAAAAAGGAGATGGGAGAATGAAAATTTTATATTTGACATTAAAAAAGAAATGGTTTGATTTGATTAAATCTGGAAAAAAGAAAACAGAATATAGGGAAGTTAAATCTTATTGGGAAAAAAGACTTTTAGGAAAGAAATTTGATAGAATTATTTTTACAAATGGTTATAGTAAGACTTCTCCAAAGATAGAAGTAGAATGTAAAGGAATTGGGTTTGGCAAATTTGATGGAAAAGATTGCTATGCAATTAAATTAGGAAAGGTTTTCGTGCCAAAAAAGGCAGAAGAAAATTGTGAAATCTGTAAAGATTATCCTAAAGAATATTGGTGTGGAAAAGAAGAAAATAAAAAGGAGAAGATGGAATGAAAAACTTATTTTTTATAGAAGATGAAGATGTTAAAGGAAAAACAAAGAGATTTAATGTTTATTCTAATCATTCAAAAGATTATTTAGGTAAAATTCATTGGAGAAGTGGTTGGAGATGTTATGTAATTTCTTATGAAAATAATATTGATATGTCTGTTTCTTGTATGATAGAATTAAACGAATTTATCAATCAATTAGAAGAAGAAAGAATTAATAAATTGAAAGAACCAAAAAAGGCAGAAGAAAATAAAAAGGAGAAGATGGAATGATTAAAGAGAAAACAATAGAAGAAAAGTTTGATAAGTTATTAAAATATATTACAAAAGCCGATAGAGAGTTAGCATTGGATTATTTTGAGAGATGTCTTGAATTAGAAAAAGAAAATAAAAAGGAGATAGAAAATATAAGAAAATGAACAATCAAAAATTATTTTGGTATGGATTTGGAGCAAATGTAAAAAAAAGCTTTGGTATTCTTTTAACTTCGTCCCAAGAAGTCTATATCCTCAATCCCATTAGGGTATAGATGAATTGGGATAACCAAACAGAAAGATATATAAAGTAGAGAATATTACAAAATAAGATGATATATAAATTTGATAAGAACGCACACTCGGTATATACACTGAATTACCACTTAGTCCAGTGCATAAAATACAGAAGAAAAGTATTATCTTTTCCAGAAATAATTGATGAACTTAAAACAAGAACTCATAAAATAGCAGAAAGTTATGGAATAAAGATAACTGCAATAGAAAGTGATTTAGACCACATTCATATTTTATTTATCGCTAAACCCCAAACTGATTTATTGAAGTTTGTAAATAATTGGAAGTCGGCAACTTCAAAAGCATTAAGAAATAAATTCAAAGATAAATTAAAAGATAAGTTGTGGGGAGACACTTTTTGGAGTGGAAGTTATTGTCTTATAACTTCAGGGCAGGTAACTTTAGATATTCTAAAAAAGTATGTTGAAAGTCAAGGAGAACCTAAAAATGTTATCAAATAAATTTAGATTATATCCAAACAAAGAACAAACTGAAAAGTTAGAATTTGCTTTAGATACTTGTAGACAGGCATATAATATGATGTTGGGAGAATTGAACGACCAAGTTGTCATAGACAGAAATATGATACAAGCAATGTTACCAGATATGAAAATCTGCGAACCAAGATTTAGAGAAGTATATTCAAAAACTTTGCAATATGAATGTTATAGATTATTTTCTAATCTTTCAGCGTTAAGAGTTTTGAAAGGAAATCAAAGAAAAGTAGGGAGATTAAGGTTCAAAGGAAAAGGTTGGTTCAAAACTATAAATTATAATCAAAGTGGATTTTCTTTAGAGGATAACAAATTATGCTTATCCAAAATCGGAGATATTAAAATTAAAGTTCATAGAGAAGTGAATGGAAACATAAAGCAAATTCAAATTAAAAGAGAACTTGATAAATGGTATGCTATCATAATAACTGATGAAAATACACAAATTACTTGTGGAGAAAAAATAATTGGAATTGATTTAGGCATAAATAATTATCTTGTTGATAGTGATGGAAATAAAATAGAAAATCCTAAAATATTAGAAAATAATTTACAAAAATTAAAACATTTGAACAAAGAATTATCAAGAAAAAAGAAAGGAAGTAAGAATAGATTAAAGGCAAGGAACAGATTAGCAAAATTCCATCTTAAAATTTCTCATCAAAGAGATGATTTCCTACATAAACTAACAACAAAGTTGGTTAAGGATTGTAAAATAATCGTAATGGAAGATTTGAAAATAAAACAAATGTCTCAACAAAAATATTTCAATGCAAGAAATATGATGGATGCTTCTTGGGGTAAATTTGCTCAATTACTTGATTACAAGGCTGAGAGTGCTGGTTGTCAAATAGTTAAGGTAAATCCTAAGAATACAACTAAAATGTGTTCTAAGTGCGGTAATCTTCAAAATATGCCCCTACACAAAAGAACATACGAATGCGATTGTGGACTTGTCTTAAACAGGGATTACAACTCGGCTATAAATATTCTAAATTCAGGGCAGGAAATGTCCTGTGTGGAGAGAATTCCCAATACTTCTATGAAGCAAGGAAACTCGTTGAAGCAAGAAGCCCTAACCTCAACGGAATGTTAGGTAAGGGTATTTCACATCCTATTATAATAAAAAATGGATGAAATTAATAATCTATTAAAAGAAAGACCAAAAGACCCCGAGTTAAAATCTTGTGGTGATGGAAAAGTGGAATTGTCTGTGAATATGAATAAGCAGACACAAAAAAGGTTAGATGAACTTGTAAAGATAAGAAAAAAAGACGAGGGGGAAGTTATAGAAGAAGCTGTAGAGGATTATACTGCAAGAGTTGAAGCAATAGACTTCACAGAGCTTGATGGTTCATTTGAATTGTTTGATATCCCAAAAAATGATAGATTAAAGAATTTCCAAATATTGAGTAAACTAATTGAAAATAAAAGAAAAACTTGTGAAGAAGATTTATACCTTGGAACAGAAGAGCAAAAAGAGTATTCAAAAGTATATTTAAAAACATATAATTGGGTAGTAAAGCCAGTATTAGAAAATTTTAAGTTATTTGAGTTGGATGATGAAGTAATACCCATGTTAAAATTACATGACCAAGAAGATGGAACTTTCCCATTCCCTAGTATTGCTATTGATTGTCAGGTAGCATTTAATAGGAATAACAAAGAAAGAATTTATCTTGGATTTTTACTTGGTTCTTATTATTTTACAAAAGAAGAAGAACACCAAAATTATCGCTTAGTAAATACTTGCTATGCAGAAAAAGACAAAAATGGAGAATATCATTTACAACAAGATATTATCGCTTTAGATTTAAATGAAACAACTAGTAAGTTATATCATAGTAACCCTTATCATAAAGAAATAAGAAAGTTTATCTTTGCTTTTCTTAATTTTATAAATTCTCCAGAAGTAAAATTTGTTGAAACACAATTAAACCCAAAGAATAATGAAAGAAGAAAAGAAAGGGGGAGAATGCCCTTACCGGTATCAAAAAGGATATATATTCACGGAATGCAGTTAAGAAATTATATTAACGAAATAAACTTTGGAGTTAAGAGAATTGGGTATAACCATAAATTTTGGGTTCGGGGATGCTATTTTCATCTTAGAAACAGAGAAAAATTCAAAAGATTATATGCTCTAACAGAAAATGAATTGAAATCAAAAGGTTATGAATTGTTTAATGGAACTATAAGAAAATGGAAAAACGCATTTATTAAGGGTAATGGCTTACTTATAGATAAAGTGTATAAAGTAAAAAAATAATCAAAAGAGGAAAATAAAAATTTTACGGAGGTAAAAAAATATGGAAAAAGAAATTATAGAAAAAACTTGGAAAGAGAAAGACCAAACTGGAAATGGCAATGAGGATATTGACTACAAGCTATGTCTTTGTGAAAGTTGTCATAAACTTTTAGCAAGAGGAGAAAAAGAAGAACTATCTACAATGATTAGAGTCGGAAGCGGGAACTCGTGGTTTTGCATAAATTGCCACACTCAAAACTCAAAAGGAAAACTTGTCAAAACACAATTTGGAATGTATTGGAAAGACGAATAGATAGATTTAAATAGTATAATATATTATACTATATCATTATTGGAACCTATTGATTTTTTAGGTTATATTATAAAGAGGTGAAAGATGGAAAAAAATAAAAAAGAAGAAGAAATAAAACTAAAAGAAGTATTTGGTGATAAAAGAGTATTAGGTTTGGCAGGAGAAAAAAATTCTGGTAAAACTAACAATTTGATGGCTCTTTTAAAGGACTTTAGAAATAAGAATAAAACAACAGAAATTTATGTTTTTGGATTAGAAGAGCAAGTTTTAAATTGGGTTAAAAAGTTTGAAAATGTTTTTGAGATTAGTTCTTTAGAGCAGTTAAGAGATAAAAAGGATTCTTTAATAATTTTAGACGAATTTCAGCGTTTGAGACTTAACGATAGAAGATATAGAGATTTACTTAATGATTTTATAGATTTTATTTATCATAATAATAATTGGGTTATTTTCAGTTCTCCAAATTTGAGGGAGTTTAATTCTATAATCTGCGGTAAAATAGAAAGGTGGGCTTTGAAATCTTTAAGACTAAAGGACTTAATCTGTGGAAGCCAGTTAAAAGAAGCTGTATTGGGCTATAATGGAAGATTTAAGTGTATAAATGATATAAGTATAGAACCTGAAAAGCTTTTGATTATTAATGAAGACTATGAAAGAGTTATAGAGTTAGACTACATTAAAGATGTTGATACCAAATTTAAATCAAAAGATATTTTTGAATAATTGTCGGAATAAATGTCAAGATAATTGTCGGGCATTTTGTAGAAACATTTAAAAAGGTTATATTATTAATTGTTCTATGAGTAAAAAAAGAACAACTTGGACTGCAAATGATATTTATATTCATGAAGAATATTCTGAAGTTGTTATAAGGAATAGTCAATTACCAACCATTAAAATAGTTGGCTTGTAACTAACTTGCGTTTCTACTATTGGTTGATTGACGAACAACCTACTGAATCCAGATTTACCAAGTTCAGCGATGTTTCTGGAAGCATTTAAATCTGCGTGGAGTTCATAGCCACATTCTAAACATTTGAAATTACCTCTTTTCCTGTTCAATTTATCTTTATATCCGCAATGACTACAAGTTTGACTTGTATATTTTGGATTAACTGAAATTACTAACTTTTCTCTTTCTTCACATTTATATTTCAAGAAAGTTTCAAATTGCTTAAAACTCCAACTTCCTAACTTCTTATTAAATCTTCTTCCATTTTTCTTACTCTTCATATCTTTTAAATCTTCAAGGACAAATACTTTAAAATCACTATCAGCAATTAATTTGCTTAATCTGTGATTTGTATCAGAAACAAACCGTGCTTCTTTTCCGCTTAAGAGTTTTAAATGTCTCTTAGCAGACTTAGTGTCTTTCTTCTGCAATACTGCTTTTAAGTATTGATATTTGCCTTTAATCTTTTTAAGATTTTTTGAATTAAAAAATTGATTATTAGAACAGACAAGAATATTATTTACTCCCCTATCTATTCCTATTAAGTCTCTCTCTATGTTTATGCTCCCGAGATTTATTTTAGGACTATCATTTTCAACAACTAAATTAAGATATAGTTTTTTTTGTTTGTAACATAACATTCCAGCTACTGGTTTCCAGTCTTTATATTTTTCAATAAGCCTATTAGTTTGAAATGTAATTTTTTTCCTTCCATTCACCGAAGATATAGAAATTAGTTTATGTTCCAGATTAACTCTTAAATTTCTTTTGTCTAATCTCACAGAAGAAAATTCCTTAACTTTTATTGGTCTTTTACATTTTTCCCTTTTTATGCTTTCAGAGGCAACATCTCTTGCAGTCTGGATTAATCCAGTTGGCAAGTTTGGGTATAGTTTTTTTATCTTTTTGTAAGTTAGTTTGTTTAGTTTATTTTTATTGTAAATCTTCTTTTTGAATCCAACATCATTTACATATTGCCTTGCTTTAGAAAATATCCTAATTGTGTCTATTAAATCATTATCTTCAGTAAGCTTAATTTTAATTGTTCTTTGCATAGAAATCACAAGAGAGATAAGTTTATATACTTTACTATTCTGTGTATGCTATGGTTGAACAATTACCTAATCTATTAAGAGTAGAAAATACTAAAGGAAATTCGTGCGTTTACAATATTAACTATCATATTGTTTTTTGTCCCAAATATAGAAAGCAAGTGTTAAGTGAGGGAGTTAAAGAAGATTTGGAGATTATTTTTAAGTCAATAATATCTTCTAATGATTGGAAACTTCTCGAATTGGAAGTTATGCCAGACCATATTCACTTATTTGTTTCAGCACATCCAAAACAATCTCCTTTAGAAATAGTAAAAAAGCTCAAAGGAATTTCAGCAAGATTAATATTTGTCAAGTACCCACAATTTCAAAAAAAGGAATTTTGGGGAAAACATTTGTGGAGTGGAGGCTACTATGTTGGAACTGCTGGAATAGTTACTGCTGAGAGCATTCAGAAATATATTCAAGCACAGACTAAGGCAAATTCATCTGATGATTGAAATCAATCAGTTTTCTTTGCCGAGAACATATAAAAAGAAGATTGTAGCAAAGGTTATTATTGATATAGAAGATATTGATAAAATAAAAAATTATAAGTGGAGTTTATCTTCTGATTATGCCAGAACTTGTATTAACAAAAAAACGGTAAGAATGCACCAATTGCTATTAAGTGCTCCAGATGGGAAAGTTGTTCACCATATAAATCATAATACTTTTGACAACAGAAAGAAAAATTTAAAGATAGTTTTCCCTAATGAGAACAGAAGTAATAATTTACCAAAAGATTTTCCGAGAATATTTGATATGAGAAAAGATAGTCCACACTTGCAAGTAAAAGGAGAACCAAAGACATTTGAGTTGTCGCCAAAAGTCTGATATGTTTGCATCAGAGAGTTCTCCCGTGGGTTTAAATAAAATTAATAAAAAAGTGAAAAGACTTCTGTGAATGCCTAAGAAGTTAAATGTTAATCCTTTCTTAAAAAAAGTGATTGAAAAAGTGAAGTTATCTCCAATCTATTTCATAGTCTTATATATTTTATTTATTTATTAGTTAGATGGTTAATAGTCCCATCTGAATATCTCTACATATCTATTTTTATTTGATGTATTTTCTTTCCATTTTTTATTTGCAACTTCATAATTGCTATAATCTAAATTAATCCACATAGAAATAGCAAAAACTTCTGCAAGAGCAATAGTTCCATTAACTACTTTAGCGAGAAGTCCAGTTTTATCTACTTTATAAGAAAGATAACTTCCTAATATCATTGCTCCAGTAGAGTAAATATAAAGTTCATTCCACCTTTTATCATCTACAAATATTTTAGCAATAGGATTAGCTTCTCCTACTCCAAATTGGGTAGTTCCTACCTTAGTTAACCTTATATCTTCATTAATTAAACTACAATTTTGTACTAACATTCCCACATTTTCTAAACTATTTAATTTATTTTTATCTAAAGTAGCACAACTAATCGAAAGTGCTAAAGGAATTGTTAATAGTATATTTTTCAGTTTCATTTTAAAAACATTTTTTCATTGCTTCAAAGTCCCCTGAATTCTTTATACAACTTTTTAATAAAGTATTTTCTGTTTCTAATGTTTTAATTCTATCATCTATTCCAAATAAATGTAACCAAATATTTTCAATACTTTCTAATAAACTATTTCTATCTTCTACAACATTTATTCCGCTTGTTGCAACTTCTTCTGCACTCTTTATATTGGGTAAGTGTTGGTTTGTTTTTGTAAAACTCTTTACTTCATCTAAAGTTTTAACTTTATAATCTTTTTCAAATACATAATCTGGAGCAGTATTATTAATCCCATTAATCCATAATTCCCCTGTAATATTTATATCATTTTTTTGTCCAGCTGTTCCAAGAAAAACATCTCCCCCAAAAAGACTTTTTCCTGCACCATTACTTGTATAAAAATCATATCCAAACTCCGAAGAACCCTCAACACCATTTCCAGCATAGGAAGTTCCATAAACTCCAGAGGTTGTCCCATTTCCTTGAATACCTATATCCCCATTTGAATAAGTAGCTGACCCACCTTTTGATGAACTAACCGTCAAAGCCCAACCTCGTAGGATAGTTGTTCCAATTAATAAATTTGTTGAATTAACATAAAGCATTCCAGAAACATTTAATGCTTTTTCTGAATTTCCAATTTCTAATTTATAAACGGGAGATGTTGTTCCTATTCCTACATTACC
>Ga0172379_10009593_pt1 | contig 11903 bp, 6 predicted proteins | sample GrowelOW334metaG_FD_119756 | JGI IMG/M metagenome (GOLD analysis project Ga0172379, IMG submission 119756) | Groundwater microbial communities from an aquifer near a municipal landfill in Southern Ontario, Canada - Groundwater well OW334 metaG | ecosystem: Environmental > Aquatic > Deep... | reverse complement strand
TGTTCCTTCCATTTCACCCACATCTTTCTTGATTCCTCTGTCAATAAATTCTCCTCTTTGAATCCGTGCATTCGTGCAAATTTCAACGCACCTTCACCAACGAGCAGTACATGGTCAGTTCGCTCCATAACGATTTTCGCAACGTTCGAAGGATTCTTTATATTACGCAGTGAAGCGACCGCTCCGGCGCGATGTGTCGGACCGTGCATTACGGAAGCATCAAGTTCAACCACTCCTTCTTCATTTGGCAGTCCGCCGAGTCCGACCGTCATATCGTTCGGATCGTTTTCAACAAGGTTCACGCCAGCAACGACGGCATCTAGTGCATCCGCGCCTTGCTGGATCATTTCCATCGCTTTGGCGGTTGCATTCAATCCGTTTCCACTGCTGATCACAATGCTTTTCCGTACACTTGCAGGTTTTGTTTGTGAGAACAACATTTCCGGCAGAACCGCAGCAGCGGTTCCCGAAAGCAACGTGGAAGCAAGAAATTTTCGGCGATTCAATTCCGTCATAGCATTAACCTTTCGACAATATATTTAATACGTTCAAAGTAAGATGTGCTAAGAAGAATTGCAATGCACTTCATACGGGTATTTTCAGAACGATTAAAAGCGATAGACAATTCCAATAGAAGCAACAAAATGTCTCGGGAATACTGGTTCAAGATAAACTGCTTCATTTTTGGCGGAAGAATAGCGTCCATAATCCGGGTTGATATATGCTGAAGAAATATATTTTTTATCACTGATATTGTTCATAGACATAAATCCTCGGACGCCGAGATTCTGGGAGAATAATGCAGTATTCGCATAACCGACTGTCGCATTCATTATTGTGTATGCCGGTACGTGTAATGTATTTCCATCATCTGCAAAATACCTTCCGATACTTTGTGCTGTCACTTCTGCATACAAGCCTTCTGCGAAAGGAGCATCATATCGAAGGCGGTGATTCATGATGAATGTAGGAATTCCAGCTACCTCATTATTGGCAAAGCTGACCTTTTTGCCACTCAATGCCGGTGCGATGGGCCTTTTTGTATACACTGAATCAATAGTGTATTCTTGATATGTATTACGGGAAACAGTTGCGGCAGCACTGTACGTCAATCCGTAATAACTTTGCACTACGATACCTGCCTCTATCCCTACACGTTGTGTTTTGCCGGCAGTAAGGTAGAATCTTCCATTTTGATAGGGAACGATATCATGAGAAGTAATAATGCGATAGACTGCAATGTCATAGGTAAGATTACGGATCATGAACTCCTCTACTGTCACAAACAGTTTTGAGCCAATCTCCATTGTCGTAGAAGTAATCGGTTCGAGTAATGGATTGATCGCACGTGCGTTCTGAAGCCCCTGCGGAGGATCAGTTTCGTTTCCGGCAGGGACCTCTACACCACCGCCATACGATGCATACAAACTATGTGTCGGTGAAAATCTGTATATGATCCCGGCTTTTGGACTGATCTGTGCAAACGATTTTTTATCGGAGAATCCCGTCGGTGTCATGAAATTTTCCACACTGTATGTTACATTATCGTATCGGGCACCGAGTGAAACAATAATACGATCATTGATACTCAATTCTTCAAGAATAAACAGACCAAAACTATTGGCTGCCTCACGTTTATTGTCTACGAGGATGGAATCACGTCGTCCGTTTTTCAATTGATAGAACAAAATTGCTCCGTCCTGATAGGCTTCGTCAATGCCAATAGATGAAGTGAGGAGGTACTGATCATCCACACTCATCCTGTTATGAAAGACTCCGCTTCCGCCGATATGATAGCGTGTAAAATCTCGGAAGGTGTTGCGTTCTGATCGCTGCAGATATTTTGGAGAAATAAACATGCTGGCGGAAAAATCCTTATCATCGGTGAAGGCATGCGATAGCGTGATTCCTATTCTTCCCAGTCTGTTGTACCGGCGTTCGTCACGCACGACATAGGTAGGCAAATAATATGCAGTATCATCTTGCGCCTGTTGCGGGTCGGCATCGAATTGTTGTTGCGAGAGCGGACCGGGGATGTGGAATACGTTCACTGCTCCCAATAGAAAAAGACCAATCGTCGTCCTTTCTCCTGCTGAAGCAGTGAATCCAGTATTCATGATTGTTTGTGAACTTGCAGAATGTTTGCGCCAGCCATCGGAATGTGAATTGCTGATATTCAAGAATAGTTTCCCGTTCCCAACATCAGAGCCAGATTGAAATACCTGTTTCGCAAATCCATAGCTCCCGGCATACGACTGCAAAGAAACAAACGGCGATTCAAAAGCTGTATTGGATGAAATGCTCACTAAACCCCCTGCACCGTTTCCCCAGAGCGCTGATGAATTCGATCGGATCACCTCGACTTTGTTCATCGTCGTGACATCAATCAAATCAAACGATGTTCTTCCGTCAGGTTCTGTCTCCGGGAAACCATCCAGCAAAACACGAATGCCGCGCGATGTGCCGGAATTAGATCGCTCTCCTGCTCCGCGGGCGCCAAATCCACGAATGGAGATTCTGATATCCTGATTACCATACCGGGATTGTGAGAATACACCCGGCACCATGCCGAGCGCGTCATCCAACCCATATCCTCTGCTTTTAGCAAACTCTTTTGGAGTGATGACAGAAATCGCCAGCGGTTCCTTATATGATGTACTCGTTTTTCTTGTTGACGTTATCTCCAATCCAGGTAAACTATAGACGGTATCTTTTTCCTGCGCAAAGAGAACAACAGTGCAGAGCAATAGCACCGTAGCTTGGAAAACAGTTTTCAATGCTGGAGTAATACCGCGTGAAATGTTGGAGGCTGTTGAAATGCAAGATTTCATTCGAAGAAAAACAGATACACTGTAGTACCGTCGTGGATAATGAACTTCTCGATAACCAATAGAATATAGAATATTCCGCCGGACGTCTGGGTTCACTATCCGGTCGGAATATTATCGCGAACTAACTCTTATTTTTAGTTTGTATCAGTTGACACTATTTTAGCAACAGCATCTTCCTGCTGTCGATGAATGTGCCTGCCTGCAGCCGATAGAAATAGATTCCGCTGGAGAACTTTGAAGCGTCAAAATTGAGATTGTATATACCTGGCTTATATTCGCCTTTTGCCAATGTCACAATCTCACGCCCGATACCGTCGTACACCGTAACTGTCGCAAACGATGTAGTTGGAACGCTGAATTGAATTGTTGTAGACGGATTGAACGGATTTGGATAATTTTGTGTTAGTGTAAATTCTGTTGGTACAGTTTCTGACGATGGTGTAACGGATGTCGCCAGCGCATCAACAAATACCTCTATATCATCAATATAGATTCCATCGGATTCATTCGTTGCATCTGACTTCATGCGGATTCTGAACTTGACATTATCATTTCCAGGACCAGTATACCCATTGATAATCATTTGTTCCTGTACGAATGAGAAAACATTATTCGTGATCTTCTTCAACACTTGCCAGTCACTGCCATTCCGAGAGATCTCAATGAAAGCAGTATCCGATGAATTGAGAAGTGATCGGCGATAGTATTGCAGGGTCGCCTTAGTGAAAGTTGTCAGATCATATCCAGTCTTCAGTACGAGTGAACGTTCCGTATTCGGCAGATATTTTCCTTCAGGACTGTCTGTAATGCTGTATAACCCCCGCTTCGCATTATTGGAATATCCCCAACCGCCGAGATTCCATTTTGCAGAATCCACTGATTCGAAATTATCCACAACTTCCCTGCCAACGATAAAGGATTTTGAACCTGTGGGTGGGTATCGTGTGCTATTTTTGGCAATGGAATTATCTGATGCAACGATATAATATTGAACGACATCGCCTGCGCTTAATGCTGATGCTGGAGCAAGTGCACCGGCATACTGATTGTCAGCCGAATGGGACAGTGGAAGTTCCGTTTCTGTTCCGTTATTCACGTTGTATTTTAGTATGACACTATTCGAATCCACTTGAATATTATCCTTCACCGATAGTACAATCGGATATGAGGCTAAACCTTTCAGCACATTATCGATCGTATCCACATGATCAATTACTGGTTTCACAACATCTGGACCAACAAAAAATGCATTTTTGTTAAATGGAAGGAATCCATTATCGGTTTTTACGAGCACAAAATATTCCACCAAAGAATTTGCCGGGTAGGCAGGAATATTTGCAGAATATTTCCCAGCGCTGAATGTCATCGGAGTTTTATTGAACGGTAATTGTCCATCAATATCATAGAACAACTGTGTGGTCTGAATTGTTGATGCTGTCGTTACAACTGCAGACACTCCGTACGGATCAGTTGTATTTTCTGTGTCTTTCAATTTATCGACAACCGTATGGCTGCCTTCCAGCCAGTTGATCACTCGTTCCAGAACTCGCACTCGATTGATGGTATCGGTAATTGCTTCGATTCCGCCAAAACTGAAATACACAACCTTATACGCACCATTATATCGTACAGCCCCGGCCATGCCGGAGGATGCGCCTCCGTTATACGTAAAGGATGGTACCGATCCACCAACCGGTTGAATGACATCCGGAAATTGTTCGTTTGCTGCACGATTTACCTGATAGCGCGAATACGATAAACCATCGCCGATAGAATCATTTGGAACGCCCACGATTGCACTCGTAGCAGCATCGTCAGCGATATATTTTGCTTTCAGATAATTTTCTAGAAATGTTTTCGACGCGCCACCCGAAGCATTGAATGCGGTCCCGCCCGGATCAGCCATATCCCAGGCAAGATCCTGCCCAGAGATAAACAATTTTCCACCGCCATTAAGGTACGTCATGATTGATGATACGTCACCGGAATCGAGTGATGGGAATGTCCACTCGCAAAACCAAACGACCATCGAATATTTGCTCAGCAGTGCGGCAGAAGGCGTTCCCTGTTTGCTGTGATCCCACACATCATATGCTGTTCCCAATGCTGAAAGTGCATCCGTGTAAAATGATTCTACATTCACGGAGCCATCATCGTCATCCACCAGCAATATGCTGGAACCGATAGCGATGGAAAATTTGAATTGTTTGGTATACCCTCCATCTGCTGTAAATGCGACAGTGAATGGAACGACCTGCGGAATTGCATCTGCACTAACGGCAATTTCAAATTCGTCGTTTAGGTTTCCCCGTTGCGAACTATCAACCACTGCAATACCTCGGAGCATACCATACGCCGATGACGATTTTGTCACCGTTGTCGTCCAATGGGATGTTGACAATACAGCATTTAAATTATGTGCATCACCCCAGTTATTCCGGATGATTACATTGATTTTCGCATTTTCTCCTGGTTCAAGAATACCGTTCCCATTCCCTCCCGTTGCATCATCCACAGTAAAACTTGTCAATGCAATTTCCGGAGCTTGTGCAGCCGGTGTTTCTGATAATGCACGGAATGCATTGATTCTTCCATATCCCATTTTTCCGCTAAATGACGGATTCAATGCATTCACATCATCCGATGTCCCGCAGATCTGAAACATGATCTGACCTGCGGTCCAGTCCGGATGTAATGACCGTATCAATCCCGCTAAACCGGAAACAAGCGGAGTCGCCATGGAGGTGCCGGACCACCCGGCAGATTGATATGCGCTTCCCGGAACCGTACTTAAAATATCTACTCCCGGTGCAACCACTTTAACAAATTCAGCTCTTCCATAATTTGAGAATCCTGCTTTTTTATCCTGTGAATCGCTCGCACCGACTGATAATACGCCACGGTAGCCGGCCGGATAAAACGGCGTGATCTCATTATCATCTCCGATAACATCGGCACCCCCGTTTCCTGCGGCCGCGACGATGACAACATTCTTCAACAATCCATAGCGAACGATATCCTGATCGTATTGTGAGTAATTCGGCCCCCCCCAGCTGCAACTGACAATATCAGCACCGTTATTGATACAATAAAGAATGCCGTCCGAACCGACATAGATGCCAGTGCTACCGGAGACATCCACACCGTGCTTGGTAATCATAATACTGCAATTGAATCCAATGCTTGCTACGCCTTTCACATTATCCGTTACAGCCGATGCCGTACCGGCAGTATGCGTCCCATGGGGGTTACCATTTTTCGGATGCGGATCATTATCCGGTGCCAGCGTGTTTGTCGGTATCGGGCCGCCGACAAAATCCCAACCATGCCAATCATCAACGAATCCGTTATTATCATCATCGATTCCGTTTGTCCGTTTATCATTCGACAAGCCGTCTAATCCGGTCTCTCCCGGGTTTGTCCAGATGTTCGCAGCAAGGTCTTCATGTAAATAATCAACACCGCTGTCCACAATGCCGATCACGACGGTCGAATCTCCTTTTGTAATATCCCATGCCGCCGATGCATTGATCTTTGCCAAGCTGTACATGGAAGCATAGCTCGGATCATTCGGTATATAGCCGGTCGTGTGTCGGATATAGCTCGGTTCCGCATATTCCACAGCCGGATCGGCACGCAACTCTCGCAATGCATTTGTAATATCAAGCGATACCGGAACGATCATTTTAAAGATTCGGGTAAATTCTTCTTCCGATGCTTTCTTTGCCGTTTTTAGGAATGGTTGAATCATTTCACGAACAGCATATTTTTGACGGATGGTGTTTACTGCCGGCAGTGATTGTACGGAGATATTTCCTTGTGACTTTAGCTTCACGTAGATAATCCCTGGAAATATTTCTGGCTGGGCTGAAGAAGGTTCATTTTTTGCCGTCATCAGTGCAGGAATGAGCAAACTACATAACGCAAAACCACAGAAACATCGGGACAGAAATTGTTTCATTTACCACCTCAAATGATTATTGATATAGTCCAACTATATGTGAATCTACGTCTTTTCCAGAGGAATATCTATTTTTTTCAATAACAGTTATCGTAGATCACCAGTTTCAATGATTTCGGAAATCCCTCACCACTCCGGATTATAATTGATATGCCATTCGAAGCAACGTCGCAAGGTGAACTATTTTTGTATCTATTTTCTCTTTCGTCATCCCATATTCTATTTGAGTTAGGCAGCCAGGGTTACCTGCAACAAGATATTCCACATCGGCTTGCCGAATATTCAATACTTTCCGATCCAATATCTGCATCGCATCGGAATGCCGCATAATATTATATATTCCGGCACTTCCACAACACCACGACGCTTCATTCAATTCTGTGTAAGAAATTCCAGGAATCGATTGGAGGAGCATTCTTGGTTCACGGGATATTTTTTGGGAATGGACAAGGTGACATGCATCGTGATAGGAGACTGTATGGGAGAATGCCTGGCGCGGATTTTTCATTCCGATGGTATACAAAAATTCAGACAGGTCTTTGATCTTTGAAGAAAGTAGTTTCGCTTTCTCTCCATAGGCGGGATCGTCCTGAAGATAGTGCTCGTATTCCTTCATCAAGGCACCGCATCCGGCAGAATTCATAACGATTGCATCGAGTTCAAACGATAAGAATGTATCGATATTGATTTTTGCAAGCACACGGGCTATTTCGAAATCCCCGTTATGCGCTTGCAAAGATCCGCAGCACACCTGCTGCTTCGGCATGATCACTTCACAATCGTGATGCAGCAGCACTTTGACGGTATCCTCATGCACGCCGGCAAATGCCACATTCATAACGCAACCGGAAAGAAATCCAACACGGTATTTTGGCGTCCCGGGCGGAGTGATGATCTCCGGGTAGTATTCATCAAAGGGCTTCTTATCAATTCGTGGCGCAAGTTCCTGAAGCGAGTTCAATGTGGGGAACAGTTTTTTTAGTGCACTCGAATGACGGAACAATGAATGAATACCGCTGTGTTGAACCATCCCGAGCGATGCGGCAAAGGTTTTGAGTAATTTTTTCTTTGATAGAACGTGCCGTATGAAAAAACCTTTCAGCAATCTTGCCGGAGAAAATCCCGACCGTTCTATTCGGATCTGGTTTCGCGCAGATTCTACAAGGGATCCATATTTCACTCCTGCAGGGCATGCAGTCTCACACGCCTGACAATCCAGACAAAAATCCATCTCTTCAATGAATCCATCGGAGTATCCCAATGTCCCTTCAGCAACAGCTTTGATAAGTCGAATTCGTCCGCGAGGAGAAGACTTTTCCCTGCCGGTGAGTGCAAAGGTTGGACACACCGGTAAGCATAGTCCACAATGCATACATTGGGTGAGCACATCATCACCTGGCAGTGTGGCACCTGGAAGAAGTGATGTGCGTGGATTCATAAAAGTTTGTTCAGTGAGTGGTACAATTTGGAGGTTGCAGGTGAATGATCCTGTCCTCTGTTACATGTCAAAGACTTTGCCGGGATTGAGAATATTGTTTGGGTCCAAGGCCTTTTTTATTGCCCTCATGGTATCTATCGCGGTCGTTCCAGAGACAAGATGGAGAAATTTTTTCTTTGCGAGACCTGTACCGTGTTCTCCGGTGATGGTCCCTCCCAGTTTCACCGCTTCGATAAAGATTTCCTCATAAGCTTTTTCAGCTCGGAGTATTTCATCATGATTCCGTTCATCGGTCAGGCATGTGGGATGAAGATTTCCATCACCGGCGTGCCCAAATGTTCCAATCATAATGTTATATTTTTTAGAAATAGCGTCGATCTTTTCAAGCATTACAGCGATCTCACTTCTGGGAACGGTAATATCTTCAAGGATCGTTGTCGGTCGGACACGGGCAAGAGCTGAAAATGCCGAACGACGGGCAGTTTTCAATTTCAAGGCCTCTTCGGATGTCTTTGCTACAATGATCTCTGTTGCATTATTCGATCTGCAGCATTCTTCCACTTGTTTTGCTTCATCAATCACAACCGCGGGATGACCGTCCACTTCAATCAACAGCAGACATTCGATATCTGTCGGCAATCCAATTTGTGCATATTCTTCCACACACCGAATAGTCGTTTTATCAAGAAACTCAATTGTGCACGGAATGATTTTTTGAGAGATAATGGACGAGACTGTCTTTCCCGCATTCGCCTGTGAGTTGAAGTACGCCACCATCGTCCTGCTTGTTTCCGGTTTCGGGATCAGTTTCACCAATATCTTAGTAAAAATTCCGAGCGTTCCTTCCGATCCGATAAAAAGGTCTTTTAAATTGTAACCGGCAACATCCTTTACAGTTTTTCCTCCACAGATAATCACCTGGCCTGTTGGCAGGACGACTTCCATTCCCATGATATAATTTTTCGTAACGCCGTATTTCAATCCCCGGAGACCACCGGAATTTTCCGCTACGTTGCCGCCGATTGTGCAAACATTCATACTTCCCGGATCCGGAGGATAAAATAAACCTATCTCCTCCACTGCCTGGTGCAATTGCGAGGTGATGACTCCCGGTTCTACCCATGCTGTTAAGTTTTCCCGGTCAATTTCCAAGATGCGATTCCACCGGGACATATCAATAATCACACAATTGTCCACTGGGATTGAACCACCGCTCAACCCCGTTCCAGCACCCCGGGGTACGATGGAAAATTTTTCTTTATTTGCGAGAAGGAGAATATCAACGATCTGTTCTTTTGTAGTTGGGCGAATGATCGCGTCAGGCAATTGCGAGAGAAGTGGAGTACCGTCGTATGAATAAGTGATCTTGTCTTCCTGCGATGTATAGAGATTGTTTTTCCCAACAATCGCGGCAAGAGCAGCAATAATATCTAAAGGAATCATTATTCGGGTCGTTTGTACCGAACGAGCGAGTATTGATTTTCCGGCGTAGTGACGAACGCCTTCGGCCTGTCTGTTCCAACGGTGTTATAACACACGACTAAAAATCCACCGCTTGTCTTATAAATTGCTTTGTACACCTTCCCGTTGTTTGGTCCATCGGTGCTCGTAAAATCGAAGGCCATGGGAATAACATGCGGAATGAACTTCAACGTGCCTTTATCCGTTGTACCGCCGATATGAAGTTCACATTGCTCTTGCGTAATTTTTAAAGTAATAACCGAAAGAAAGTCATCATCAATATGTTGACCGCCAAATTCAGCACCAACTGCTATCCATGTGCCATCAAGTGTCATAAAAATTCCCTTATCAAGATCCCATCGTCATCCGAAGGTTTTCGTCCGTCAACGAATGCCGATGTATCGAAATATCGTTACACCGTAACCGCATTCACAGTCCTGTGTTACTATTTCAAACCGCGAAAATGAAATTGTTTCATCAGGACATCTTGACTATATTTGTCCCGTGCAATTCATTTGAAAGTAACAAAAACACCCTCTAAAATCAATGAACAAGGAGCATCAATGGAACCAATAAAACGACGTTCATGGGCTGAGCCCTTCAAGATAAAATCCGTCGAACCATTGCGGATGACCACCCGCGGGGAACGGGAACAGACTATCAAGGAAGCGGGATATAACACATTCCTGTTGAAATCGAAGGATGTCTACATCGACTTACTGACAGACAGCGGAACGAATGCCATGAGCGATTATCAGTGGGCAGGCATGATGCTCGGCGACGAAGCGTATGCCGGCAGCGAAAACTATTATCATCTAGAAGAAAAGGTGCGGGAATTTTACGGATATAAATATTTAGTCCCTACCCATCAAGGCCGCGGAGCAGAAAACTTGATCTCCCATATTTTGATCAAACCAGGTCAATATGTTCCCGGCAATATGTATTTTACAACTACCCGACTGCATCAGGAATTAGCCGGCGGTACGTTCATTGATGTGATTATCGATGAAGCACACGATGCACAGGTTGAACATCCGTTCAAAGGGAATGTCGATCTGAACAAGTTCGAGAGCCTGATCAAACGGGTCGGCGCCGAGAAAGTCGCATACATCACCATCGGAGCGACAGTGAACATGGCGGGCGGTCAGCCAATTTCCATGGAGAATCTCCGTGCCGTTTATCAGTTGGCATCGAAACACAAAATCAAGGTGGTGTTTGATGCTACGCGTGCTATGGAAAATGCCTATTTCATTCGAAAACGCGAAAAAGGATATGAGACTACATCGATTAAAGAGATTTTGTTAGAAATGTGTTCGTATTCTGACGCGGCGACGATGAGCGGCAAAAAAGATTTGCTCGTGAACATCGGCGGTTTTCTGGCGATGAACGATTATGATGTGTTTGAAGAAGCACGCAACATGGTTGTAGTCTATGAAGGACTTCACACGTATGGTGGACTTGCCGGTCGTGATATGGAAGCGATGGCGCGCGGCATTCAAGAAGCATGTCAATTCGATCATCTACAGGCGCGAATCGGTCAAATCGAATATGTCGGCAACAGATTGATCGAACTTGGTGTTCCAATCGTTCGTCCGATCGGCGGACATGCAATCTTTCTTGACGCTAAACAATTCTACCCACAACTCGAACAGTTGAAGTTCCCGGCACAAACACTGGCTGCTGAACTCTATCTCGATTCAGGGATCCGGGCGATGGAACGAGGCATCGTTTCCGCTGGCCGGAACAAGGAGACGGGCGACCACTACTTTCCAAAACTTGAACTAGTCCGACTTACTTTCCCGCGCCGTGTTTATACGCAAGCTCATTGCGATGTTACTGTAGAATCGGTGTATGAAGTGTGGAAGAACCGCGCAAGCGTGAAAGGGTTGAAAATGATTTATGAACCGAAATATCTCCGCTTTTTCCAGGCGAGATTTGAAAAGCTTTAAAAACATACAAGGCCGTCACCACTATCGTGACGGCCTTGTATTCTTACTTTCTCTTACCAGCCAAAGAATCCAAACATAATTCCGGCATTGATAGTGTATCCGTTAGCTTTGATTTTTGACGGAACCGCATCGATATCAAACTTATCATCCAGTTTCCATTCGGATGAAAACATAATCGGGTACCCTGCTCCGATCCTGAGCTGCAACCAAGTGAGAAGAGTATATTCAATATTTATATGCGGATTGAAAACAGCAAACCCTCC
>Ga0172379_10009592_pt1 | contig 11904 bp, 9 predicted proteins | sample GrowelOW334metaG_FD_119756 | JGI IMG/M metagenome (GOLD analysis project Ga0172379, IMG submission 119756) | Groundwater microbial communities from an aquifer near a municipal landfill in Southern Ontario, Canada - Groundwater well OW334 metaG | ecosystem: Environmental > Aquatic > Deep... | reverse complement strand
TAAAAATAACGATGGATAATAAACGCCGGTTCATGTGATAATAGTTTATTTTATACTATCCACAATATGATTAGTTTGTTTAATTATCCACCAACTGAGGAACAAATTTGGATTCTGATGAAAATAGGAATCGGCGGTGAAGCAGGGCTATTAGCTTTGCGGATATTGACAATTTTATTAACTGGAATAGTTTTGTGGCTGTGGTTTACTAAACTCAAAAATATATTATCGATAAAAAGTTCGGTACTAGCAGTTGGTTTGCTTTTAATATCGCCCACAATATGGGTGTTATGTTGGTCGTATCCATTAATGATAGTAAAAATAGCTGCAGTTCTTTTAATAGTGATATTTTTTAAAACGAAATGGTGGGTGGTGGTACTTATATTATTGGGAATTGGATTTTATAATGTGAAATTCCTTAAGCAAAATCCGGCAATATTATCGAAGATAACAATGGCAGATGCTAAAAATGAAGTAAATTCGAGGTTTATGTCTGAAGATACATTGAGGATAAAAATGGAATTACCTTTGTGGTGGCGACGAATAGGTTATAACAAAATTTTTATTACTTATCGTGAGGTTTTGGCGGAATCATTACCTTTTCTTGATTTGGAAACCCTTTACTTTCAAGAAGTACATCCGATGGAGCAAAAGTCAGTGGTTTTGTTTTATTGGCCAGAAGTTTTTATATTAGTGATCGGTATTTATTTTTGGGTCACTTCAAAGATAAATAAAAGCGCTATGAACATGCTGGTAATTTTGATGCTAATTGCTTTTACTGATTATTTATTTTCAAATACGGTGGTATACCAACGATTTATTTTGATGTTAATTCCATTGTCTTTGATTATGGCGACTGGTGCTGAAAAAATATTGACAAATAATAAATATATCGGTGGATTTGTAACTCTGGTGGTGCTGTACGCAGTCTATGTTAATGGCTATGACATTACACATCGAGCTGACTTTTGGCTAGACAATCGTCCGTTAGTCTATAAATCTTGGTATGCCGGAATTAGAAATATTGGTGTTGAAAATTTTCCAAAAATTTATATTTCAACCTTGATCGGTAACAGTGACAATTACTGTTGGTTTTATCTTGGAGAACAATGTAAGTCTGATAGGTTCGTATTCAATAGCTTTGATCTGTCTAAAGGTTATATTGATAATGGTCTCTATGCTGGGTTTACTGGTGAATTTGTTGGCCCGAGATTTAAAAACGATTTTGATACTGATTGGGAATCCCAGCTTCCATCATTGGGACTGACCTTAATTTCAAAAGAAAATATTCGAGATACGGTGGCGTACAAGTATGGTAACGATATTGGTTTAGTGGTCAAAAAATGAGATCTAAGATAGCTATTATAATCGTGGTTGTAACGATGGTGTTGGGAATCGTCTTTCGGTTTACTGGACTTGATAAGTCCCCTCCATCACTGGGATTTGATGAAGCGGCTCTTGGTTACAACGCTTATTCACTTTTACTTACCGGAAAAGATGAATATGGAAATTTTTTGCCAATATCTTTACGCTCCTTTAATGATTTTAAACCGGCTTTATATGGGTACTTAACTATTCCTTTTATTAAAGTGTTTGGTCTAAATGAATCGTCAGTGCGAATGGTGTCGGCTCTGGCTGGGATAGTGTCATTGTGGTTTTTATATAAATTTTTGTCAGTTTTTATTAAAGACAAACTAGTGTGTAGCTTAATATTTTTGTGGCTTTCTTTTGAACCGTGGAGACTGCATTTTTCCAGAAACGCTTTTGAAACACACCTCTCATCGGCATTTTTTTTAATGGGTGCTTATTTTTTAATAAAAAATAAAAAGATTTTTTGGAGTTTATTGTTTTTTGGATTATCGGCCTATAGCTATCATTCAGCTCGACTTAGTGTACCGATGTTAATAGTACTTTGGGGAATAGACCCTTTAAAATGGTTTTGGGTGGATAGTGTCAAAGAAATGGTTTCCTCAGTTTGGAATGGAGTAACTAAAATGTGGTGGATATTGGCACTATTTATTATTATGGTCATTCCGGTATTCATGGCCAACAGTAGTTTGGTGTTGACTCGATTTAATCAAGAAAATGTATTCAAAAGATTTTATCCATACGCACCAAAAGAATTTGTACAAGGTATAAACCCGTTTTTGTCGTTTAATTCAAATGCATTGTATTATTTTGGAGGAATCATAAGTGGTCATGTGATGTCTTACTTCTCTCCGGTTAATTTGAATTCGAGAATATATGCCTGGGTAAAAATGTCGCCACAATTTATACCGGGAATGGGGATGTTGGGATGGATTGAAGGAGTGGTGTTTTTATTTGGTTTGATAGTCGTCATTAGAAACCTAAGAAAGTCTTTTGAACACAGATACCTTATTTATTGGATGATATCGGGAATTGCTCCGGCGGCGGTTACTTGGACTTGGTATCACCCATTACGTTCTTTAAATATATTTCCGGCTATTGAAATAATCGTGGCACTGGGAGCGGTGGAGATATTAAGGATGATTAAAAACAAGCTGTGGTACTTGGTAATCGCACTAATTTTAATGATTACTGTGGTTTACACAATTAATAACGAATTGCTATATAGTGCTTATGAAAATCATGGGGAATATCAACCCGGCGGATTTAGAGAAGGGATGATGACCCTAAAAGAATTATCAAAAGATTATGATCAGGTGATAATCGATTCTCCTCATGCACAGAGTTTTATATTTGTGTTGTTCTATCAAAAAATTGATCCAAATATTGTCCATAAATATGCAGATATTCGACCTAAGCCCGGAGTGGAAGGGAATTTAAACTTTAACTTTGAGAAGTTTGTTTTTAGACCAATTGATTGGCCTAAGGATAGGAACCTGAAGAAAACGATTATCTGGACTGATGACACAATGAGTAAAGAAGAGATCGAAGCCATTCCAGGTGCTAAACTACGTATGGTAGTGCCGAACGCTTTATATGACACTGCTAGAATAATAACCATCGAATAAGATGAGAAAAATATTGTTATTGGCAGCGACATTATATTTACTGATAGCTCCTTTCACTTATCATCCTGATAATAAATTAGTCTTGTATTATGCAACCCTAGGAAGTGGTAAAGTCTGGGACATTTATAGCTACTTAAATACAAATTATGATGCTGCTCCGAAGTTCCACTATCCCCCAATGCATTATTGGGTGGTAAAAGCGGAATACCCGCTAGTTAGACTGGTTGGTGGAAAAGGAATTGAAAATTGGTTAAGGCGAGGGGCAAACGAAGCTTTTGATGACCCTAATATATTTTTATATAATTTGGCAACAAAACTTCCGATCTTGGGATTGGTTCTTCTGACAGGTTGGCTAATATTCAAAATCTGTTTGCAACAGGGATTTGATAATTACAAATCGAAATGGGCTGCAGCTATATGGTTATTTAATCCAATTACTTTTTATAGTGCGATTGTCATGGGACAAAACGACATGTTGGCGATTGCTCCGTTTATGATTGGTTGGTACTTGTTGAGTTCAAATCCTTGGGTGGCGTTTGCAATATTCGGACTTGCTGGTGGAATAAAAACATACCCGTTAATATGGGCAATATATTTGGCTATGACTTACTATAAGTTTCCATTGTTTAAGAGAATTTTACTAGCGACAGTTAGTATGGGTATCTATTATCTGACAATGGCACCATTTTTAAGATATGAATACTTTAGGACTGATGTTTTGTATTCTGGTTTGGCGACACGGATGTTTGAAGCTGGAATAGATATTGGTTTGGGTGATAGAGTGCTGATTGTGCCACTACTATTGGGAATCCTTTTATTGGTAGCTATAAGTAAAAAAATAGGTAAATCATTTGTGAATACAGCCAAACTACTAGTCGCAGTTAATTTAATCATTTTAGGTTTTATCCATTTTCATCCCCAGTGGTTTATTTGGATAGTACCTTTTTTATCGATATATCTGGCAACACATAAAAAGGATTTTTTGAGTTTATGGCTTTTATTGGGAGTTATGATTGGAGTGGTGTTGCTTTTTGATGATAAGTTTTTATACTGGGGACTACTGAGTCCTTTAAACAATGGACTGTTGAACTTACCATTAATTCGTGATGTATTGGTTGCTAAAGGCATGGATGTGATGTTGCTGTCGAATTTACTACATACTTTGGCAGCAGCCGTGGGTGGTTATTGGTTTTGGAAAGTATTAAGTGAAAAGATCAAATAGACCATTTCGAATATTTGTTATGCTATCGGGAATAATGTTGTTTTGGGCTGGGTTATTTTTGGTGGTGTCAGTAATACCATCAAAAGTTACGGTAGAAAACTTTAGGCTATATTCCACTTTATTTCCTAATTTATCGGAAAAGCAGAAATTTGAAGCTAATTTTGTATCTATTTATTCTGGGTTGGAGCGAATTGATGTATTGTTCAAAAACCCAAATTTAGAAAGTCGGGATGAATTGAAAATAAAAGTATTGAGAAATAGCGGTGAGATAGTTTACCAACAAGACTTTTCAGGATTTAATTTTGGTGATACTTCACATGCTAGACTCGATCTTCCAAAAGGAATAGTAAAAAAAGGTGAAAATTTGTCGGTGGTAGTTGAGTTGACCAAGGTAATCGATGGGAAATTAATGGTGGGAACAAAAAATGGTGAATTGAATTTTATTCAATACTACAATTCGAATACTGCTAGCGCTGTAGTGGGGAGAATGGTGAATATTTTGAACAAGGTTGTTGGTCAGCCTATTGTGATTTTATTACCAATAGTTTTTGGAGTGATGGCTATATGGTAACTATTATCAAAAAGAATATCTGGCTAATTTTAATTTTACTTTTGGCGATAGGGTTGCGGGTGTATCGATTGGATTATCTTGAGCTGTTTGGTGATGAACTTGATGCTGGATATCAAAGTTATTCGATATTATTACACGCTAAAGATTATCGAGGAAACTGGCTGCCACCTTACATGGAAAGTTTTTCAGAGTGGCGAGCTCCGGGACTAATGTATGCGATGGTGCCGTTTATAAAGATATTTGGATTGAATGAATGGGGTGTGCGGATGCCGTCGGTCTTTTTTGGAGTGGGGTCTATAGTCGGTTTTTATTGGCTGTTAATAAGGTTAAAAGCGACTAAAAAAGTGGCATTATGGTCAGTATTGTTTTTAGCCATATCACCATGGCATATCCAATATAGCCGATCGGCTTTTGAACTGACACTACTATCGGCAATGTTGGTATGGGGTATGGGTTATTTACATAAGGGAATTATTGAAAAGAAGAATATTTATGTTGTTTGGTCTGCTCTGGTATTTTCTATCGCTATTTATACCTACAATACGGCTAATATTTATGTTCCATTATTTTGTTTAGTGATGCTAATACTTTTTAAGGCTAACTTAAAACAAGCTTTCGTTTTGATAGTTTCCGGGGCGATCATTTGTTTACCACTTATATACCAAATAGTCTTTGGTCATGCCGCAGAGAGGTTTTCAAAAGTATCAATTACCAATAATAAAGAAGTAGTGGCGTTGATTAATGATTATCGAAACGCCGATAATTCATCGTTAACATCTAAAGTATTTTTTAATAAATACACAGTGTCACTACGACGAATATTGTTTAATTATTCCAATGCATTTTCCGGGGATTTTTTGTTTAGAACTGGAGATGTAACTTTTAGACATTCACTCCATCAAGTGGGATATTTGTATTGGGTGATGTTGCCACTAATAATCATTGGGTTATTAAGTGCCAATAAATATATGGTGCTGTGGCTATTGATAGCTCCCATTCCTTCTAGTCTAACTTATGATGGTTATAATCATGGTTCCCGATTGTTTTTATTAGTATTTCCTCTTTGCTATCTGGCTGCTAATGGATTGGCAAATGTGAAGAAAAAATGGAGTGTAATTGTGGGATTGGTGTTGATTTTTGAATTTGTATTTTTCCAATATTATTATTGGAATTTTTATCGTGATGAGTCATGGCGATGGTGGCATACAGGTTATAAATCGGCGATGACTTATGTGCTTGAGAATAAAGAACATTATGATCACGTATTGATTGATAATACCTATGAACCCGCACTAATCAGATATTTATTTTGGAATAAAATTGATCCAAAGGAGATAATGAGTTTAGTTGATAAGGGTAATTATTGTGTTGATAAAGTGTGTTTTATGGATTTTGGAGATAAATTTGATATTAATCATCTTGATAAAAAAACTTTATACCTGTTATCACAAGAAAAGAATATTGGTGGATTGCGAGATTTAGAAAAAGAACCTCCAGAAAACTCTGAAGTTTTAAAGACTGTCAGAAATTTTTACGGACAGAGTGTGTTTTATTTAGTCAGGGGTAAATGAAGTTTTTGACTTAGCCAGATAACTCCGTTGATCAAATAGTGATTGAAATAGCCATGATACTTAATACTGCTAGGAATTAGTCGGCGCCATTGATTTTGGGCAGTAGCCACAGTAGTACCTGAAGCACCATGGCGATGAATCACTTGGCACTGCGGATAGTAGATAACTTGCTTACCTAGTTTGCGTATTTGACGGCAGAGCTCGAGATCTTCATAATAGAAAAAGTATTTTTCATCCCAACCACCTACCTTTTTGTAGTCATTAGTTCTTATCATGACTGCACCACCTGAGACTGCCCAAACTGAAATAGGTACAGCGGTATTGGGAGTGTATTTTGTATAAGAGTTGGTGATACCCAACCAATACTCTTTAAAAGCATTGGTGGCAGTTTGAGGTGGCATTACCGAGCCTTGAGGGGATAAATCAGGATTTAAAAATTTAGGGCCGAGTAAACCAATGTCGGGATTGATACGAAAATATTCAACCATGTCGACAATAGTACTATCAACCAGTTCCATATCTGAGTTTAGAAAAAACAAAGTATCGGCAAGAGCTTTTTTGGCACCTACATTGTTGCCTTTACTAAATCCTAAATTAGAGTCATTGCGAATATAAGTGATTTCTTTTAGCTTGCCTAACTTTTCCTGGGTGTCGTCTGTCGAGCCATTATCGACAATTATTATTTGAACAAATCCTGTGGGAGTATGTTTGAGAATGGTATCGATACATTTTTTAGTGATATCGGCGGTATTCCATGTAGGGATAATTATGCTAAGTGTTGGTTTCATCTTATTGATTATATGCTATTTAATTTAGAGATATATTTTCGGGATGATTTTTTTTATTGAAATATATACATATTAATAAACATGATAAAGTCGTAAAGCTGATTATGCTTATTATTAGGCCAATATTAAAAGAGTCTGGCCAATAATATATAATAATTTTGCGTTCGCCTGACGGTACAAATATACCTTGAAGTGCTCCATTTGTTTCAAAGATTGGCACTGAATTATTGTCTATTTTTGCTTTCCAGCCATTGGTGTAGCTATTTGCGATAACTAAAAAACCGTCTTGATGATTATTTGTTTTGATTTCGAGAGAGTTATTTTTCACACTCACTATTTCAACCTTACCAACTGCATATTTGTTAATTTTGTCTGTATTTCCTAAAATTACTGCCGTTGACTTTGGGTTATGATTTTTGTTATTTATGATTTTAATAAGATCGTCCTTGTTTGTAGTTATTTGTAAACTATTAACAAAATACGCACGGTTTTGGACGGTCGGATTTTCATATACTAATACAGACTTATCTTCAAAAACTTTTTTTAAATTTACTTCGATTTGTTTATTTTTGTCTGCATTTTCATCATTCTTGACGGCTAATAAATACTTTATATTTAAGGCATCAGCGTAATTGTTGTTGAAGTCGTACATTTCAGAGAATCGAGTTATAGAATCGTCGTAAGAATTATTATTTAATAAATTAAAAAACCGGCTATAGTTTTCTAAAGCCATTGGGTCATATCCTTCAGTGGAAGAAATTTTGTAATGAAGCCACGTATTGGGAGTAATTACATTTCTACTAAGTCTGCCTATTCTGAATATTTCTGATTGATTTTTTAAAAATGTGGTTACAGGGGTGTCTGGGAAAATTATTTTTTTATCGACGAAAGGATTGAATTTGTTGAAATATCTAAATAAATCAAAAAATATTAGTATTAGTAATAAGTAACCAAAATATTTTTTATTTAAATTTAGCATTATGACGCCCATGACTATCGATATCATTACGATTGGCAAAAAACTATTTCTGGCACTTACCTTAAAGTCCACAAAGGAATTGTTCATATAGGAATAAGACAGTGCAAAGATGATTGTTAATAGCAGAAGCAATAGTACTTTAAAAGTAGTTTGCCGATATTTTTTACTATTTAATAATTCCTGAGAACCTATGGCGACTAAAATAGATGCACTCAGTCCTGTTATGAAGAAAATTCTTGCGGCAGAGGAATACGTTAATAGCGGTATTTTTAAATTGTATATAAATTGAGTCAGTGGACTTGAGATCGAAATGATGAAGGAAAATAGTAAAGTTAAAGTCCAAAATATTGTTTTTCTTTGTAGTTTGCGAGTAATTAGTATAGGTAATAATAGTGGTAGTGCTAAAGTTGATAGAAATGGAGAGTTTTCATAATATGACACATCTCCTCGATAATTGGAGGTTGTGGGATTTCCGAAAAAGTCTGAAACAAAGATTCTAATCATGTCGTACCACGGAGTTAATCCGCTATTTTGTTGTTTTATGTACGAAAATTCTGTTGACCGAATTGTTTCACTAGTCAACAAAAGAACGGGATAAATTTGCAACATTGCAATACCGCAACTGAGCAATATTACTAAGCAAATGTGTAAGATATTTTTATAGTCTATATTTTTATGCTGTGCTCTAAGGTGAATTATATAAGCAGCGACAAGTAAAACCAAGTAAATTGTAAGTTGTGCATGACCTGCAAAAAATAAACAAATAAGGGAGAAGGATGTGCCAACCAAATATCTTATTTTTGGTTTGGATAGATATCTTGATATAAAAAATAAAATCCAAGGCATCATGGCGCTGGCCCAGACTCCAGTTCCAAATTCTACCCAAGTTGTCATAAGCCCAGATAGACTAAAAATGAGTGACCCTATTATTTGCGAGCTTCTGTTTTTTACAACTGTCTGTAGAAATAGGAACATCCCTATGGCTGCAGCAAGTGTTTGGCTAAAAATAAACATACCCCAGCCAAAATACCTTGGAAGTAATAGAATTAAATTAAAAGGTAACAAAACACCAGAATGATAACTTTCTAGTAAGGGCGTCCCAGAGTATGAATATTGGTTCCAAAGTGGTATTTCACCATTTTTAAATATATCTATTATTAAATATTTCCAAGGAAAGAACTGAGAATAAACATCTGAAATAGATGTATTGAAGATAGGTACTCCAGTACTATATCCCCATTTGTAATCTAGCCAAGGATAATATACTCCAGTCATTAGGTCTGCCGGAATAGGGATTTTACCTAGTAAAAAAAATTTCCAATAAACAATTGCCACAAGAACTGTTAAAACCAATGAATATAAAAATAGTTTATTTGTGCGTCCCATATTTGTTATTTAGATAACAACAGATATGAATCAGGTGAGGAAGAAATGTTTTTGAGAGTAACGGCATCGTCAAGATGATTAACTTGGGTTAATAGAATTGAATTAGATGGCATCGGGTCACCAAGTTTCCAGATATTTAGTGGTTTTTTAAAATAAGCTTGTTCGTAAAATAAGTTGGCATCATTGTGGCCAAAATAAAGATCGGATTGGATGTAAGGTTCTAAATTTTTGGCTTTTGATTCTTTGGATAATTCTAAAAACAAAGGGAAATAATTGTTGGAGAACGCCTTTTGTGTACTTAATTGTTTTGGATAGACAAAAAAGTAATAATTGAAAAAATCTAGTGAGTTAAAGGTAATAAACAAGGTTAATAAGATAAGAGAGAGTCGTTTGTATTTGAAATGTTTGGAGACTACTATATGACGAACTCCAAAGGTACTAATAAGTGCATACAGTGGAACTAGGGACACTAGACGATGACTGTACTCGGTTGATTTGGCTATTCCAAAGAGTATGGGGGTTAGAAAAAAGACAGCCAGAATAAATCGATGTAATTTGGTTTTAATAGTCAAAGCGTAAAGGCCAACAATGAGTAGTGGCATGGTGCTAACTAACATGGCCCCAAAGTATTTCATTTCATATATCTTGCCGATATCTGGCTCGGAAAACAGGGCATATAAGTTGATATTGGCTAGCCAATAATGGAGATAGTATCGGTAGCCTTCGATGGGAATAGAACTACGATCGAAGATGGCTCCGGGATATTTTGATTCTAAAAAAGGAATAATCAGGGCAAACGGTGCCATGGTTAATCCAAAAATAATGATTGGTTTTAGTGACTGGCGGGAAAACTTATTTTTGATAGCGATAAGAGCGATAGTTAATGCTGACCAGACTGGAATAATAATGCGCATACCTTTAAAACTATAAAAACCAATACCAAGGGCTAGGGCGCTGAGAAATAAATATATATTTTGGTTTTTCTTGTAATAAATTGTAACGAGAAGCAACCAAAGTGAACCAAAAAACGCAGGGAGGATACTTTCATTACCAATACGAGTTGTGGAAATAATTATCGGAGAGATGACATAAAACACCATAGCAATTAGAGCGTAATATTTTTCTTTAATTAAGAGCCTGGCAATAATATAAATAAGTATTGAAGCTCCAAGGGAATAAAGAACATTAACTAATTTAAAGGCAGTCAAGCTAGCACCGAAAATTTTAAATAATATGGCTGAAGAATAAATTAGTACTGGTTGTTTCCAATCAACGTGATCACTAGAAAGTATAAAAAACGGAAGTAGTCGTTTATTTTGATCACGTAGATTTTGAGAGATGAGGATTGAGTTATAAGAAATTGAGCCTTCATCAGTTTCCAATCCGGGTGGAATTTGGAGAAGCTTAAATGTAAAGCAAAAGATAGTGGTTACTAGGATTAACAAAAATAAGAAATTGTGAAGCCTAGTGGATGTCATTTGAACATGTCAAAAATTTCCTGATCTGTTCTGACTGGAAAAACAATCGGAGGTGGATTTGATTTTATTTGACGTCGAGCAGCCAAAATTATTTTGATATAGTTTGGCCCAAAAGCAACTCTAAAAAACTGAGTAATTTTATTGTCTAAAAGTAATTTTGGATCGGTAATATTGCGCCAAACAGTAAGAAGTCGATTACGTTCTTTGACATAGTCAAGATGTCGCTTGGGAAATTTGGACATGGTAGATTCATGTTTGTGTTCGATGATGCTAGCTGGATCCCAGAGCAAAGTGTATCCAGACTTCCAAGCTCGATAGCCTAGATCGACATCTTCTGAGTAGAAAGGTGCGTAAACATTATCAAAGCCACCCAGCTTTAAGAATTTGGCTTTGTCGATAATTGCACCACCACCAGAGACCCAACCACTAATATGAAGTTTATTAACTGGCTGACCGCGGTCATATTGGAGGTAACCATCTTTCCAAAAAATACGAGACCAGTTTTCGTTACCTAGTTCACAAAAGCCGACACCAAAGACTTTGGGGTCTGCCATATGTTTGTAAGCAGAAGTAATATAACCTTTGTGGGGGAGAATATCACTGTTTAGTAAGACGACATATTCACCTTTTGCTGCTTTAACAGCGCTATTGCTATTTTTACCGAAACCAACGTTATTTTTATGTGTAATAATCTTAATTTTTGGGTATTTTTTTTGGAGTGAGCGGATATAAGCGACACTTTCATCTGGCGAGGCGTCATCGGCAAAAATTATTTCATCAGCTTCTGGCGAGTTCTCTAGAACATGAATAAAATATTTTTGAAGAAGATTAACGGTGTTCCAGTTGGTAACGATTACGGATATTTTTTTCATAATTTTAATATTTGACTAAAATTTGTATCAAAGGCTTCTTT
>Ga0172379_10009591_pt1 | contig 11904 bp, 7 predicted proteins | sample GrowelOW334metaG_FD_119756 | JGI IMG/M metagenome (GOLD analysis project Ga0172379, IMG submission 119756) | Groundwater microbial communities from an aquifer near a municipal landfill in Southern Ontario, Canada - Groundwater well OW334 metaG | ecosystem: Environmental > Aquatic > Deep... | reverse complement strand
TGGGCGGTCAAATATTTTTATCCCTTTTCTTTCTACACCGTACAGTAAAGAATTCTTTAATTCCAAGAACTCTTTATTGTTTAAAACAAAATCAACATCACCCACTTCTTTGTGATGGTCTGGTTTACGAATATAGAGATATGTATATACGGTAACTGGCACATCACCCTCAGCAGAAATTGCAATCGGCTCAATAAGACGAAAATATTTTTGATTCCAATTGTCAGATTTTTCCGTTAGTTCTTCTCTCAATTTTGTAAGAAATTCGTATTCCTTATCATAATGACAAAATATTCCAATATTACCAGCAACGGGAAGATACTTTCCAAAATTCTGCTTACATAATTCAAAGCATTTAAAGTGTGTATACTTTACTGCGTCTAGCAACTGTTCTTTGTTTTCTATTGGGCTGAATCTATAATGACTCATACTCAATATTATACCACATTTTTCACCCCAAGACCTGATCAACCTTTGACAGAGATGCCTGCCTGCCCCGCTAAGCGTGGCCTGCCGGTAGGCAGGTTGGAACTGAAATTATATTAAGTATGGTCAAAGGTTAGTATTATACACTCAAAATTACATAACATAAATAATCACGAAAAATATAAAACCCATCTACTTTCTAAATAACAGTAGATGGGCTGCTAAATTATTTTATACTAATTACCTGCTTTATCATCCTTCGGCTTGAAAACTGGCATACCGCGAAATCATCTCACCGAGGATCAGCGGGACCTGTTCAAGGTCTTCTAAGACGACGAACTCCAGCGGTCCGTGCAGATTCTTGGCGCCAGTACCCATGTTCGGTGCGGGCAAATTGGGATACATGAGGTTGATCATACCTCCATCGGTTCCTCCACGGACATCGTTTTCCGTGACGTGAGTGCAGAATTTTTGGTGAGCGATAACCCCTGGGCTAACGAGATATAATGCTTTATCGATGGCAGCCCTGGTGTTCACCGTAACAGGAATGTCCTTGATCTCAACTTTCACACCGAATCGTTCGGCGCAGTCATTCGCGATTTGTATTATGTCCTTGGCAGCATCGTCGGAATCGGCAGTGTCGAAATAACGCGGCATGCAGAAAATTTTTGCCTCGCTCGCACTTGCGGTGACACCGGGACAGTAGATGAAGCCTTCCAGACCTGAAGTTTCCATGGGCAACGGCCGTTCATTAGCCGTTCTCGCTATAAAAGCAGCAGCCGCGTAATGAGCAGGTTTTAAATTCTTCCCACCTACGCCGGGATGTGCGTCCATGCCAGTGAAAGTAATCTCCATCTTACGGCAAACGAAACTGCCGACATCGATCGTGCCAATTTCTTCTCCGTCGACGGTCCAGAGGACATCCCACGAAGTAACGAGTTCAATCGGCAAAAGGTTTACATCCAGTTGGCCGATTTCTTCATCAACGCAAAACCAGAAGGTTAGGCGGCCGTGTGGCGTGTTTGCCGTCAAAATATTTTCGATCATCGTGACGAGCGAGGCAACACCGGCTTTGTCATCGCCGCCCAGGAGCGTTGTGCCATCGGCGGTGATAATTCGTTTTCCAGTAAAGGGGCTTAAATCGTCATCCGAAATGATAATGTTGTTGTTAGGCAACATGATGCCACCGCCGGAGTATGGACCATGCACGATCGGCGTAGCGCCGCCGGGAAAATTGAAATAGGTATCCAAGTGAGCAGCGAAGGCAACATGAGGAACTTTTTCCAAGCCGGCCGTGGCAGGAAGCACGACGGCAAATGATCCATCATTAAAGAGCTTAATTTCGTCTTTGAGACCAAAGGCCTCAAGTTCTGCTTGAATCATCTGCGCGAGACGTATCTGTCCTCGACTGCTTGGGTGTGAATCGACGCCGTCTTTTGACTGAGTGTCAATGGTGACATAGGTAAGAAATCTACCTATGACGGGAGAGTATGCTGAGTCTGTCATTGTAACTCCATATGTTGGTTTTTGTGTTACTGGCTAACGCCAGCGTTAGTTAAGTACAAATTTTTAAATAGCAAAAAACAACAACATCTTACTTTCAACTAAGCTACTTGTCAATAGACTGCACAGTTAACACCTAAAAGCGACGCTGTTAACTGTATAAGGTCTTGACAAATAAGACTATTTGGAGTTAGATTTAACTGCTCTTTAACAAAGTTTACAGTTTCCTTTTGGCCGTAATTTTGTGGTTAAAAGGAAACTGTAAATAATAAATAACATCTATAAAACCAACTATTAGAAAGGTATGACCATGAAAAATGAAAATTTATCTCTCATCGTTCCTCTTAATGAGGCCTCACAACTGAAACATGACCTCAATATGGGGGTAGCGTCCCTTATAAAGGCGGAGGATATAAATGTACGTCCTCACATTTGCCTCAATGACTTCGAAGGAGTAAAAATCATTGAACAAATTGCCAAGAGTCCAGGAACATCAAACACCTATTTTTCTCTTTCCGATGGCAACATCAACTACAGCGGACATGACGGAATGTGGTTAAATCTCGGATTTTTTGTTCAATTAAAATCTCCAGACGACAACGAAAGTTCTCGTACTCATGTTTTTCTGAGTCCAAGACAAACAGGGCACATTGTTCTCAATTTACCGCCCGAATCACAAACAATTGTTTTGGGGAAAGTTATAGACTGGTATCAGGGAGTTTTTCTACCGCAAATCCAGAGAGCTACCGATCAACTCAGCAAACAAGTCTCACTGAATACTCTTCTGGTGAAAGGTACCGATAATAACAGAATTTTCGACATCCATGATGGCAATGTAGGACATGAAGACGTTCACTATTCAGAGGTTGGTATTATTGGCTCTGAACTATTCTACAAATTTTTCCTCGGACACACCTTTCTCCAATCTGGAGATAATGGCTACGAAAGAATTGATGATCTTTTATCAAGAATGAGAGCTGAAACAAAAGGAACCGTTGAGGCATTTATGCGTACGTCTCATTAATAATCATATTTAATGTATTAGTGACAACGGCTTCAGACAAACAAAGATAAACCCATCCATACTGTTCTTTAACCACAGCGATTACATCAACGGGGTTATTTTATTTGTTTGAAACCCTTTCTAAATCTAACCTCCTACTGCCATATTAAAAAACACCCAATAAACTTGGGTATTTTTATTAGTAATATCTAGTTCAGTAAAACTAACCTTCATTCATCCTCTCCAAAACAGCGCCGTAGTACATATCCCTACCCCAATCACCTATCATCTTAAAACCATTATTAATAATATTTATATCTTCCGAACCTTGCTGCCAGCGCACTCTCCAGCCAAGCGGTAATTTAAACACTGATTCAAAATCCAAGGGCTTCACACCGGCTTGACGCTGGAAATGAACAGTATAGCGTCGTAAGTCTTGCCAAGTGCTATTATTGCCCAAAGTAAAAGGTAGTCTATAAGATAAACTCACAGTATGAGTTTCACCTGGCAACACACTTAACCAGTTGCCAAAAACTGTTTTACCAAACTCTTCGGTAATTCTGGTGCCAGATGGTGCATCTATCTGTTCTGATTTTTCAACTGCTTGTAAATCATCATCTAAGGCAGACTCTGGTAAGACAGGTCTAAAATAATCTGCTGGTGGCGGAGTAAATCCAGTGGCTTGAATTAAAGTTGCGCCTTGTGGTACATAAAATCTGACATAATCAACATTACGCCGTCCCTCAAAAATACTTTTGGAGTTTCCTTGGTGGATGCGGGTGTATTCCAAATTTACTACCAAATCACCGGTAGGTAAAAGTTCAACTTGATGGCGCACTTTATCACTAGTCACAGCGTCAGATTTACCACCACCAATATTAGTACGGACAATGGCTAAATAATCACTATTAGTAAATTTTACTTCCCCACCCCACCCAAAGGCCAATAATTTATTTTGTAAGGTTTTGTCAGTTAAATAAAGCTGTAAACTTTTAGTATATAAACTTCTTTCTAATACAGAGGCTAATTCTATTTTTTTATCATTAGACAATTCCATGGTCTTTGCCAGTAGTAAGGGTGCTAAATCGGCAATAAATTGTTTTGGTCTATTGGCCAATTTGTCATACTCCAACTCTACAGCTGCTTGAGTTTCAAACATAAAATTATCTGCCGTGATAGTTTTGTGATATTGCGGCAAATCGATTGGGCCAGTTAATTTCAATAAATCTATTACTATATCTGGGGTAAGTGCTACTACGCCACTAGTTTGAGGACCAGCTGATTCATTTAAAAACCAAATTATTTTTTTAGCTGAAGTAGGAAAATCAAAAAACCAATTAGCATCTTGTAATTCCCAATTAGAACGTATTAAATGAAGTGGTGTGGGAGAAATAATAGATTTTTGTAAAGACCCTTGAAAATCATACGGCCCGCCACCCGGAATATTTAAATCTTGCACCTGACCATCTTTAATAGTAACAAAGGCTAAACTGCCCATAAATCCGCCGGTAGGCCTAAGTTCAGAAGAATTTTGAAACACTACTGCATAAGTTTTAGCTTCTGGCTGGCTAAAAATACTTTGTAAAAAATCTGGCACATTATAAGTAGTGTCGAGCAAACTTTCCAACCTATTTAATTCCGACACCAACAAATTTACCTGCGGCTTTAATTCTGGCGGCAATGATTCTATATCTACTTTTTTAAGTTCGGCTAGGGCGCTAACCAAGTGTGGTTTAATTTGAGTTAAAGTTCGCTGTATGACAATTAACTTATTATTAAAATCTGAACTATCGCTTGAGCTGCTGATCTCTTGCCAACCATTACTAGTAACCACAGCCGCCTCAGATATTTCACGACTGGCTGATAATAAATAATTCACACTGGCAAGCTTCCTTGACTCTCCAGGAATTTTAGAAAGTATATCGGTGGCTCTAGTCGGTAAATCTCCTAATACCTGTAAAGCCTGAGTAAATGTATCAGTAGCTTTTTGAAAATCAGACTCAGCTAGAGCCGTATCACCGCTTTGTAGATTTTCCCCACCAGCACGAAAATGCTCCACGGCTTGTGAGATTAAATCCTTTACTACACCCTCTCGACTAGTCCAAGAACGTAAAGTGGCAAAACCCTTAAAAGGCGCCACCAGCAATAAAGCTAGAACAATAAAAGCGCCTAATTGTTTCCAAGCCATTTTTTGAGAAAAATCGACATTGGCTCTGGCGGGTACAAATTTCAAAACTGGCCTAAGTGGAAAAGTTAAAACTAATTTAATGATACGACCAAATTCACGCGTATCGTGCCAAACTGCTTGGCTAATCGCTATAGCCTCGTCAGCTAAACGCAAAAAGAAATAAAGTGATAAACGCCAAGCTAAATCAACTATAGCTCCCAAAATATCCAGTACTAAAACTAGTGATAAATTAGCTATTTTAGGCCACCTAACTGATAAAATACCATAAACATCACTCCAAAAAGTCTGGTAAGTATCCCTAAGTTCCAAAAAATCAAGTTGGGGTAGATCTTTGATGACTACTTTAGTTGAAGCCACCTGGGACAGAGGTAATTCAGATGGTAATAAACCAGGACGTAAATTTACTACGTGAGGCGATAATTTGGCTTGAATACGGCCAGTTACTTTGATTTTACTACCATTTATATTTAATTCTAGCCACGGCCAAAGCACTCGCCTTTTGTGTCGAGCTTCATCTGAATTATTTAATTTTATAGTAGTACCCTCCTCTATCATGTTAAGGGCTAAATGATAATGCGAATATTATTATTATACTAGAAAACGTCACTTATTCAAAATGCTTTGATAAATGTCCAATGTCCTTTGGGCTACACTATCCCAAGAATAATTACTAAGCACAGCCGGAGCGGCTGACAATAATCCTATTCTTATATTACTATCAATAATTTTTATAATACCCTGAGCTATATCTATTTCACTTAATGGATCAACAAACATGGCTGCTTCTCCCAAAATCTCTCTTAACACTGGTATATCGGAGGCTACTACTGGCACTTGATTGGCAAGAGCTTCTATGGGCCCCAAACCAAAACCCTCATCTAGAGAAGGCATAACATAAGCGGCAGCCTTACTATAAAGAAAAGCTAATTCACCTTCGGAAGCTTCACCCCAAAAATGTACAACTTGATCTAATTTTAATTGCCGGCTGTATTTTTCCAAACGATCCATAAAAAAATCTTTACGTCCAACTATTATTAATTTGGCTGCTGGTAATTGTTGGCGCACTAAAAGCATGGCACGCAACAAGCGCTCTAAATTCTTATGCGGATAGGCTGCACCTACTGCTAGAAAAAAAGTAACTGGCAAATTATTAATCTCTATAGGCTTAGATAATTTGCTAGGTGCTAGTGGTATAGCTGTAATTTTATGACTGGTACCTGAATATATTTTTGCAATCTCCTGAGCAACTGTTTGGCTGGGAGTAATAATAGCCCGAGCTCGCTTAACCGCTGTTTTTATAACAAGATAATAAACTTGCATCTTAAACCAATAAAGCCACTTGGGTAAAGTGGTGGCTCGACTAGAGGGCCAATGATGCAAAATAAGATCATGAATTGTAACTACAAAAGGAACTCTAGTAAAAATAGGAACAGTAAAATGCGGAAAATGAACTAAGTCTGGTTTTAGTTTATGTAAAACTCGAGGTAAAAAAAATTGTTCGGCCAAACCATACACTCGCCAGGGCGCTGGCACTAAACTAAAATTGGCTGGTAAATTTTGGGGTTGGCTTTTGTTGGCTGAATTTATTAACAAAACGAAGTCAAAATTACTTTTTTGATCTACCAACGCGTTTATTAACTCCACTAAATAACGGCCCAAGCCTCTATGCTCTAAGCCATACAACCTAGCGTCAATTACTATTTTAGGCATAAATCTAAGAACTCAGTTCCTTAAATATATCTAAATATGTGGCAGCGGTTTTTTCCCAAGAAAATTTTTGGGCTTGTTTGGATGATCTGGCGGCATAAATATTTCTACTAGCGACATCTCGAGCCAACCAATCTAAAGCTTCTTGCCAAACCTCTGGTTTATATGGACTCAGTAATAATCCGGCCTCCCCCACCACCTCTGGCAAAGACGAAGTTTGACTAGCTAGTATTGGTTTACCTGCTGCCATAGCTTCTAACACCGGTAAACCAAATCCTTCATAAAAAGAGGGGTAAGCAAATAAAATACAAGAGGAATACAAAGCTTTCTTTTCAGCCGCTGTCACATAACCCAAAAAATGTATACGATCCTTAGTTGGTAAACTATTATAAAGTTGGCGTAAACCTTGCGACCTCCAACCCCAAGTACCAGCTATTACTAAATCATATGGATAAGCTGGATCTTTTAAGACTAAATTATTATAAACTTCCAATAATAATTTATAATTCTTTCTGGGCTCAACTGTACCTACACTTAAAATAAAATCTTTTTTAAGATTGAATTTATTTAACACGGATTTAATAATGCCGGTAGCAGGTGGATTAAAATAATCTTGTTCTACCCCTAAGGGTACTGCTTTGGTTTTATTATTTAATTCTGGAGAATAATCAATCACATCATCAGCTGTATGTTGTGAGCTGGTAAGAATAAAAGACTTTTCCGGCAAACCACTTTTCAATAATTTCTTGACCGTTGGAAAATACCAAAACTGACCTCGCACTGGAAAAAATTCTGGATAATGACAAAAGGCTAAATCATGCACCGTAAGTACTACTGGCACCCTACCACTTACATAAACAAAGCTAGGGTTAGGCAGCCACAAGGCGTCTAATTTTTGGCCTATTTTTTCTTCCAACGTTTCATCAATCGGTTTCCCAATCTTTAAACTTAAACACAAATTTTTTAATTTATTAGGTATATGAGTATGCACTATCTGCATTACCTCATGTAAATTAGGTGGTAAATCAACTTTCTTAGCTGCATTGGCAAAACCCACCAATTTAACATTAGGAAAGATACTTAAACTCTTTAGTATTTGCCAAGTTGTCTCACCCACCCCAGTACGCCAAGTATCCTGCAAACAACGAACATCAACTCCTATAATCATAAATAAGTTATTATTTAACTATACTACTCATATATTCTTTCCATTCTGTAACAAACCTAGCTTTGGAAAATTTTTGAGCGTGTTTTTGAATAATTTCTGGATTATATTTTTCATAACGAAACCTAACCACAGCATCAGCCAAAGCTTCCCAAGATTGTTCTGAGAAAAATTTGCCTGTTAGGCCGTCCTGCACTGTTTCCAAAGCGCCACCCGAGCCATAAGCTATTACTGGTCGACCAGCAGCTTGTGCTTCCACCGCCGTAATTCCAAAATCCTCTTCTTGGGGGTGTATCAAAGCTCGACAATGAGCCATTTGTTTAACTTTCTCCTCTTCAGATACTTGCCCCAAAAAAGTAATATTGGATTTAGCCATCAATTTTAATTCCTCTTCCTGCTCACCACCGCCTATCACTCGTAAAGGAATACCCAACTTATTAAAAGCTCTAATAACTAAATCAACTCGTTTATATGGCCTAAGCCTGGAAACTACCAAATAATAATCTTCTGGTTCGGCTAGAGTTTTATATTTCTCAGTTTCCACTGGCGGATAAATAATCTTTGACTCGCGACGATAATATTTGGCTATGCGAGCTTGCACAAATTTTGAATTGGCCACAAAATTATCTACTCTCTGAGCCGCCACATAATCCCACTGCCTTAATCTAGTAAGCACTAAGGGTAGAATTTTTTTAACCAACCAAGGTTGAGGTAATTCGGATGTATATTGCAAAGTATCGCTCCATAAATATCTAGTAGGAGTATGACAATAACAAATATTAAGCGTTTGTGGTTTTACTACCACACCCTTAATTAGAGCGGAAGTGGAAGTAATAACTACATCAAAAGCCGATAAATCAAATTGTTCTACGGCTGTTGGCATCAACCACAGGTACCATTTAAAAAATCTTTTACCACCCGGCAAATCTTTAATAAAAGAAGTCTTTATATCCCAACCATTAGTAAAGCCGCCTAGAGCCTCAGGATCGTGTAATAAAGTAAATATAGGCGCTTCGGGATAAAGGCTGTGAAATTCAGCCAGCACCTTTTCGGCCCCGCCAATTTGATTCAAATGATCATGTGCTAAAGCTATTTTCATAATATTTTAACTATACCCTTATTAGCATCAACTTCAACCATATCACCATCTTTTAAAACTTGAGTGGCTAACTTAGTACCAATAATACAAGGGATATGCAGCTCTCTTGAAATAATAGCGGCATGTGAAGTAACCCCACCTTCATCAGTTATTATAGCACCAGCCAACTTCATCACTGGAACCATTTCTGGACGAGTCATTGAGGTAACTAGTATATCACCCTTATTCATATTAACCATGTCGTGTATTTTTAAAATTAATCTAACCCTACCTTTAAATATTCCCATTGAAGCAGTCATACCTTTAATTACTTTCAAAGGATTTTTAACATCTTTTAAATAATTAGCAACCTTTTTAGCTTTAGTCCCAGCCAAGACTTCATATCCCTTAATTGTATTTATACATACACAAAATTTAGCTCGCTGTTTAAGGGTTTGTATATTAATCTTTTTTGATAAGATAAGTGAATATTCGGGAAAAACTGTATACTTTAGTAATTCCAAAGGAATCCGTGAGCGACGAGCTGCTTCCTGTAAAAATACAAACTGAAAGTAATTAGAAATCAATACATACTTTTTTCTAGTATCCTGAATGCCAAAAAATTCGTCCATTACATAAAGGAGTTGTTTATGAAAACTAGATAATTTATACTTCTTAATTAACTGATTTTTTATTCTCAACTGTTGCCTTTTTGATACCGTTGGAGATATATCAGATTTATGTTTTAAATCTGCCTTTATTATTTTTTTAAAATCATCCGCAGTTAATTGATCACCTTTAGCATAATTATTTTGAATATAAAAATAATTATGGGCGTGTCGGGAAAAAACATTAAGTGATAATTTTTTTTCTTGTCTTAATTGATTGATGATTTTTTGTCTATCTATACTCTCTTCTTCAATAAACGACTTATGCTTTGTTACTAATAATTGTGGAAAAATGGAATCAAAATCAGATTTTAAAACTTTTTTAAAAATAGGTATTAAATACTTCTCCGCCTGCATGGAAACAGCGTCCCCCAAAATCATAAACTGTTTAAATTCTTCAAGATAAACTTGGTAGAAACGGTTATATAACTTTATTAATGAATCAGCTGACAATAATTTTAAATCAAATTTTTCAATACTAGATAATATATTGTCAAAATCATTTAAAGAACTTACCCACCTTAACTGCAATTTTTTTAGGTAATTTTTATCATCTACCAACCTTTTAAAAAAAACATTGCGCACATTAGTTAAATCTCTATCGTTCCAATACCAATCAACATAATTATTTTTTACTGAAAAAAATGTAATCCATGGAGTAGTCTTGCTAATAAACTCATTCACATATATACCCCCCTGCCCAACAGGAAAAAAGGTATGAAGTACGCCATGGAATCCCTTATGAACCCACTTGGAATTGACCAATTTATATTTCTTTACAAAGTCCCTTACCTTCATACTGCTGCCTTTCTTTGTATTACTACCACAATGGTTTTAATTAAAATAATTAAATCAGCTGTTAGCGACCAATTCTCCACATAATAAGTATCCAAGGTAGCCTCTTCTTCAAAAGTTAAATTGGCTCGACCTGATATTTGGGCAAGCCCAGTAATGCCAGGCTTAATATTCAAAAGTTTGTGATGATGATTTTTATATTGGGCCACTTCGGCTGGCTCATGAGGTCTAGGACCAACTAAAGACATATTACCCTTTAGTACATTCCATAGCTGCAACAATTCATCAATAGAAGTGCGTCTTAAAAATTGCCCCAATTTTGTTACCCGTGGATCTTTAGCCATTTTAAAAAGCGGACCATCCTTACGCTCATTATACGACATTAGTTGCGGCTTCATTTGTTCTGCCCCCACTACCATAGAACGAAACTTATATAGTGTAAACTTTTCGCCCGACTCACCTACTCTTTTTAAACTAACCGTAATTGGCGCACCATCTACCAAATAAATCACTAAACCAACTAATAAAAGAAAGGGTGACAATAAAATTAATAATATTAAAGCCAACACTAAATCAAACAACCTTTTCAATACTCTGCCCCAACCGTCCAAGGGTGTACGCTTTATTTCTATCAAAGGCACTCCAGCTAAAGTATGAATAACCACGTTGTGTGTTTGAGCAGCTAACATATCAGCCGCATATTTAAAACCTAAATGATGTGTAGAACAAAATTCTAAGATACTAAGATTTATATCGTGAGACAAAGTTGGATCTCCCACAATAATCTCATCAACATCCGAAGTTATAGATTCTAAATTATTTAAATCCACTGTTATCAAACGGCGTACCACCAAAAAACCTAAACCCGGACTAATTTTAAATAAATGTTCCAATTCTTTGGTAGTGCTATCGTTACCTATTAATAACACTCTACTGCAAGTTATACCCGAGCGACGCAAAGTAGTACGAACTAAACGTAAAACCAAACGCCCCAAAGTAGCAAATAAAAAAGCTAACACTGAACCAATTAAAACAATAAAACGTGAATTAAATAATTGCGGATTAAAAAAGAACAATAAAATTATCAAAGCAAAACCAGTAGTGCAGGCCCAAAAAATTCGTCCTATCTCTTGAGAAAACTTAAGCTGACTTTTTAAAAAATACGCACCAGCTAAAGCAAATAAAACAAGCCAAACCCCGGCCGTCAGCAGCACTATAGGCAAATAATCATGCAAAGAGAGTTGAAAAACTACTGGCCTAATACCTCGAACTAGCCCCCAAAACCTTATTTGGTAGGCCAAAACCCCGGCCACCACCAACATTAAATAATCAATAGGCAAAGCTATGGTGGCTAATATAAGCGATAATCTT
>Ga0172379_10009590_pt1 | contig 11905 bp, 8 predicted proteins | sample GrowelOW334metaG_FD_119756 | JGI IMG/M metagenome (GOLD analysis project Ga0172379, IMG submission 119756) | Groundwater microbial communities from an aquifer near a municipal landfill in Southern Ontario, Canada - Groundwater well OW334 metaG | ecosystem: Environmental > Aquatic > Deep... | reverse complement strand
TTTCACTTTTTTCCACAAATCCCATTTCACCTCCATGTGCTCGAGGGTCATGGTCAGAGTCTCGGGGGTGACCACATACGCTTTGTCAAAATGCGCGTGGCACGACACAGGCCCGCCTTTTTCTTTGATTTTGGTGCGTAAAACGCTCAGTAAGTCCCAGGGAGCAGCCATAAGAGTGAGGGTTAGGGGGTAGAAGTTAGGATTTAGGGAAGAAATGCTAGGGGTGGGAAGAGCGCACTTCGCTACGCTCCGTGCGTGGTCATGGTGAGGAGTCCCGAAGGGACGTCTCGAACCATACATTCATGAAGGAGCTTTTTCATGAAGTCACCCTTCGAGAGCCTCAGGGTGACAAAATTATTTTTTTAGCCACGTTTTAATTTCGGCATCCACGCGATCCAACCCCAAATTCCCGGTGCCACCTTGGTGCGTGGACATTTTGAGCCAGCGATTCACGTCTTTTTCCGTGACCTTGATCTTGTCAATATTGCTGCCGATTTCACGGTAGGCGTCGCGGAACGTCATGCCCTCTTTCACTTTTTCAAACGCCTTGTGCGCGGCAAACAATCCCGGGCAACCCAACATCGATTTCATCAAAATTTCTTTATTCGGCTCAATGTTGTCGAGCACCACGCCCATGGCATCGAGCGACATTTCTGTGTATTTGAGGCCCAAAAACAGCGGGCGCTTGATCTCCTGCCCGTCACGATGGTACCCGGAAATTTTATTCAAAATATTCATGGCCACTTCTTGCCGGCACGCGAGAACGGTCGCGGTTCTGCCGCGGATGAGCTCGGCCACATCAAGATTCTTCTTTTGCGGCATGATCGAGGAGCCGGTGGCAATGCTGTCGTCCATGTGGAAAAATTGAAATTCCTGCGTGGTGAAAAACAACAAATCGCACGCCAGACGATTGAGGGTGAGCATGATTTGAGCGCAGGATTCAAGCACGAGGCCTTCGATTTTTCCTCGAGAATTGTGGCAGTAAATCACATTGTTTTGCGTTTTTTTAAACCCGAGCTCCTTGGACAACCAATCGCGATCAAAATCAAACGGAGAACCATAGCCGGCACCGGAACCGAGCGGATTTTGGTCCACAATGTCGTCGCGAATCGCGGTGAGAAGTTTGATGTCATCGATGAGACTTTCCGCAAACGCGGCCATCCACGTCCCCACAGTCGTGGGCATGGCTTTTTGCATGTGCGTGTACCCGGGCATGGCCACCATTTCGTACTTTCGCGCGAATTTCACAAATTTTTGCGCCAAGGTCATGCTTTTTTCACGAATGAATTTGAGTTTTCGCTTTAAAAACCAGCGCATCATCACGAGCACCTGGTCGTTGCGCGAGCGGCCGGTGTGAATTTTCTTTCCCGTGTCGCCAAAACGTTGAATCAAATAATCTTCAATTTTGGTGTGACAATCTTCATCCTCTAACTTCAAAACGAATTCGCCTTTTTCGTAGAGTTTCAAAATCTCGTCAAGCCCTTGTTCCAATTCTTTCAATTCTTGCGCGGTGAGAAGTCCGTGTTTTTTGAGCAAACGCGCGTACCCGCGGGAGCACCACACATCATCCGGGATCATTTCTTGGTCGTAGGCAATATCTTCGCCGGCATTGAATTCTTCCACAACACGATTGACCGACACTTCTTTGTTTTTAAACCATATTTTTTTCTTAATGGGGGTGGGCATGGGTGGAAAATTAAGGGTAAAAGATCCTACCGAAGCTTGTCATTCTGGGCCAAATGGCCTTTGCCGATCATTGTAATGGGTTCGTGGATGGATTACAAAAAGATTTTTTTCCATTATAATACGTCTTATGAAAATCCATGTGGATAAAATCGGGTCTGTGGCGAAAAACGCCCGGCTCCCCCGAGAGGTTGAGATCAGTAAAACGCTTCGCCCTGAACAAGGCGCGATTCTTGTTGTGAAAGTGTTGGAAAATAAAAAAATCTACAATCGACTCGAACTCACGAGCGGCAAAATGTCGGTACTGCGCAAAGGTGATGTGGTGGTGGTGGCGCTCGGCAATCGGCGCGCGCTCAAAGGATTTGTGGGAGAAGTTCCGAAAACGCTTAAAGCCGGAGATGTGATCCATATTTTGAATATTGGAGGCGTGGCCGGATTGTGCACGGATGCGAGTGAAAAAGAGGTCGGGAAGCCGCTGAAAGTTCGGGTGATGGGCCAAGTGATGGGGCCGAATTCTTCTCCTCTGACATTGAAAACCCATCGACTTTTTGAACCGCATTCCCGACTGGAATCTCGGGTGCCGTTGATTGTGGTGAGCGGCACGTGCATGAATACCGGGAAAACGTCTGTGGCGTGCGAAATTATTCGATATGCTTCGGCCAAAAAATGGAAGGTTTTTTCCGCGAAGTTGGCCGGCGTTGCCGCGATCAAAGACCTTGAATTGATGAAAAAAAATGGAGCGAAACAAACGGTTTCTTTTGTGGACGCGGGGTATGCATCCACGGTACGCGGAAATGGGACTGTGGCCGCGATTGCCAAAGGCGCGATTGATTATTTATCCCAAGGAAAACCGGATGTCATTGTGATTGAATTTGGAGATGGGATTTTTGGTGAATATGGGGTGCAAACCGTGTTGAAGGATCCGGAAATTCAATCTCAAATCAGAGCTCATATCGGCTGCGCCAATGATCCGGCCGGGGCCTTAAAATTAGTAGAAATATGCCAAGAACTCGGGGCGCCGCTGAATGTGATTTCCGGGCCGGTGACCGACAACAGCGTGGGTGTGAATTTTCTTCATCAAAATCTCAAAATCCCGGCGTGCAATGCGTTGACTCACGGCGAAGAGTTGTTTGAGCACGTCAAAAAACACATTAAAATTTAATATTTTTTTCATTTATTTTTAATGATCGACATTTACGCTTTTCTCAAAACGCACGATATCTCCTACGAATCTTTTGCCCATCCCGCGGTCTTCACTTGCGAGGAAGCGGAACGATTGTGTCCCACAATGCCCGGCGTTCCTGTGAAAAACCTATTCCTTCGAAGCAAAGACAAAAAACGCCATCTTTTGGTGGTGGTGGGGTATGACAAACGCGTGGATTTGAATGAATTAAAAACGGTTTTAGGAATTTCCGGACTGGGGTTTGCCTCGTCGGAGCGTTTGAAAAAATATCTTGGAGTTGAGCCGGGTTCGGTCACGCTTCTCGGGCTTGTGAATGATATCGAACACGCAGTGGAAGTTATTTTTGATCAGGGAATTTGGGGCCAGGCGCTGCAATGCCATCCGTTGGTGAACACCGCGACGTTGGTGATTCCGGCGAACGGGATTGAGCAATTTTTAAAGGCCACGGGGCATGCGTATCAGGTGATGGAGGTGCCGGGAACAACTGTAACGGCTTCCACCGAATCTTTTATAACTCCCAGGAGTTTTTGAATATCACAATCGGTCATACCAATCATGATTAAAATACGAAGGCCTCGTTGTTGCAACGTAGCTCTTTCAAGATACTCCTGTTGTTTTACGTAAAGTTCTTGAGTGATTTGTGGATTCCTTTCTCCTCGAATATTAAAAACATCGGGATGAACAATTGATCCCAACAATTCCCTGCCATTTTCTTGCTGGAATTCCAATAACTTCGCAAAACATTTTTTAGCGTGATCTACGCTAAAGGACTTGGTGAATTCATCTTTTATTGTATCCATCCCTTCTAATGCAGGGGGACAAAAACAATCCACTTGCATCCCTCGACTTGTGATTTCTTTATTTAATGCATTGATATCAAGATTTGAAGTCGGGTTTTGTCGAATCATCAACACGCGAGCCGATTTCCAAGGATTGGGATTCCCTTCACACTCATCATCTGATGAATAATCCACTTTAAAATGTTGAGCCAAGAGCGAATCATTTATAAAAAATTGATCGATTTTTTCACATTCTGTATCAATGTAAGTTCCTTCTCCGGAAAAATTCCATAAAGTTTCCGTGGTGAGTAAATCCGTGAATCCGTGAGCAAGGTGCCTTTCTTGTTGTCTGCACCATAAGACCGCCACTACTCTTGACAAATCCTCCAAAGAAATAGTTCCTTTCACCCTTAACTCTTTATGGAGTGCTTTTCTTAATTGTTCTTGGATTCCTTTCCGAACCCACACCATGCCTTTTTGACCTCCACCAAAAGGTTTACTAGTCATCAGAATATCCAAATCGGGATGGACCAGTTTATCTTGAGCTCCATCTCCCATAAGCATTGCGTCGGGATAAAATTGGCGCATCTCTCTCTTAACCCGATCTGCCGGGATACGCGTTCCATCTCGACGCACGGTTGCTAAAAAAGCAACCGGTGGAGGAATCGACATTGATTCTAATTCAGTCCACCCCATCCAAGCTGAGAGTCGTTTTCCTAAAGGGCCAGGTTTACTTGCTTCCGCCCTTTGCATTTCAGTTTTTTCGGCCCATCTACGGGTAAAATCTAAAACTGGTTTCCCTTGATAAGTTGTTTCTTCGAAATTCGCTTCCAACATGCAAAATTCCGGTTCATCCAATAATGATAAATATTCTCCAGAAGAAGTGCAAATGATTAATCCCGGGAAAAATCTTGTTAAAACTTTATGAATACTACTCCAAGCACTGGTAACGCCTGCACTGGGGTACCCGTTTTGTTTTTCATCAGACATGGTGTCGCAAAACTCTTCAAAATGCTCAAATAATTCATCAAAAACCTCCATATTCCAGTTTGGATTTGGACATTTGCGTGCGAAAGTGTCAAAGAATTTCAAAGAAAGATTCACGGTTGCTCCTCGGAAATTGTTTACTTGAACCCTTTCCGATTCACGTTCCATGCATTTTCTCTTAATTTTCCCCCTTAATTCTTGGTGTTTATCACGATCGGTTTGTTTAATCTCTCTAATCGTATCAATAAAAGCCAATGCAATGTCTTCGTTGGTGACAAGGTAATCAATCGGATCTTTTGGATTGAACTCCGGAGGATGACGAGATAACGATTCCAAAACCGCCCAAAACATTTCGAAAGAATCGGCCAAACACTCGTTTAAAACAGCCTGAATCGCCTCTTTTCGTTCATTCCCGGGTTTCGTCCCTATCAAAATATCTTCAACCACTGCCTGTTCAATAAAAGCATCTATTTTTTCTAAAATTTGATGATGAAAATCGTCCTGAAAACGTGTGACGTTTCGACTTAAGAATGGGTCTATATTCGGTATTTTTTCAAGGAACATTTCATTGGGATTGTCTAAAATTTGACTCCTGGTTGTTTGATCTTTTTTAAGAGGCCTGACAACCCTTGCCCTCCACCCGCACACTTGCTGGGCGGGCACTTTTTTAATGATATTTAAAAAAACTCCCTCTTGTCTTATTTCTTTTCTGAATTTTTCCACCACCAAGGCAATTTCCTTCCTAAAGCGGGAAGGAAACGGGAGATTTAGATCTACATCATCTAAATCAGCATCCGGCTCCAATGTCCCCATAGCCCTCTCATTGCTTCTTTTTGATTTATGTGCAGATAAGCCCATTAAAAAATGGATAAATTACGATTCTTCAAAAAAACATGAATTTGGCAAAAAATCTACAATATTTTCATGAATTTAGCAAGGCCTTTTACTCTCCCTTCTCTCGTTCCGATCCAAACATCATGCCCATAACCATGCCAATGACTTCGGCATATTTTTCAATAAAGTCATTTTCAAAAATTTCTTGTTTTTTATCCGGGCCCACATATAACGAAAGACTCCCGACAAATTTCCCCTTAAATTGCAACGGCACCAGGAGCAACGAGCACAAATTATTCTTCTTAGCCAAATATTTGGATTGAAATTTTATTTCTTGAACCACATCAATCACTTTGAGCGGAGAGCCTTTTAAAAAAGCTTTTTCCGCCAAACTCCCTTTGTATTTAACCTGAGCTTTCCCTCGCCAATCTTCCACCACCCCAAAACACGACAACAGATCCATGGTTCCCTTTTTTTTGTTGTACATGCGAAGAATGCAGGCATCCACGTGGGTCAACATCATGACTGCGCTCACAAAAAAGTGCCCAATCGCCTGAGGATCCCGATTTTCATTAAAAAAAGAAATCCCGTCCATGATGTAATCCATCTGGCGACGCAAAACTCCTATTTTCTTGTACGCTTCTTTCATTTTTTGATATTTGAGGGTTAAGTCCTCCTCAAATTTCACTTGGCTGGTGATGTCGCGGGCGATTAAAAGATAAAACGTCTCTTCTCCTTCCTCGTGGCTAAAAAGAGGCGTCAACGTGGCGGAAAGACGCATAGGGGCCTTGTTCTTGTGAATCCCTTCCAGCTCGATGTTGTACAAAGTTTTGGCGTAATTTTTTATATTTTCGAGATCTGTTTTTTTAAACAATCGATCCAAAGGTTGCCCCAACATTTCCTCTTGTTTATACCCAAAAACAATTTTAGAACCTTTATTCCATGAAATGATTTTTCCACTCGCATCAAACACGATGATCGCATCCGTGGCGTATTGAATTGCGCCCATTAAAATGCGCTCTTTTTGTTCTTTTTTCTTGATTTCCGTAAGGTCGGTCATGATCGCAATGGTTCCTCCGTCCGGAAGAGGGGTTCCACTGACAAGCACGGGAATTTTTTCTCCTGTTTTTTTAATCAAATCTCCTTCGTAGCTGGAACTTCTTCCTTCGCTACGATCGGTTTCATTGATGTGCCGAACGCGCTCCGCGCTTTCTTCATCCCAAAAATCATAAGCGGTTTTCCCGATGACTTCTTGCGGAGTATATCCCACCATTTTACAAAACTTTGGATTCACATACACGGTGCGCTCCTCGCTGTCTCCCAACCACACGGCTTCGTTCATGTTTTCAACAAGTCGGCGATAAAGAGTCCCCGTACCGGTGGCGCAGACCCCAAGACTAGCGATGTTTGAGACTTTCTTGAATTTTTTTTCGGGCATAAGAAGTGTGGATAAAAGTGAGCCATGAGCGATGCACTTGTCGCTCTTCGGATTCCAAAAGTTGAACCCGATCGCCTTCGGCTAAAGGCGTTTGAAGCGGCCTTTCTTGTCCATTGATTAAGGCGGAGACCGCATGATCGCCCAAATCGGTGTGAAGATGATAAGCAAAATCTAAAATCGTTGCTCCTTTTTCCAATTTAAATATATCGCCTTTACAAGAAAAAAAATACACGTTTTCCTCCGGCGTTTTCGAAGAGGCATTTCCATGAAGAGACTCCAATATTTTTTGGGGATTGGCAATCCACTGTGTCCTTTTATCTTTTGCGTAAATCCAATGCGCTGCAAACCCTTTTTCAGCATATTCATCCATGCGTTTGGTACGAATCTGGACTTCGATGGGGATATCCAAATGAGGGACAACCCCCAAGAGACCGGTATGGATGCTTTGGTAGCCGTTTGTTCGGGGCACGGAGATGTAATCTTTAAAAAAATCCGGAACCGGGTAAAAACGATCGTGCAACAATTCCGCCACATCAAAACAAATGCGATCGCTCGGATCATCTAAAATGATACGAAACCCAAAAACATCCTTAAGCCGAAGCGCACTTTCCACCATTCTTTTTTGTAATTTCTGATGAATGCTAAAAAAACTTTTATAGCGTGCCTTGATCTTAAACGTATAACCCTCCTCTTTCAAAAGTTCTTCCAATACAGATAAAACCTGGTTTAAAATTTTTCCTTTTTTCTTCTTATAAGCGAGCAAAAAAGTATCGATTTTTTTATAAGCCGTGGGATCCGTGATTTCAAAACACAAATCGTCGATCAAGCTTTTTTCCTCAAAAAACCCAAATCGTTCCAGGAGCGGGGAAAGAACTTTTAAATACTGTCTGGAAAGGCGTTGCCTCTTTTCATTGTCTTTTTCTTGAGTTAATTCTTGACGAAACAAAACAACGATTTCATAAAAAAGAGTAGGGTGCGCGGCAAAATGCTCAAAAAAACAATCAAATAAAAGAATTTGATTCTTTGACTTTTCTCTCACAAAGCTCAATAAGTCCGTCCATTGACGAGCCTTTGAATCCATTAAATTCACATAGGTGGGGGTGAAAATAGTTATTCCAATTTTAACATAAATTTTTAAAAAGAAGATATACTTTCCTTGTTTAGGAACCTCCTTTTCTGATAAATTCCAATCATGATTTCTATTGCATTGGACACTCTGGCGTTGGGGAAAATCGCACAAACTCATGGACTTGCGAAAAACGAAATGGAGGCAATGGCCGCTTCCTTGCCTGAATTCCTTAAAAAAATCAAAGGCCGCGGACAAGGCTTTTACGAGGTGCTCGATGATACAAAAACCGCAGATTCGATTGAAGTATTTGCAAAAAAAACAAGTGGACGATATGAAAAAATCGTTGTCTTGGGTATTGGCGGATCCGCGTTGGGAACGAAATGTTTACAACAGGCGCTTTTGCCGTTGTTTAAAATGCGGGGAAATATGGCGGCAAATGTTGCTGACAAGGCCACGACCCCAGCCGCAACAATGGGGCCCATTCCTCAGTTGCACGTTCTGGACAACATCGACCCCACACTCCTCCGTGACCTCGACGCCACGCTTGATCTTAAAAAAACGCTTTTTATTGTGGTGAGTAAATCCGGAGATACGATCGAAACCTTGGCTCAGTATTTTTATTTTCAAAAACGCGTGCAAGAGGTTGGGTTGAAGGAAGCCGATCATTTTGTTTTTATTACGGACGCTGACAAAGGGTTGCTCCGAGAAATTGCGGCTAAAAATCCAAACATTCAAACCTTCGAAGTGCCTAAAAATGTGGGGGGACGCTTTTCGGTTTTGACTCCGGTATCGTTGGTGCCGGCCGCGTTGATGGGGCTCGATATTCGTCAACTTTTGCACGGCGCACAAATGATGCGCGATGTTTTTTTAAATCTCGATGCTGAGAAAAATCTTTGTTTCCAACTCGCGGCAATTCAATATTTACTCGGTCAAAAAGGAAAAACGATCAACGTGTTTATGCCTTACTCCAGCCATCTTATCGGATTCACCGAGTGGGTGACTCAACTTTTGGCGGAAAGCATTGGCAAGGCGTTGAATGAAAAAGGCGAACGCGTGAATGTGGGGCTCACTCCCCTTCGCGCCGTGGGAGCCACGGACCAACACGCGCAAAGCCAGCTTTTTCACGAAGGCCCGAACGACAAACTCATTGTGTTTTTTGAAATTGAAAACTTCGGAGAACCGCTCGCGATTCCCAACCCTTACCCCGATCATCCCGCGGTTTCTTTTCTTAAAAATGCCACCTTTGACCAGCTTTTAAAAACTGAAAAACAAGGGACCGAGCAATCGCTCATCGAATGCGACCGACCGAATATCACGATCCGGCTGGATTGTCTCGACGAGGCTTCATTGGGCGGATTGTTTATGTTATTTGAAGGAGCCACGGCCTTTTTGGCTGAATTTTACGGGATCAATGCGTTTGATCAACCCGGGGTGGAACGGTCGAAGAGGTTAGGGCGTGAAATTCTAAAATATATATAAGTTTTCTTTTCTGCGGGGTGGGCGTTTCCGAAGTTGCATTTTTAAGGAAGAAACGCCGAGAATCATGATCCGAGGCGTTTCGCTCCCATGCAACAGAGGAAATACCCGCCCCGCATCATGAGATTCTGCATAAAACTAATCAAATGTTAACTCCAAGCTCTTAATTCCTCCCCCTATGCGCCCCATCCTTTTTCCTCGCGACGAACTCGCCCACAAAAGCACGATTGAGTGGTGGTATTGGAACGGGCACCTTCACGACAAACAAGGCCACGCGTATTCCTACATGGATTGTCTTTTTAAAGCGGACACGAAAAAGGTGAAAATCCCTTTTTTGAGCAAAATGCCTTTCCCGACGATTTATTTTTCACATTCGCTGGTTTCCGACATTGCGCACCAAAAATTTTATCCGGTCATCGATTTTGTCTCCATGGCTTCCAAAGACAGCTGGACCAAGCCGCTGCTTTATGTGAATTACACGAGCCCCTTCACATTGAACACCTACTTCAACAACATCATGGAATCGCCCAAGCCGTTTCAGTATCATCTTAAAACCGAACTTCTCGACCTCACGCTCACCTCTAAAAAACCGCCACTGCTCGAAGGGGGCAACGGATATCTGATTTTGAACACTAAAAAAACGTATTATTACTCCCTGACGCGACTGGAAACCGAGGGCACGATTCGCATCAAAAATAAGACCATTCCGGTGAAAGGCATTTCCTGGATGGATCACCAGTGGGCGGATGTGGCGTATTCCAAGGACAAATGGACGTGGTTTTCGGTTCAGCTTGAGGATGGAACAGACCTCGTGTGTTTTGAGTATTTGGATAAAGGAGTAAAAAATTATTTGGCAAGTTTTTCGTTGCCGAATGGCCGAACCGTGCACACGCATGATGTGCGCCTCACGGCGCTGGGCAAATCCTGGGTGAGCCCCAAAACCAAAACCGAGTATCCGTTGGCATGGCGCATCGAAGTTCCATCACGGAAAGTCGACCTTAAGGTTGAACCGTGTGTCAAAAATCAAGAAATGAATTTTGGCGCCATCAATTATTGGGAAGGAGGGCTTCGCGTAACAGGGACGATGGGAGGAAAACCCGCAAAAGGCGTGGGCTTTTTGGAACTCGTGGGCTATCCGTCCATGTACAGCGACTACAAATTCTTGAAAGACATTTTAATGGAAACCCAACGACGATTCGTGAAAAAGTCGAGGAAAAAACTGGGATTTTAAACCCTTGGCCCAATCACCAATATCCGTGCAAAGGGAATAAATTCAATTCATTTAAAACCTTCCCTTTTTTCAGATCCGGATCAAACTCTTTTCTCCAAAATTCAAATGTAAAAGCCTCCATTTTGTTGTGCAATGAATAGCCTTTTTCTTTGGCTTCTTTTTGCTTTTCTAAAAACAACTCATCCCTTATTTCTTGATTCACAATTTTATCCATGGCTCCATTCAATCCCGCACTCAGTCTTTGAGGGGACTTGGGCCTGAATGCAATCTCATGCGGAAGCAAAGATTGAGCCGCATCTCGCAGCGCCCATTTCACAATATTTTGTCCGTCCACGGTTCGAATTTTAAATTCTCTTGAGAGCCCAAGATTGTAATGCACCAATGCGGGGGATAAAAAAGGAAGCCAAGGTTCAGTGCCCACAAATCGATTGATTCCATCGAGTTCTCTTCCTTCGGTTTTATAGACATTTTTAAAGATATCGAGCCAGGCTTCTTCCCACGATTGGAATTGGCTCATGTATCGCTTGATTTTGTCGTCTTCATCCACAATGGTTCCGTGATATCCCCACAATTGCTCGTCGATCGAATCGGCACACAATAAAATTTCCAAACCCAATGATTTTGCCAACTTTGAAGCCGCTAATTTTCCGATGGCACATGCGATCAAATTGGGATTGTAGCCTTCCATCGCATGAACCGCGTCTTGAATTAAATTTTTCACTTCGTCTTCTGCTATTTCTTTGATTTCCAATTTCAATTGCAAATAAGAAGCCACTTTTTTCGCGTACGTTAAATCTGCGGCTCCGGGCATACCGGTGCAAATCGCGATGAGTTCAATCCCTTTGGGTTCAATGTGCTTTTTAGCCATGGCCGCGATCGTACTGCTGTCCACTCCTCCGCTTAAAGGCACGCCTATTTTTTTAACTCCCATTTTTAATAATTTTTCTCCGAGAATTTCAAATTCTTCCGAGAGTAATTCCAAGAATTTCCCTTCCTTGTATTCCACGGGCGCTGTGGGCAATTCGTAAAAGCTCACTTCTTTGATCTCCTCCCTTGAGGTTGCCGTGAGGGGAACCTCCATTACGGTTCCGGGTTTCACAAAGTCGATCCATTCCGGATCCATCCTTAAAAGAGGTTTTAATTCCGAACTTATAATAATTCCCTTTTTTGAACCCGCGATAAACGCAGGCTTGATCCCAAAAACATCTTTTCCCGATCTTATTTT
>Ga0172379_10009588_pt1 | contig 11905 bp, 10 predicted proteins | sample GrowelOW334metaG_FD_119756 | JGI IMG/M metagenome (GOLD analysis project Ga0172379, IMG submission 119756) | Groundwater microbial communities from an aquifer near a municipal landfill in Southern Ontario, Canada - Groundwater well OW334 metaG | ecosystem: Environmental > Aquatic > Deep... | reverse complement strand
TCTGAAACACGGCGAGGGCTATCCTGACTGGAGTCTGCGCCTCTTCGATCGCCGCGCCGCGCGCTGGTCGGACGATGCGGTGCACGAAAAGGTGCTGGCCACGGGCGAAATCGGCACGCTGCAAGGCGATCTGCTGCACGAGTCCGCGGAGTCGCTGGAAACCTATCTCGCCAAACAGAATCGCTACAGCACCCTGGCCGCCAAGGCGGCGCTGGCGAGCGGAATGCGGGCGACGATCATGCATCTGCTTCTGTCGCCATTGCTGCGTTTCATCAAGTTCTACTTCCTCCGTCTGGGCCTGCTCGACGGCCTTCCCGGCCTCGTGCACATCCTCGTCGGCTGCACGGCCAGCTTCGCCAAGTATGCGAAAATGCTGGATTTTCAGAGAAGCGACCCATGAAAGTTCTGGTTACCGGCGCCGCCGGTTTTATCGGCATGCACGTCTGCGAGCGCCTGCTTGCGCGCGGAGACGAGGTAGTAGGCGTAGACAACCTCAATGACTACTACGACGTTGCCCTGAAGGAAGCCCGGCTGGCGCGGCTGACACCCAATCCACGCTTCAGCCTGTCCCGGCTTGATATCGCCGATCGCGAAGGCATCGCGGCCCTGTTCGCCAGGGAACGCCCGCAGCGCGTCATCAATCTCGCGGCGCAGGCCGGCGTGCGCTATTCGCTGCAAAATCCGCATGCCTATGTCGATAGCAACGTGGTCGGCTTCGTGAATATCCTCGAGGGCTGCCGCCACAACGGCGTCGAGCACTTTGTGTATGCCAGCAGTTCCAGCATTTACGGCGGCAACGAGCGGATGCCGTTCTCGGAACACGACAACGTCGATCATCCGGTCAGCATCTACGCCGCGACCAAGAAGGCCAACGAACTGATGGCGCACACCTACAGCCATCTGTTCGCGCTGCCCACCACCGGCCTGCGTTTCTTCACCGTGTATGGGCCGTGGGGGCGGCCCGACATGGCCCTGTTCCTGTTTGCCAAGGCCATTCTCGAAGATCGTCCCATCGATGTCTTCAACCACGGCAAAATGCGGCGAGACTTCACCTATATCGACGACATTGCCGAAAGCGTGATCCGCGTCCTCGATCGTCCGCCGCACCCCAATCCGGACTTCGACAAACAGGCTCCCGACCCGGCGGCCAGCTGGGCGCCGTATCGCGTGTTCAACGTCGGCAACCATCAACCGGTCGAACTGATGGCCTACGTCGAGGCGCTGGAAAATGCACTCGGCAAAACCGCGACCAAGAACTTCCTGCCGCTGCAGGATGGCGATGTGCCGGCCACCTACGCCGACACGACTGAACTCAGCCGCGTGACCGGATTTTCGCCTCAGACGCCCGTGGTCGAGGGTGTGCGGCGTTTCGTCGATTGGTATAGGAGCTACACGAATGTCTGATCCGCAACTCGTGCCGGTAGTTCTCAGCGGTGGATCCGGCACGCGCCTTTGGCCCGTCTCGCGCGAGAAACACCCGAAGCAGTTGCAGCCCTTGCTGGGCGGCGAGAGCTTGTTGCAGAACACCCTGCGTCGCCTCGAAGGCCTGCCGCTGGGGACGCCGATCATTGTCAGCAATCAGGAATATCGCTTCATCACCGCGGAGCAATTGCGCCAGCTCGGATTGGTGGACTGGACCCTGCTGCTCGAACCGGCCGGCCGTAATACCGCTCCCGCGCTGACGGCCGCGGCACTCTACGCCATGCGTGACGGAGCCGATCCGGTGCTGCTCGCGACGCCGGCGGATCACCATGTGCGCAACGCCGAAGCATTCAGGGAAGCCGTGCTGCGCGGTTTGCCGGAGGCAGAGCGTGGCGCCGTGGTGACTTTCGGCATCGTTCCCGACCGCCCCGAAACTGGCTACGGCTATATCGAGGCCCGCGCTGGCACCGACAGGTCTGCGGTTCGGGTTCTGGCCGCATTCGCCGAAAAGCCGAATCTGGCTACGGCACAAGAATATCTGACCGGCGGGCACCACCTGTGGAACAGCGGCATCTTCATGCTGCGCGCCTCGGTGTGGCTCAAGGCCATCGGCCACTTCGCGCCGGAGATTCTTGCCGCCTGCCGCAAGGCGGTGGATGCCGCGCATGACGACGGCGATTTCGTGCGGCTCGACGCGGCTGCGTTCGCCGCATCCCCCGCCGATTCGATCGACTACGCGGTGATGGAAAAACTCCCCGCGGCCAAGGAGCTGGACATTCCGAGTCGTGTCATTCCTCTCGATGTCGGCTGGTCGGACGTCGGCGCTTGGGATGCGCTGTGGCAGGCGATCGACCGCGACGCCGATGACAATGCCGTGAAAGGCGATGTCTGGCTGGAGGATTCCCACGGCAATCTGGTGATCGCCGAACACGGCCTCGTCGCCTGCATCGGCTGCGAGGACATGGTCGTCGTCGAAACCGCGGACGCCGTGCTGATCGCGCCCAAGGCCCGCACCCAGGAGGTCAAACGCATCGTCAGCCGCCTCAAGGCGGCCGGTCGCAGCGAAGCCGATCTGCATCGCAAGGTACATCGGCCCTGGGGCTGGTACGACAGCATCGACAGCGGCGAGCGCTTTCAGGTCAAGCGCATCGTTGTTGGTCCCGGCGCCACCCTGTCGCTGCAAATGCACCACCACCGTGCCGAGCACTGGGTAGTGGTACGCGGCACCGCGAAAGTTACCCGCGGCGACGAGACCATCCTGCTTGGAGAGAACGAATCGACCTATATCCCGCTAGGCGTCAAGCACCGCCTGGAAAATCCCGGTCAAATACCGCTCGAAATCATCGAGGTGCAGTCGGGCAGTTATCTGGGTGAGGACGATATCGTGCGCTTTGAAGACAACTACGGACGCAAGCAATGACGACAAAAATCGCTCTGATTACAGGTGTTACGGGTCAGGACGGCGCCTATCTCGCCGAGTTCCTGCTGGACAAGGGTTACGAGGTGCATGGCATCAAGCGTCGCACCTCGTTGTTCAACACCGACCGCATCGATCACCTGTATCAGGATCCGCACGAGAAGAACCGGCGCTTCACGCTGCACCACGGTGACATGACGGACAGTTCGAGCCTGGTGCGCATCATCCAGCAGGTGCAGCCCGACGAAATTTACAACCTCGCGGCGCAGAGCCATGTTGCCGTGAGTTTCGAGGAACCCGAGTACACCGCCAACTCCGATGCCTTGGGAGCCCTGCGCATCCTTGAGGCGATGCGAATTCTCGGCATGGAGAAGAAGACCCGCTTCTATCAGGCCAGCACGTCCGAACTCTTCGGCCTGGTTCAGGAAACGCCGCAGAAGGAAACCACGCCTTTTTACCCGCGCAGCCCCTACGCGGTGGCCAAGCTCTACGCCTACTGGATAACGGTGAATTACCGCGAGGCCTATGGTATGTACGCCTGCAACGGCATCCTGTTCAACCACGAAAGCCCGATTCGCGGCGAAACCTTCGTCACGCGCAAGATTACCCGAGCGCTGGCGCGCATCAAGCTCGGCTTGCAGGACTGCCTGTTCCTCGGCAACCTGGACTCGAAGCGTGACTGGGGCCACGCCCGCGACTACATCGAGATGCAGTGGCTGATGCTGCAGCAGGAAAAGCCCGAGGATTTCGTCATTGCCACCGGCGTGCAGTACAGCGTGCGTGATTTCGTAAACGCGGCTGCAGCGGAAATCGGCATTGGCGTCGAGTGGCGCGGTACGGGCGTGGACGAAAAGGGCTACGATGCACTGGGCAATTGCATTGTGCAGGTTGATCCGCGCTACTTCAGGCCTACGGAAGTCGAGACTTTGCTGGGCGATGCGACCAAGGCACGTGAAAAGCTGGGGTGGACACCGAAGACGACATTTGCGGAACTCGTCGCCGAAATGGTCCGTGAGGATCTCAAGGCGGCGGAGCGGGACGAACTGATCAAGAAGCATGGCTACAAGACCATGGATCGCCACGAATGATGGATCGCTCGGCGAAAATTTACGTCGCCGGCCACCGCGGCATGGTGGGTTCGGCGCTGGTTCGCCGTTTGCAGCAGGCCGGCTACAGCAACATCCTCACTCGCACTCATGCGAAACTGGATCTGCTGAATCAGGCCGCGACGCATGACTTTCTGGCGCAGGAGAAGCCCGACTTCATCTTTGTTGCGGCGGCCATGGTGGGTGGCATCCAGGCTAACAACAGCTTCCGCGCCGACTTCATTTACCAGAATCTGATGGTGGAGGCCAACCTGATCCACGGCGCCTGGCTCGCCGGCATTCAGCGCCTGTGTTTTCTCGGGTCGAGCTGCATTTATCCGCGTGACTGCCCGCAACCGATCAAGGAAGACTACCTCCTTACCGGTCCGCTGGAACAGACCAACGAGCCCTATGCGATCGCCAAGATCGCTGGCATCAAGCTGTGCGAAAGTTACAACCGCCAGTACGGCACTCAGTATTTCTCGGCCATGCCGACGAATCTGTATGGCCCCAACGACAACTACGATCTGGCCAACAGTCATGTGCTGCCTGCGCTGATTCGCAAGGCGCATGAAGCGAAGCAGCGCGGCGACAGTGAACTCCTGGTGTGGGGCAGCGGCACGCCCCGGCGAGAGTTTCTCTATGTCGATGATCTGGCAGACGCCTGCGTCTTCCTCATGGAACAGGGTGTCACTGATGGCTTCTACAACATTGGCGCCGGCGAGGACGTCACCATTCGCGAACTTGCCGAGATCGTGATGTCTGTTGTCGGCTTCCCGGGCAGCATTGTGTTCGACGCTACCAAGCCGGATGGCACGCCACGCAAATTGCTCGATGTCGGCCGGCTGCGCGACATGGGCTGGCAGGCGAGCACCCCGCTGCCTGAAGGTATAGCGCTGGCCTACCGGGATTTTGTGGCGCGACATGGCGGCTGACAGGCTTTGGCCGGGCAAGCCGGTGCGGCATTTCGTTGGCATGCTGTTCGCTCTGCTTGCCATCGCGGCGTCCACACTGACATTTGCCGCCGAGCTGGCACCGCCATCCCTGCTGCTGGCCGAGAGATATCGCGGCGATATCGATGTCTCGCGCTACTGGGTCAGCGAAAAACTTGACGGCGTGCGTGCCAGTTGGGATGGCAAGGTCTTCCAGTTTCGTAGTGGTAATCTGGTCCCCGCCCCGGCGTGGTTTCTCGATTCCCTGCCCAAGCAACCCTTGGACGGCGAACTCTGGCTCGGGCGCGGTACCTTCGATCAACTCTCCGCCATTGTCCGCCGCCAATCGCCCGCCGACGCAGAATGGCGGCGTGTGCGCTACATGATTTTCGAATTGCCGAATGCTTCCGGCAGCTTTACCGAGCGCATCGAACAGATCAAGGCGGTCACCGCCGCAGCGAATCTGCCCTGGCTGCAGGCTGTGCCTCAATTTCGTCTAACCGACGCGGCTGCGCTGCAGAAAAAGCTGCGCGATATCGTTCGCGGCGGTGGCGAAGGCTTCATGCTTCACCGCGACGATGCTGCTTACCAAACCGGCCGCTCCAGCGCCTTGCTCAAGCTGACCCCATGGCAGGATACCGAAGCGACTATCGTCGCCCATCTTCCGGGCAAAGGCAAATACGCCGGCATGCTCGGCGCGCTGCAAATGGAGATGCCCGATGGCAGCCGCTTTGCCCTCGGCAGCGGTCTGACCGATGCCGAGCGCCGCAACCCGCCACGTGTGGGCACGCTGATTACCTATCGGTATCGGGAGCTTACGCAAAACGGCATGCCGCGGTTTCCAAGGTATCTGCGGGTACGTGACAGGCTTTGATATCGGGTGGCTGAAAACTATGGCGCGGTGCCGGCTATCGCCGCAAATAAAATTTGCGTCTATCGATATGTATATAAATATACTGATTGATATCCTCACCGGGAATGGTTATGCAGCAGATCGTTTCAACACCACAGAATAATGACGTCACCAGTTCAAGATACTATTCGTCTTTTTGATAGACGAAGTGCCTTCCATGGATATGCTAATTGCCCTTTTTGCAGAATGCCTAAACGTAGCGTCTGATCGGCTTACGGAGGATTCTTCCCCTGAGAGCATTTCGGAATGGGATAGTTTGGCCGCAATGAACTTGGTAACAGAGATAGAAGAGCGGTTCGATGTGACATTGTCGACACGTGAGATTATGAGCATGCGTACTATTGCCATCGCGCGTGACGTGCTAAGGCGCAAGGGAGTTTCCGAAGTATGACCATAGCAGCTTCCGCAGAGGATCTACGGGCCTCACGTGCAAAATGGAAGCTGCGCCAGAGCGATCAGGCTGATTTGACTGGGTTGGCTATTGGCATTGCGTCCACATTTACTTCAGAGCCGATAGCCCCCTACTTTGCATCGCAACTGATTGATTCTGGCTTGGGTTGCCGGACCGTTCATTTCGCGCCCTACAACCAAATCGTTCAGTCCTGCATGAATCCTCTGGCAGCATTCAATGACAAGGTTGATGTGGCTTTGGTGCTCTGGCGAATTGAGGATATTGCTCCATCCGCGCTGCATGATTTAGTCGGGGGGCGCCATGATCGAGTCCAGGATGTCGTAAATGCTGCTTCTGGCGTTGCTCAAGCAGCTGCCGAAATGCAACGCGTGACAGGCATTCCAACATTGCTGGCGATCCCGCCGTTACCCTACGCTCCTGGCCTTGACAGTACCAGTTTGGCTTTCGGGCCTGCGCTGGTCGGCTGCCATACTGCAGTGGTGCGTTGCGTGGAGGAAGCAATCAACGCCAATGGCCTGTTGCGCTTTGACTTCAACACACTTATTAACCACTTTGGCCTAGAGCGAGCGATCGACTGGCGCAAGTGGTACCTTTACCGCCAACCCTATACGGAGCAATTTTGGTGGCGTATTGCCGAGCGAGCGACTCGTTTGCTCGAGGCATCGCGAAGTGCTCGGAAGAAATGTCTGGTGTTAGATTGTGACAACACAATCTGGGGCGGAGTTGTGGGCGAGGATGGTATCGAGGGGATCGCCTTGGGCGACGACTTTCCTGGCAGCGCCTTCCGGGACTTCCAGCGCCAAGCAGCGATCTTGGCCGCGGGGGGCGTTTTTGTCGCCCTGGCATCCAAGAATAATCCCGCCGATGTGTGGCGTGTATTTGACGAACATGACGGTATGGCACTGTCACGTGATCAAATCTCGGTTGCGCAAATTGGATGGACCGAGAAAGCCGACGGAATCGCCGAAATCGCTCGTCAGCTCAATATCGGTATCGATTCAATCGTGTTTGTTGATGACAGTCCGATCGAGATAGAAAAGGTTCGAAGCCGCATGCCCGAGGTTACCTGTCTGCTGGCGCCAGCGGATCCCGCTGAATTACCGCTGCTATTGTTGAACAACAAATATTTTGATCAATTGCGAGTGACGGATGAAGATCGTGCACGGGGGCATTCTTTTAGGGCAGAGAAGAATCGTGAAGAGATGCGCGTAGCCACATCCCCCGAAGAGTTTCGGCAGTCGTTGCAATTGACTCTGAAAATCGGCCCCGTGCGTCCTGCACACGTCGGGCGAGTGGCTCAGTTGATCAACAAGACCAATCAATTTAACCTCACTACGCGGCGGCGCAGCGAGACTGAAGTATCAGCACTATTGGTTGAGCATGAAACCACCGTACTCGCCCTTGATCTTGAGGACCGTTTCGGGAGCTATGGCATTGTTGGGGTGGCAGTTTTAAAAACAATAGGAAAGACATGGGAGTTGGACAGCTTTCTATTAAGCTGCCGAGCGTTGGGTCGCGGGGTAGAGCATGCATTTAAGGCTGCAATAGCTGAAATTGCACGCGAGAGAGGCATTGAGCGTATTCGCGCATCTTTCCTGCCTACGGCAAAAAATGCGGTCGCAGCGGGTTTCCTTGGTGAGGTTGGTTTCTCGAAAATTTCAGAGGAAGCTTTTGAGGCGGAGATCGATGGAATTCGGGGACTTGATCCGTACGTAACCGTCATTCCTCTTTAAAGGGTTTTTAGTGCTTTTTTTTGATGCAGCTGCTTTTTTTGCCAACCTGCTTGTGTTGGCGGTTATTGTCGCACCGCTGTATAGGTACACCACTTCGATCGTCTTACGGCAAGTTCTAATGATTGCTACTGGTGTAGTGCTTCTTTATCACGTCGCTCCACGGCTGATTCTCTTGTATCTGATGTTTTGGTTGGTAGTCGTTGTGGCCCAAAAAGTTATGTTGCGCACCCGAGATGGGAAGTGGGCAACCGGCGTGATGTGGGTCTGTGTGCTAACGCTCTTGGCCCCGATGCTCACATGGAAACTATTTGCAGTTACTTTTTTGCCCCAACTTGCGTGGTTCTTACACTCGGTTGTCAGTGAGCTGTCGCTAAACATTGGCTTTGTCGATTCTCACCGTAGCCTAATGCTTCCAGTAGGGTTGTCTTTTGCAACCTTCAGAGCACTTGACCTAATCTTGCAAACATATCTGAGGTCAATAGGTCAGATACCCATCGGGCACATCATGGCCTATGGTTTTTTCCCGGTACTGCTTCCCGTAGGGCCCATCGCAACACTGCAGGAAGTGGACTTTACCCACAACGCCACGTCCGAAGACGTGAAGATCGGTTTACTGCGGATCACCATCGGCTTTTTCAAGGTGTTTCTTCTGGCTTCGCTATTCCAGGACTGGGGCAACGTATTCCATTCGTATGACAGGCCAGGCTGGCAATTGCTGATCTCGCTTGTAGTCTTCGCATTCTATTTCTATCTTAATTTTGCCGGCTATTCCGACATTGCAATTGGCACAGGGCGACTTTTCGGAATGAAGCTTCCCGAAAACTTTCGGTGGCCACTGTTTCGCGAGAGTCCGCAGCAGTTCTGGGCTAGCTGGCATGTTTCGTTATCACGCTTCGCCCAACGGTATATTTTCGCCAGCGCTGGGGGATATCGCCGCAACCGACAAAGCATCGCACTTCTAGCGACGATGATGGTAATCGCGTGGTGGCACGATTTGACGTTAGCTTGGACTCTGTTTGGCGTTTACCACGGCATGGGGTTAGCAGTTCATCGCTGGTGGTCACAGAATCGCCCACTGCTATTGGCAAAGCACGTGGGTCATCTTTGGTACCGAGCCGTTAGCTGGGCTATGTTGTTCTCTTTTGTAGTGATGGGCTTCCCAATCATTTCAATGGACCCTGCCAGTCTTCCCGCTTTCTATGGGAGCCTCCTGAAATGAATCGAATGCAAAGTCTTTTTGCCAAACTTTCGGCGGTCAGAATCATGGCTTGGGCATCTTTCGCGTTGATCGTACTTGGGAGTCTTGGTGGGGGGGTGGGCGAGCCGCTGCTTTCTCCAAGAACCAATTTTGGCATGGGGACTGCGATGGGCGACCCCCGTGTGGTTCAGCGCCGTTTTCCGCAAGTCGAGAACGCTACTACAGTAGCGTGGATCACTGACTCTTCACCGACAATTCTTCGTGCAAAGGGCGGGCATCCCGACAACTTCGACCGAGTCGGTTTTATCCAGGATCGGATCCTTGAGAAAAAACCAGACATTGAAGGCCATCCTTTGCATTTCGCGATGTATATGCAATCATTCGGGCCAAAAGCGATTGACAAGTATTTTGAAGCTCAACACGCGATAAGCCTTAAGCCCAACCTTCTGATCTACGGCGTTAATCCGACTTTCGACTTCACGCCATGGGACATGATGGGGGAAGCAAGTGCGCCAGGAGCCTTGAGTCCGTTCGGTAGCCACAATTCGTACAAATGGACATTGCTGCTGGCTTCCCCTGCTCAACTTATTCAAGGACAACTAATCCGCTTCTTGCCCACAGTAGAAATGCGCTTCGAGATAGGTAAGCATTTCGAAGTCTTGAGAAGCTGGCTCGATCCTTTTAATTTTCGTGCAGCCGCTCATCCGTCGTCGCCAGTGGGTTGGAGCATGATGCGATGGCGCGCACATCACACCGGGCTCACACAGCCGTTCGATCCTGAAAGAACGCCGTCGTCTCAGCTTGTCCAGCTTACAGCGATGCAGTTGATGGATCTTAGGGATGACTCCTGGGGTAAGCAAATACTCCGCGATCTCGTCGCTGATTTGCGTCAATCGGGAACTCCTGCTTTGATCTACATGATTCCAGTTAACCTTCGAGCAATCGACAGCGATCCAGTTGTTGCAGCTAATTTCCGGTCGATCGAGAAATGGTTCTCGGAATTTGCCGCTCAGAATAGCGGCGGAGGCGTCACCATTGCTCCTCAAACGCCAAGCCGCTTCTTGGAAGGCTTGTTATTTTTCGATATCAGCCACCTCACGGCCCCAGACCCATTTGTAGATTACCTATCGAATGAAATCGCGACCCATGCCAAGCCCCAAGCAAACTGACTACATTGTATTTGCGGTTGAAATGCTCACCGGCTGGAGCATCGCTCTTGTATTCTTTTTAGTATTAGCTGCATCGACAAGGCCGCTGCAATTTGTCTACCAGGGATATTGATGTGACAAACGAACTCACAGTTTTTGAGGACCGTTTTCGTGAAACAGCAGCAGCATTCTTTCGCGAATATGAGCGCACCCGAGCTGCTGAGCCCGATACCCTTACCCGGGTAGCCGGGCCCATGCTTAGATGGGCGAAGGCAGCTTTAGGGGAGGGCTATGCCGATCGTTTGATAGAGGGCTATTGTTTTTTCGTGATGGAGGTAAACCGTGCACAGAAATCGTACGAAAAAAATGGACGATACGAATATGAAACATTTGCTGCGGTGTACGAGAAGGCCTATTCAAATCAGGACTTCATGGACCTGTATCACTGGGGGGTTTATTGCTCGACTTTTGTATGGCATCACCACCTGAATATCTACAAGTTTTTTGAATCCCACTTTCTTCCGCTGGTTGCCAAAAAGGGAGAACCCGGCCAATTGGTTGATTTGGGCGCCGGTTCGGGTATTTGGCATTTGCTTGCACTTGGTCATTTGTCCGGATGGCAAGCCACCGCCGTGGATATTAGTGAGCCCTCCATAGGAATGAGTACTCGAATGGCGTCCACATTGCCTTTTGCTGCCAACGTTAAACATGTATGTGCCGATGCCACCAGTTGGAAACCCTCAGAGCCCATGGATGCGGGCATTTCATGCTTTTTGCTTGAACATCTGGAGCGGCCTCAAGACCTTCTCGGAAGTTTGGCAGGAGCACTAAAACCAGGTGCCCATGCCTTCATTACATGCGCTATTACTGCCGCTGAGATCGACCATATTTACGAATTTAGACGAGAATCTGAGGTGCTGGTTTTGGTTGAGTCGGTCGGTTTTCGCGTAAAGCATATGTATTCGGCCGAACCAGAGACCACGCCGGCCGACCGCAAGTATCTTCCTAGGTCTCTTGCAATGGTTGTTCAAAAACGGCACAACGAGATCTGGTAGCAATGCCTAAGACTCGGCTTAATCTGGGGCGGAAGAGTAAATCGTGAGCAGGCGCTCTGCTTCACTTTCTGTGCTGCTCGTTGCACTTGTATTCTTCGGCTACCTTGCAGTTCAGCAAGGTAGCCGAGTAGTTGCGCGATATGTCGCTAAGCTTGAGAAATTTGAACAATGGGCATTGCGAGTCGAATCTAATCTGGATGCGGTCAAGAGCGATCTGGATGTGGTCAAGAGCGATCTGGATGTGGTCAAGAGCGATTCGGCATTTCTCATGCTGGATAAATGCGCATCCGCCAACTGCTCTCATTTAAGAGCGCGAATCGCCATGATCGCTATGCAGATCAGTCAGGCGGGGCCGGGGAGTGTGATTGTTTTTGGAGATTCCATTACGGAAGGGGCTCTCATACCTCGAACGATCTGTGGCAAACCAACAATCAATGCGGGAATTGGTGGGGCAACTGTGGGAGTATTCTCGAACGTGGCAAGGCACTTCGTTGAGCAATCCAGACCGTCAATGATCGTGATTGCACTGGGCTCGAACGATGCTCAACGTAGCGGAAAAACATCTATTGAAACATTTGGAAAAGCGTATG
>Ga0172379_10009587_pt1 | contig 11905 bp, 13 predicted proteins | sample GrowelOW334metaG_FD_119756 | JGI IMG/M metagenome (GOLD analysis project Ga0172379, IMG submission 119756) | Groundwater microbial communities from an aquifer near a municipal landfill in Southern Ontario, Canada - Groundwater well OW334 metaG | ecosystem: Environmental > Aquatic > Deep... | reverse complement strand
TACACCATTTTGTAAAATGAATCTGTGATAGTAAAAATTAAATTTTTAGAGATCCTTTATTTCACTTATATACCCGACGACTTCGTCGGTTTTTTGTTTTAAGAGTTCGGCGGAATCGGCTTCTAAATTTATACGTAAAAGGCTCTGAGTGTTGGAGCTACGGACATTAAACCGCCATAAGGGATAACTAATGCTATAACCGTCAGTTGCGTCTATTTCCGCATCTTTATATTTTTCTTTTAAACTCTCCAACACATTCGGGTTAGTAAATTCAAAATTTATTTCCTCACTAATATAAAACTGTTCGCGGAAAGGTTTTAAAATTTCAGAGAAAGTTTTTATAACCTCTCCCTGACCCTCCCCATGAATTGGGGAGGGAATCTGAGTGGATAGTATTTCCAATACTGCTATAAACGGAAACAATCCATTGTCCAAATAAAAATTATCTTTAAAATAATAGTGTCCCGAGGTTTCATTACCAAACACCGCGTCTTCTTTGGCCATCCGCTCTTTTATAAACGAGTGTCCGGCTTTGGTCATAATGGCAATTCCGCCGTTTTTTTCAATAGCGGAATCTATTACCCGCACAACGCGGGTGTCGTGCAAAATTTTCGCGCCAGGATTTTTTTGCAAATAGTACTCGGTAAGTAGCGCGTTAATATAGGCTGGGGTCACAAAAACTCCATTTTCGTCAAAAAAGAAACAGCGATCCGCGTCACCGTCCCAGGCCACACCTAAATCAGGTTTCAATTTTTTTATGGCTTCAATTGTTTCTCCCCGGTTACTCGGCAACAACGGATCGGAAGGGCCTTTGGGAAAATTCCCGTCTAGATTTGGGTTAACTATTTCCAAAAACTCTATTGGTAACCTTTTCTTTAATTCATCTATCGCCTGCGTGGCCATTCCAAAATTTGTATTGGCCACAATTTTTAAGGGTTTAACTTTAGAAATATTGAAAGATTTAAACACATGGTCAAAATATTCCTGTTTAATATCTTGTTTCGTTACTGTCCCCCGCTCTTTAGAAATTGAAAATTGAAAATTAGAAATTACAAGATCCCTGATCTGGTATATTCCCGAATCTCCGGAAATCGGCGCCCCTTTTTCCCGCACCAGTTTCATTCCGCCAAACTCTTTCGGGTTATGGCTGGCAGTAATCTGCACTCCACCGTCTACCGGCAAAGTAGCGGCCGCAAAATACAATTGGTCGGTAGAAGCCAAACCAATATCTATTACATTCACTCCGGCATCGGTTAAGGCCTTAATAACCGCTTCGCTAAACTCTTCTCCGGAAAGCCTCATGTCGTGCCCTACGACTATCTTTGATCTCCTATCTTTTATCCCTAACAACTGCACGTAGGCCTGAGCGATTTTATACACCAACTCAGCATTAATCTGCGTCGGATAAATACCACGAATGTCGTAAGCTTTAAATATAGATACGTCTATGCTCATAATTTTGATTTAAACTTTCTTAAAACTTCTGAAAAATCTTTCGGGGTGCCGACAATAACATGGTTATGTTGCCCAGGACGAAACCCGATTTTGCCATTTGTTAGTTCAATAACTCCAAACTTTTTATACCCTTCGGAAACCACGCCTGACTGTAGCAGTTTTTGGTCAATATTTATTCTCTTTTCTAACAAATATTTAAACAATTCCTGCAACTGATCTTCTGACAAATCCCTAACGCCAATTTGGCTGTCATTCTTTTCCCTTTGGTTGAATTTTTTAAATTCTCTCATTACTTTTCCCTTCCCTTAAATATCTTAACAACCCATCTCTGTTTGAATTTATAAACAACGCGACTTTTTTGCCTTTGTAGAATAAAAATATCGGTAAAGAAATTACATCTTTTCTACTCCCATTTCTTGGTTCTAAAACGTTAACCTTTATCCCGCCCCTTGCAGGAATTCCATCAAAAAATGAAACACTATGGGCGGTGGCAGATTCAAATTTGGTCAAACCTCCACTTCTTAATTTATTGATTATCAATCCCATATCGTCATTCATTGTCACGCCCGCAGTGGTTAAAATTACTTCCAATAGTTCTTTGCAATATGGTTCGGTAATCTCCTGCCCTGAATCTAAATTATAGTTAACTACCAAATCCGGTGGTGTCAGACTTTCTACCCCGCCTCTTACTCCTTTTTCTTTATGACGAGTATTCTGTTCATCTTTAAAACCCCAATGCTCTCCGATATCTCTTTCACTCATAAAATAAAATTTTCCTTTATTTTATTCTACTTCCTCAACCCCTTTAAGTCAATTTATAAAGAAAAAGGCGGCCGGGGGTTACCAGGCCGCCTCGCACACCACCTGTAGGTGAGTGCCTGCGGGGAATCAGTTGCGAAGATCGCAATGCCGGTGGTTGCACCGGGGGGCAAAACGCCGGATGAGGACAATCAACTGGTAGCTACGTCCACCGAATTGGCGAATCGCCAGGCAGTTGGGTCTGCTGAAAAACCGCAACTGATTAAAAACTGACTGCGCCGAGAAGGCGCTGGGAAAGAGAGTCATGCGAACCTCCTACAGAATATTCGGCCGTCTTGAATAGAAGGTTTGAACGCCGAATTTAATTTAAATATTACTCCTACATAAACCATCTTGTCAAAGCCTCTCCTTGGCTAACGTTTGAGATACTGATATACTACGCATGCAGATTCTGTAGTTTTCTGTAGTGCAATCATTAATTTCTGTAGTTATATGTCTTTTCAAATCGGCATCGTCGGCCTGCCTAACGTCGGCAAATCAACATTGTTTAACGCAATAACCAAGTCCAAAGTTGAAGCCGCCAATTATCCGTTTGCCACCATAGACCCAAACGTTGGTGTAGTTGCCGTGCCGGATGAGAGGCTAGCCAAACTTTCAGAATTGGAAAAGTCGGAAAAAATTGTCCCCACTTCCATAGAATTTGTAGATATTGCCGGACTGGTAAAAGGCGCATCCACGGGAGAAGGTTTGGGTAATAAATTTTTAAGTCACATCCGCGAAGTGGATGCGATTTTGGAAGTGGTACGGGTATTTGAAAATAAAGATATCATCCACGTGAACGGCAACGTTGACCCAAACCGCGATATGGAAACTATTGCCATTGAACTGCAATTGGCGGATTTGCAAAACGTCAACAACCGGCTCAATACCGTAAGCAAACTAGCCAAATCCGGCGACCGCGATGCAGTGGTAAAAAAACAAGTTTTGGAAAAATATAAATTGGCTCTGGAAAAAGGTGAAATGGTGAGAACTGTAATGTTAACCGATGAAGAAAAAGAACACAGCAAAGATATTATTTTACTGACCAATAAACCCATTATGTATGTGGTGAATGACGAGTTTAATTTGGAGAAAAAACAATTCGCTTCGGAAATTGCCAATATTAAATTACCAATTGCCAATCCAATCCCAATTGATGCAAAAATTGAAAGCGAGCTGGCGGAATTATCCGACGAAGAACGCACAGAATACTTAAAAGAACTGGGCCTGCCGGAATCCGGTTTAGATAAAATTATAAAATCCGCGTACAAAACTTTAGGTCTAATTACTTTTATTACCGCCGGACCAAAAGAAAGTAAAGCCTGGACTTGTACCGCGGGCAGTAAAGCCCCGCAGGCGGCGGGAAAAATTCATACCGATTTTGAAAAAGGATTCATTCGCGCGGAAGTAATTCAATGGGACAAACTTCTGGAAGCCAAAGGCTACGTTGGCGCTAAAGAAAAAGGCTGGCTTAGAGTGGAAGGTAAAGAATACGTTGTCCAAGACGGCGACGTGGTTCACTTTAGATTTACTGCGTAATCTCCCTCTCCCTGGACGGGAGAGGGATTAAGGATGAGGGTGACATGCAAAACAAAACACTCATACCAATAGCACGCAAACTCCGCAAACAACAAACCCCCGAAGAATCTAAACTTTGGCAACTTTTGCGTTCCCGTCGATTCCAAAATTTTAAATTTCGCCGGCAATTTCCAATAGACCAATATGTGGCGGATTTTGCATGTCTTTCTAAACGACTGATTATTGAACTTGATGGCGGACAACATAACCAAAGTTCTGATGACACAATCCGCGATGAATATTTACAAAAACAAGGCTTTAAAATTTTGCGGATTTGGAATAATGATTTTAATCAAAATAAAGAATCAGTACTAGATAAAATTTTTAATACTTTAAACGATTAAGCACCCTCATCCCTACCCTTCTCCCGTCCAGGGAGAAGGAGGAGACAAAAAAGTCAAAAGCCCTCCTAAGCTCGGAGGGCCTTTTTGTACGCGCTAACATGGCACGTAATTATTGCGGGGTGCAGGGCACGGTCACAATCGTCTTGAGAGAAGATGGCCGGTCAGCCACCATCATAGGCTGAAAGTGCCAACCCATAACCAAAGCTTGAGCCTGATTGCGCAGGAAGCGATAAGTCGCCAAAGAATACCTGACAGGCATACTTCGAGGCTTTAGCGCTCTGACTTTACTAACCTCGCCGTAGGCATTGACGGTCAGCTCAAACTTCAAGCCTGGAACTTCTTCACTGCATTTTAACGTTGCGACTTGCCCCGGCTTGAGCCTGGAGAGAGCTTCGCTCTCTTGAATGAAACGCTGGCCAAAAACAGCCGGCGCAAAAACAAACAACAGCACAACACACGCAAACTGCATCTGATTTCCTCCACTGCGGATTTTCGTATAAAATATTTTAACATACAATTACTTTTTAAGACAAAATAAAAAGCGCCGACTCAAAAGCCAAACGCTGGTTACTTCATGTCTAGATGTTGTGCCGAATATTCGGCCGGTCCATATCAAGCTATCGCGGTCTCCAAAAACATTGAACTAATACACTTGAGCAAGAATCACACTACTTGAGAAGTCTCAAACTCTCTTTGGACACGATCCCGTCAAAATCCCAAGAAATGAGTTTAGCAAAAATCATCTTCGCCGCTTCTTCTGACGAAAGATTTTTCCTGTCATCATCACAACGAATAACGGTCTCGTAAACATCCCTTTCGCCACCTATACCATCGGGACAACTCCCCACAACATCCTCGATAATCTGAAGAAATCTGACCCGTCTTTCTTTTGGAAATACGAATAAGCTATTTTCTTCCGAAATATCGTCTGTGGTTAAGTTAAACTCATACCGTTGTTGCTCAGGAGAATACCAACATTCGTGATTCCTTAAGCAACGCTCAAGAAACCTCGAAACTCTACCATCTAGTTCCATATCAAGCCTCCTTGTGGCTGATTGTCTCTCTGATTCCAGAAAGACCTCAAATTATAGCACTTTTTAAGCACTTTGTCAATAGCTATGCCCTATCGACAAAAACCCAAGCAAATGCTATAATTTCAACAACTTAATAATTATCATATTCTCTCCCGACCTGTCGTGGGGGATAGAAAGGTTACTTTCTATGCCGCAATATGAGCTCATGTATTTGCTTGGCAGCCAAGTTGCCGACGATGAAGTGCCGAAAATTTCTGAAAGCATATTAAAATTTGCTGCAGACTTTGGCGGAACTGACATTAAAGAGACTCAATTAGGAAAGAAAAAACTCGCCTACCCCATTGGCAAAACCCGCAACGGTCATTATGTTGTGGTGAATTTTACTATGGACGGCAAAAACATTAATGCCTTTGACGCGAAAATCCACACTCAGGATACGCAAATTATCCGCTACCTGATTGTAAATTTGGACGAACATTTGGCCAGAATGGAAAAAGACCGTATTGCCCAATCTAAGATTGTACGCAAAGGTCCCCCGTCTGAAGACTCCCCAATTGGCGTTCCGCTGATTTCCAAACCGGTGGTCGCAGAAAAACCGGCTTATAAGCCTACCCCCAAACCAGTGGCCAAAAAAGAAAAAGTAGTCTTGGCCGAAATCAACCAGGAAGAACTGGACAAAAAAATTGAAGAAGCTTTGAGTGAAGACCTTACCAAATAAAGGTTCCTAACAACAGAGCTGATGAGGTATTGAACCTGTATTATCTCCTCGGCTCACTCGGCCATAAATGGCCGGATTCGCTCTACGTCGCTAATAAATTTTCAATTTATAATTAACAATTTTCAAACAATTTTCAATTCCTCAATGTATTAATTTTTAAATTGGCACATTGAGACATTCATTGAAAATTAGAAATTGAAAATTGCAAATTAAACTTCTATGGACTTAAATAAAGTTATGATCATCGGGCGCTTAACCCGGGATCCAGAACTTCGCAGTACTCCTTCCGGCGTTAACGTTTGCCAAATTGGCGTAGCCACTTCTTACGTCTACACCAACCAAGCTACCGGTCAGAAGGTAGAACAAACTGAATTCCATAACGTGGTACTGTGGAGAAAATTGGGCGAAATTGCCAACCAATATTTAAAAAAAGGCGCACAAGTGTTTATTGAAGGCCGTTTGCAAACCCGTAGCTGGGACGGCAAAGACGGCGCCAAACGCTACCGCACAGAAATTATTGGTGACAACATGATTATGTTGGGCAAGCCATCTTCCGGCGGAACTTCTTCCGCTACCGGCGGTTACTCCGCTCCAAGCAGTGCCCCAACTCAAGCTCCTAAGGCCAGCAGTTCTACTTCCCAAGACTTTGGCGGCGCTCCGGCTCCAACAACCGAAGAACTCCCAACCATTGTCCAAGGCGAAGACATTAATGTAGAAGACATTCCATTTTAAGCGAAGCTTAAAATGGAAATTAACCTAATTATTCTAATTACTAATTAAACTAAATAAGCACCAAATACTAAGTGCAAACATTAAGGCATTCCGACATTGGAAATTGTTTAGAAATTAGAAATTGAAAATTAGAAATTCCCAATTGTATTTTTAGAATTATTTAACTATTACTATGAGACCAACTAACAACACCCCCCAAGTAAAGAAGCAGTGTTATTTCTGCTCCAATAAAATCTCTACTGCGGATTACAAAGACACCACCACTTTGCGCCGTTTTATGTCTCCGCATGCCAAGATTTTAAATCATAACCGCACCGGCACTTGCCCAAAGCATCAGAGAATGGTAACCAAGTCTTTAAAGCAAGCCAGACATATGGCCTTGTTGCCTTTTGTTGCAGCATAGTCAATTGCCCACAATTATATAAAATTTTAAATTGCCCACAATTTGAATTGTAAATTCTGAACAATTTTGGACAATTTTGATCAATCATTTAAATTACTCTATGGATATTTCTGACATCAAACTCGGTGTTATTCTGATGTATAACAATGAACCGTGGCAAATTATCTGGTCGAACCGCATGCGCACCGCCCAGAGAAAACCGGTTATGCAAACTAAACTTCGCAACGTAATTACCGGCAAAGTTATTGAATACTCATTCAAGTTCGGAGAAAAAGTAGACGAAGCCGACGTGACCCGCGAAAAAGCAACCTTTATGTACGCGGACGAAGGTGGCACTCACTTTATGAACCAGGAAACTTTTGAAACCATAGATATGGTTAAAGAGTCCACAGCCGAACAAGAATTGTTTTTAAAAGAAGGCTTTGAAGTTTCTATTATGCGCTTTAACGGCAATCCTGTTTCCATTGAACTGCCAATTAAAGTAGATTTAAAAGTTGTGGAAGCTCCCCCGGACACCAAAGGTAACAGCGGTGGCAACGTAACCAAGCCGGTAAAAATGGAAACCGGTTTGCAAGTAGATGCGCCGATGTTTATTAAAGAAGGTGACACACTAAGAATAGATACCCGCACCGGTGAATATGTAGAAAGAGCATCACAGTAAAATAGCTTTTAGGAAAACACCCCGATTAATCGGGGTGTTTTTTTAAATTAAAAAGTACAAAGCGCCGGAGGTCAGACCTACGGCGCTTTGTTGTTGAAAGTTCTTGGAACGTGCCAGCTCTGGAGTGTTAGACGACCTTCGAGCGGGATTGGATCGACTGGGAGATGTCGGCTTCTAGGGCTTCCCAAATTTCGGTAGGATCGCAGCACCGTGTGTTCAGTCGCTCGACCTCAGCTCGTGTAGTGCTCGGGGGTACTTTTATACCAATCTGAACGTACAGGTCTTCACACAACCTAAACAACCGATTTCTAGCGAAGTCCCATCGCTTCCTGTTACCCTCCCATAATATATCAGGCTTATCGCAACCCATGAGCCTCTCGATAAGGTAATCAAATAATACATCTGACTTCTGATCACGCTCAACATGAGTCATTGAAGCTGACCCACCAACCAACACCTTGACTCCACCAGAGGTTGAAACTTCAACCCGTTCAGATTCTTTGCCAGTAAACCTGTCAAAGGTTACAAAGGCAAATGAACTAGTTTGAAGTGAGTTGTAAGCGAAGAATGGCTTGCCGTTTGGTGTAAGCTGGTAAACCCTTTGGATAAAGGCCTCCTCTTGATTGTTTTTAGCAATCATCTTAGAAACCGTAATCCCTCCTAATACAACCACCACTAACACGCACAACGCCCACATAAGATTGTCCATCTCGAGCCTCCAATTCCTATCGTCTTCATCCTCCGACATAAAGTCGTGGTGAGCGATGGATTGCATTTTGGAATGCAGACCCATCCCGTTTTCGGCCGGGACACAACCGAACTTTCTTTTTACGGAAAGCAAAATAACGACAAACAAAATTTTACCGGTATTTTACTTTCCGTAAATAATCACTCCCCCTTTTATTTTGACTTTTAAGTATAAGTCACATATCAGCTTATGTCAATCTCATATATTACTACTTTTGAACCCTTTTTTTATATAAATAATAACCTCTATCAGGTCTTTACATAAACCCAAAATACCCTTAAACTTATTTGAGCTTAACCCATAAGGAGGGTGAATGCTATCACGGCTGATTTTTGCCATCCACTGCGGGTGCCTCCTTTCCCTGGTTGCGAGTTCGCTCGCTTCCGTCCTAATAAAGAAGACAAACCCAACGTTCTTCAATGACGTGTTTTTCCCAGGTTTTGTGATGGTGTCAATTTTGACCCTCGTCTCCTGGCCTCTGTTTGGCGGTTGTCCGCTGACTAAATGGGAAAATCGTTTCCGCAAGGCCGAAAACAAAGCCCCATACGAGGGTTCCTGTATGGTTCACACCTTGAGCCAGCTAACCGGCCGCCGGCCAAACAAAACGCTCATCCACGTGATCCTCATCGGCATTATGGCCGTACCCGTGGCAGTCCGCTTTCTCCTCGAGTGACCCGAGACGCTTCGGGTCACTCACTTTTTTTAATTTTAAAATACCTCCGTCCCGATTAATCGGGACGGAGGTATTTTTCTACAATCTACAATCTAATAGCTAATCTATTGTAATCTCACATCTCCATAAGTCATTGGTGACAAACGAGGTAAGCTTAGGTCATACGAATTAGCCGAGACAATAAAGTTTGCTTGGCCACCATTGTTTAAGAAGGTATTCCAATCCGGAACCGGAATTAAACCTTGCTCGTGCACCATATAAACGGTAGATCCGCTCTTTACCCAAGCGCCCCACGGGTGGCTAGAATAGGCACTGCGAATCGTGTATCCGGAATCTACCAAGCCGGAATTACCAACTTCAGAGACGTTGGAGAATTTATATCCTAAACCGGTAAAGACACTGGCAGAGACAAACCCGGTTTTGGTATTTTTGTAGACAATATATACGGTACCATTTTCGGAAATTAGTTGGCCATTAGGATAAGTGTTGGCGCCCAAAACGCCACCGCCGGGATATTGTAATCCCCCACCGGTGGAATAACCGCTTACGGTCACATACACACTAACACATGCGCTATAACCACCGCTCTGACAAATAGAAATATTTGTTGTTCCGTATTGCCGACCGTAAATGCTTAAACTATTGCCGGAGATAGATGCAGTAGCCACGCCGGAGTTGCTGTTGCTAGAAATATAATAACTACCGCCTCCATAAACGGTCACGTTTACATTTTGATTTATACCCACAGTAACATTGGTTTGAGACAAAGATAAATTACCGCCATAAGATGAACCCCCGCCAACTGTGACATAAAGCGTACTGCAATAACTTAAAGAAGAATGGCACACGGAAATATTAGTGGAACCATTTTGATAAGCGTACAAATTCAACACCGTGCCGGAAATGCTGGCGCTGGCCACATTGGAATTACTGTTGGAAGCAATGTAATAAGCATTGGTGTAATACTGATAACCCGAGGCATAAGAACTGCTGTTAATGGATACTGCCAAACTTTGGCCGACATACAAATTCGGGTTGGTCGGACTAAACCATAAATTATTGTTTGAACCTGAGCCACCGCTGACTGTCACATACAAAGTAGCACAGCCACTAACATTATTCTGACACACGCTAATACTGGTGGAACCGCTGGCTAAGCCGTTTAAATAAAGCGAACTGCCGGAAATACTGGCGGTAGCCACATTCGGGTTACTGTTGGATGAAATATAATAATTATTGTTATAGTTATAATTATTGTTGTTATATATCGTCACTGTCTGACTTTGTCCCGCGGTCAAACTAACATTGGAAACGGTAAAATAAATGTTTCCGTAACCGCCGGTACCGCTACCGGAAACGGTCACATAAATATATGCGCACTGCGTGGATGAACTAATGGCACAAACATAAATAGTGCTACTGCCGGCGCTGTTTGCGTATAGATTTATTTTATTTACATCCAGTGAAGAAGTGACAACCGAGGGACTGCTGTTGGAAGAAATATAAATAGCCGGCGCGTTGTAGGCGGTAACGGTTAAACTTTGACCAACTGTCATAGAGACACTGGTTTGGGATAAAGATAAACTGCCGTAACTGCTACCGGAAACTGTCACATACAGAGTTGCACAATTAGAGTAGCTATTTTGACACACACTAATGCTGGTGCTTCCGCTAACCAATCCGCTCACATACAAAGAACTTCCGGACACATAGGCCGAAGCCACGCTGGGATTGGAATTACTGGAAATATAATAACTACCGTAGTTATTGTTATTATTATAGTTATTGTTATTATTTATAGTTACATTAGAATTTTGTCCCGCGGTCAGCGTTAATGAAGACGGAGAAAAATAAATATTTCCGCCATAGCTACTTCCTCCGCTAACCGTCACATACAAATAAGAACAGGTAGAACCGGTTGAACAGACAGAAATAGTTGTACTGCCGGAAGCAAGTCCATAAACATTTATTGTACTACCGGAAATGCTGGCGCTAGCGACATTGGAATTACTGTTGGAGGCAATATAATAACTCCCACTATAAATGTAGCTTCCAATGGAAACATAGGAAGAAGCACTTTGCCCAACGCTTACAGTTAAACTCGACGGGCTAATAGTTAACCCACCAACACTACAGCCGTAGTATCCGCACCCGCCGGTACTACCTGATCCCGGGTAAATGGAAATAGTAGAAGATTGTTGACCGCCGACTGTAACATAAAGTTGAACTTGGCTGGAGCTCCCGTCTGAAGGCATGCTGACAACTTGGGTAAAATACCCGCTACCGTCGGTTTGCCCAATATTGTTGACCGTGGTCCACAAGGAGCTGGACTGGCGGTAAGACAAATTAACTTGGCTATAGGTAGCCGCATTGGAAACTGATATTTGAACGTTATCGTTTCCGCCTTGATAGTTAGCGGAAAGAGTCGGGTAATAAGCTAAAGCCGGACCGGCAATGCTTAACAAACCCGCAACAAATCCCCCTAAAATAAGGCTTTTTATGTATTTGGACATATATTTATTTAGTTAATTCTTGACTTTATATTATACTCTTTTGCCCCTCAGGCGTCAATGCAATTTTAAAGGCTCCCGAAAACTTCTGACGAAGTGTGGGAGCCTATTTTGAGCCTATAAAGCAACTAATGATTTAGTGCTCGGACTCAATTCCGGTAAGCCGTTGACCGGAGCGGAGATTAGAACACCACCTCCTTTAGAAGCTGAGTATAACCAAACCTGATGATGGTGGTCATGGTGCCTCTCCT
>Ga0172379_10009586_pt1 | contig 11907 bp, 13 predicted proteins | sample GrowelOW334metaG_FD_119756 | JGI IMG/M metagenome (GOLD analysis project Ga0172379, IMG submission 119756) | Groundwater microbial communities from an aquifer near a municipal landfill in Southern Ontario, Canada - Groundwater well OW334 metaG | ecosystem: Environmental > Aquatic > Deep... | reverse complement strand
ACCGGCTGGGATCAGATTTCCGGAGAGTACCATTCCCCGTCATACGAAGACAGCTTAAAAAAATTGCAATACGATCTCTTTTACATAAAAAACAGATCCCTCTACCTGGATCTGTCCATTATTCTAAAGACTATCGCGACTGTAGTTTCCAGGGAGGGGCGGTAGGGTTTTCTTCTAACTAAACAACCGGCTGACCAAGACGTTTTATATCGCGCCAAATGGCTTAGCTTCCAGCTCCCTTACAATTGCTCCCGTCATAATCTCAACGTGTTCCGCCGGGGTTAATTTTGATAATTTCTTTGCTGAAATTTCAAAGTAAGTATGTATACTTATTCTGTCCAAACTATAAAGATAATTCAGTATATCCCGCTCTTCCAATATAAACCCGGATTTTATTTTAGTGATCGCTGCCTGGCATGATAAAACATCATTAACCTTAAACGCTCCCGGACAGTAGCGATAGTTCGGATAACCAAAAATAATAACCGGCTTCTTGCGGAGCAAGGCTTCCCGTCCGGCCGAGCCGGTAATAGTGGCAACCGCTTCCGATTTTTCTATCAACTCTTCAGCTGAAGTATCAATTGGCACAATCTTCACATTTTTTATTTCAGAGATTGACTTATAGTAGCCCGGATAACGGAAAGAGGTATAATTAAGCCCGCTAATCAGCCACTGCACCGGGTGTTCTTTAACATAGATTACCCAGTTATCCGGGAGAGCGTAAGCTAAATTTTTAATCATCAAAAGCTGATCAACAAAAACTCCCCCCAAAGGAGAGGTGGCGGCTTCGGGCTGGTAGTGCAAGGCTAGATAAATAAATTTTTTATTCCAGTCTGGTTGGATTTGGACTTCAATATATTCCTTTCGAAAATTTTTTCCTAATTTTTTTTTAAAATAAAAATAACTTTTTTTTAAAAATGAGAAATCGGCTATCGCGCGCTTCAGCATTCTTAATTTAATTAAGACTAAATTAAACCCCGAGAAACTTTTCTTGATATTTCCCACTTCTTTGCTGATTGCCTGCCTAGCTCTATCCGCCTGCCTTAAATAAAACTCTCTTATATCGGAACTTAAATCTTTGATTCCTATGGCCTTGCCCCGGTTGTCTTCAATCTCCTTCCTTAATTTATCGCAACCAACGCTATAATCGTTAATAACGAAGTGGCGGTCAGACACGCCCGTGTATTCAAAAATAACGGTTTTGATTTTTAGATGCTTCGCGATGGAATAAAGGACAAAATCAAAACCAGCGTGAGGCTGAACTGAAAAAATAACAGCTTCCGGTTTTAGTTTATTGATGATGCCAAACCAGTACTCCAAAAAACCGTGATAAACGCTTTTCTTTTCCAATACGCTAGGCGTCAATTTTTCAAACTGCTTGATTGTGGCGAGAATTGATTCAGTCTCAAAAAAATCCTTTATAGTTTTTTCGCCCGGCGGCGGAAAACTGATATCCTTAAATTCAGCCGCCGGTCGACCGGCAATAGCGTCAAAAATATTATGAAATACCGTCTTTGTGAAATTTCTGCGGCTTGGCGAGGAAACATCTTCGGGGCTGGTACCAACCCAATACTTAATTTTATGGCCTTGGTTTTCTAACCCTTTTGCGATCGCCAGATTATCCTCGTTATTATAATCCCATTTTATTAAAAAAACATTCATACCCGCGTCAGGATAAATTATTAATCTCATGTGAAAGGTTACCGCTATCCTTAAGAAGAAGTTTTTTTATTTCGGCAACCGGCAAAACTTTCCTGTTCTCAGTGCTAAAGTCGCCAATCCGGCTCTTCTCCGCGTTTAAATATTTTTTGCGCTTAGCCGCCTGATTAACATCAAAATTTAAAACTGGCAGAACTATAAACATCTCTTCGTTCTCCAGAGCATAGCCCGATTCATCCTTACTCAATAATTTTTCATGTAACCTTTCTCCGCTTTTAAGACCGGTAATTTTTATCTTTATATCTTTGGCGTTTAAGCCTGACTGAGGCGCGTAAAGTTCAATCATCGCCCGGGCTAAATCAATAATTTTCAAAATAGCCATCTGTTTTAAAACGAAAATTTCCCGGTCACGCATTATATTTGAAGCTTTAAAAACTAAGTTAACAGCATCATCTATTGACATGAAAAAACGACAAACGTCCTTGTCGGTTACGGTTACCGGGCCACCGGCTTTAATTTGCTTATAAAATAAAGGGATGACTGAACCTCGCGAGTTTAAAACATTACCAAAGCGGACGAAACAAAATTTAGTCCGGTGCGGCCCACTGTAATGCGAAAGCATAATTTTTTCCGCCAAAAGTTTAGTGCAACCCATAACAGAAGTCGGATCAGTCGCTTTATCGGTTGAAATCCCGATTACTTTTTCCACATCATTAATCATGGCGCAATCTATTATATTTTGCATGCCGCGGACATTAGTTTCAACGGCCTCAAACGGGTCGTTTTCGCAGGATAAAACGTGTTTCATGGCGGCGGCGTGAAAAACAATATCAACGTTCTCCATGGCTTTATTCACCCGATCCTTATTTCTTATGTCGCCAATCAGCATCCTTAATTTAGAATTGTGGTTTAATTCATTAATTAAATTAAACTGTTTGGTTTCATCCCGGCTTAAAATTCGGATTTGTTTGGGATTAAACTGCAATAATTTTTTAACGATTACCGAGCCGATGGAACCTGTGCCGCCGGTTACTAAAATCCTTTTGTTTTTAAATTCATTAGCCATATATTTTTTATTTCTTTAAATTATTGATTTCCTTTATTAGTTTATTCACTATATATTGGCAATCACGCTTAGTCAAACCGACAAAAAGCGGCAAAGCCAGGGTGGAGGCGCTTGCTTCCTCACTTACCGGAAAATCTCCCTCCCGGCAGCTAAACCGTTTTTTATAAAATGAAAATAAATGAACCGAAGGAAGATATGGCCGGGTGCATATGCCTTTTCTCTCTAAACTCACAATCAACCGATCGCGGCTGATTTTTTTATCTTTAATCTTAATAACATAGACGAACCAGGTGTGGTCATTATCGGCGGCAATTCCGGGATGCTGGACAATATCGGCGTAAGGTTTTAGGAGCCCGGAATACCATCCGGCGATTTTCCGGCGCTCACTAATCATAAAATCAAGCTTTTTTAACTGACTTATCCCTAAAGCCGCGCTCATTTCATCCAACCGGTAATTGTATCCAAAATATTTATGCTCCAGCCAGCGGTCGTTCTCATCCCGTCCCTGATTCCTTAAGCTGGCGCAAGCGTCGTAAATCTTTTTGTTATTAGTAATAATCATGCCACCTTCGCCGGTCGTCATCTGCTTGTTGGGGTAGAACGCGAATACTCCGGCCTGACCGAAAGTTCCGGCTTTTTTTCCGCGATAAGCCGCGTTAAGCGATTCACAAGCGTCTTCAATAACTAATAGCCTGTTTTTTTTCGCAATGGCCATTATAGGATCCATATCACATGGCTGGCCGAAGATATGCACTACCATAATAGCTTTGGTGAGTTTCGTAATCTTTTTTTCCAGTTGTCCTGGATTAATGTTATAAGTTATGGGATCAATATCGGCAAATACCGGCTTAGCGCCAACCGAAACAATTGTATTGGCTGACGCCACGAAAGTAAACGGAGTCGTAATTACCTCATCGCCCTCACCAATACCTGAAGCGATTAAGGCTAGATGCAGTCCGGCCGTGCCGCTGGATACGGCGCAGGCGAATTTCACTCCCAGTTTCCTCGCAAATTTCCTTTCAAACTCCCCTAGTTTGGGTCCGAGACTCAAATAGTCGGTTTTTAAAACCCCGAGGACGCTTTCCCGGTCTTCATCAGTAATGTAAGGCTTGGCTACCGGATATTTTTTCATAAGATTAGGGCTTAATTTTTTTTATAACTTTTACCGGCACGCCGCAAACGACCACATTAGCCGGGACGTCGCGATTTACAAAGCTAAACGCTCCAACGATAGAATTTTCTCCAATAGTAACGCCGGGCATAATTACACTGTGCGATCCGACGCGGCAGTTTTTTTTCAACGCTACCCTTCCCTCTTTATTATCAATAGTGGAAACCGAATAAATAGAACAATGCGATCCGACTTGAACCTCATCTTCAATAACCACTCCGTTTCGCGCGTTAATATAGGTAAACGCGCCGATATCGCATCGCGAACCGAGCTTTAAATTATTTTTATGTTTTACTAGCCAATTCCATTTGGTCAGCTTCCCTTCTGTTATTTTCGGCGCGCGCCAATTGTTGAATCTTGGTTGCATAAATTTATTTATTCTATTTCTAAGTTAGCGCTGCCGGATCCCCGGCCTTTGACTCATAATATTTCCCTGATTAAGACAAACGCTTCCGCTAATCTATAACCCGCTTCCGATCCCCTTTTTTTAGCCAGTACTTTCATCATCTCGAGCGAACGGGGATGAGGAAATTTACGAATTTCGCTTTTATAGGCTTTCATGGCCTGAATTTTTTTAGCTAATTCATTATCAATTTTTTCATAACTGGTCGGAGAAAACTCTTTAATACTTCTTCCTTCGGCCGTTTCCGACAATGATTCATAAGATAATATTTTTTTAACCGAAGTATTGTTGCTCGGTCTTAGAGCTACCAGGCCGGCCTCAAAAACCAGGCGATGGTCTTTATTTATATCGCCGCAATGAGGCAAATAAACAATTCGCGGCCTAACTTCTCTTATAACTGATAAAATAGCTTCATTTAATTCTTTTTGCGGGACAGTATCAAGTTTAACCGTGGGAAAATCCAAAAAGAAAGTTTTTTTAATCCCCAAAATTTTGTTTGCGGCGGCTACTTCTTTGGTCCGGTTTTTGATAAACGATTTTGACCACTCCGGCGAATAGGCTTTAGTAACTACGCAGAGAAACACCTCATTACCCGCCTTTGAATATTTTTTTATTGTCCCGCCGCATCCTAAGACTTCGTCATCGGGATGGGGGGCAAAAATAAGCATTTTTTGCATATTTTTTATCTGTTTAAATAATGTCCGGACTTAAAAAATCGGGGACAATCATTAATTGCCGCGCCGTCAGACGACAGCTTGCTTAACTCAATAATACCGTCAATAGTCTTCACCCAGATGCCATCGGGCAAAACCTTGATTATTTGTCCGGGTGCGGCCGAATAAATATAAAACTTTTTCGGCACTATCATCGCGGCCAGCGACTCCACTCTGTTTTTTTCATAATCCGCGAAAGCGGCCGGATAAATGCCGGCGACTGCCCGGACTTGATTAAAAATTTGCCTGGTATTCAATTTTTGAAAATCCAAAAAACTGTCATCCGCGTTCCTTAAAAAAAGGCAGGTTGCCCGGCGATGATCTTGCCGGCGTCTTTTTATTTTATCCCGAACCAGGTCTCTCGCGCAACTTTTAAGCATTTTAACTGCAACTTCTTCAATTTTTTCATAATAACTTTTAGCGTTATCTTTATCGGTCAAAACAAATCTTTTCTGGGCGATAATATCGCCACTGTCACAACCCTCATCAATGAAAAATAAAGTAGCGCCGCCATATTTCTCCTCATTTATAAAATGCCAGGGTATGGCCGCCCGGCCTCTGTTCTTTGGCAACAGCGCCGGGTGGAAACCTACGCAGCCAATCTTGGGAATTTTTATTAATTCTTCATTTATGATCTGGGACCAGCCGATAATAAAAATAATGTCCGGGTTGATTTTTTTTATTTCATCTGTTTCATTATTGATATTTTTAATCCTTTTAACCGGAAATTCAAACTTTTTGCACAAAAGTTCTATGTCTTTATAATCGGAAATTTTTCCCGTCAGCTCAGGTTTCAGGGTATACGCTTGTTTTATATTAAAAACTCCGGATCGGGCGATCGTTTCCAGGCACAGATAACCGAGTCGGTTAAAAGTAACGAAGATTATTTTATTGTTGTTTAAGCGCGGAGCGGTCATAATTCTAGGTAAAAGTTTTTTCTAAAATTAAATTTTTTTCTTTTATGTTTTCCAAAATTTTGACTATTTTTTTTGCCGCGCCTCCATTGCCGTAAGGATTAGTCGCGTTCTTCGCTTTCTTCCTGAAAGCCGGAGTAGCGGCCAGCTTGATAGCTCTAATTATTGAGCTATAACCATAACCGCAGTCAATTACATTCTTTCCCCGCTCGCGGTATTTTTGCCGGTCGCCGATATTAATTGCAGGCAGTCTAAAATAGGTTGATTCTAAAACTCCGGAACTGGAATTGCCTGCCATAAATTCAACTTTGTCTAATAATGAAAGATAATCCAATCTCGGCAAGTTGAAAAATATGCGGAAAGAATTGTCTTTTTTATAAGTTTTTATTGACTTTATAAAAATATCGCTGCCCGTATCCGCGTTAGGATAAATAACAATTTTTTCAAATGACTCCAGCCGGCTAATAGCTTTTAATGGATTGCTTATCTGCGTTTTAAGCGAAATCGGCGAAAAAGGCGTCGGATGCATCAAGAATAACAGCCAGGGGCGGTTGATTGGCAAATTCAATTTTTTGGCCAGCTCTTGGCGGCTTAGTAATTTTCGGCTGTTCAGATTATCCAAGCCCGGGGCGCCGACTAAAAAAATATTTTTGGGGTTTTCCTGCAAAAGTTTTACGCGTTCAAAGCTTTTCCGGCAGGCGGTAAAATGAAGATGCGACAGTTTAGTAATCGCGTGTCTAATCAAACCGTCAACGATCGTGCCGGTATAATCGCCGCCGTGAATATGCCCGACTGGAATGCCGAGATGGCTGCCGACAATCGCGCCGGCAAAAGCTTCATCCCGATCCCCCAGAACAACAATCACCTCCGGACGATTTTTAACGCAAAATTTACTAATCCCGATAATCTCCTTAGCTAAAGCCTCCGGCATGCTGTCATTTTCTTTAATCTTCACCACTTCGTTAATCAAAACCCGATCCTCTTTAATCATATCTAAGCTATGGCCGTATTTCCTTAAAGTATGCATTCCGGTGACTAAAAGTTGCAGGCTTAATTTTTTACTCTTGCGCACCTCATCAATCGTCGATTTTAAAAGCCCATACTCGGCCCGTGTTCCGGTGATTATTAAAATTTTTTTCTGGGCATCTACCATAAATATCTATTTTTATTTAATTAGCCGACGACAACGGTAGGTTAGTAAAATCGCCGGATCCGAATTTAAAAACCGGACTTCCCGATCCTACGTTCTTGCTTCCGATTTTTATTTTCATTGCCATATTTTTCCGCTTATTACCAATTTTATAACCACACATTTATTTTTTTACTATCATTACCTTGCCTTTAGCCGAGAATTCTTCCAGGGCGTATAAAGTATTTAATACCTGCCGGCTGTCCTCAAAATTGTGCGGGAATTTCTTTTTTCCCTCAATGGCTTTTAAAAAATCACCAATTTCTTCATTATACATTTCTTCCTCGTTAACATAACCGGTTTCCGGATGACCTTTGGGGATGTCAATAATTCTCGTCTTTTTTGTTTTGGCGTTAAAGACTTTTATTTGAAAATCAAACCTTTCCCAATCCATAACGCCCTCGGAGCCGAGAACCCGTAAAGTCCGGCAAGGCTTTCTCGCGATAACGTCTATAATAATATTTCCCATGATGCCATTACCATATTGAACGTTGGCGTTAATAATGTCGTCGGCTTTCATTTTTAAGTCCGATACTTTACTGATAGCGCCGGAGATATTTTTTACTTTTGAGCCTAAAAGCCAGTTCAGCCAGATTAATTCAAAAGGGAGCATTTCCCGGCAAGCCCCGGTTTCTTTTTTTGAAAAATAAACCTGGCGATAATCTTCCCATGGATGCCAGTCAGGCAGATACTGTCCCATATGATACTGAAAAGCGAGCACTCGGCCGATTTCTCCCTGTTCTAATATTTTTTTCATCATCTTAATCGGCGAATAATAAAGCAGGGTGCAAGACGGCGCTTTGGCGATTTTTATATTTTTATCCGCCAAAACCTCCGGATAGCCGTCAAGGCTGGTCGGATGCTCTACGAAAAAATGCTTCTTATCCCGCAAAGCCATCCGGATGTAATCGCCGTGCTGATCGGGCGGGGTGGAAATAATCATGACGTCATAATCATTTTTGGCCGCTTTTTTTATGTTGGCCGTTTCAATGCCATATTTTTCTTTAGCCTCTTTCATCCGTTTCGCCTGAATATCATATCCGATAATCAGTTTTTGACCGTTACAAATCAGGTTGCGGATTCTTCGCTTCCCCATTGAACCTAAGCCGATAATTAAAAATTTTAGCTTATTTTTTTCCATAAATTTGTTTTATCCGATTAGCCAGATTATTTTTATTTTTAAACAAAATTTCAGCCAAAGCCCAGTCTTCAGGTTCATCCAAATCCACCGAACGCCATTTATCGCAAATAACCGCTTTGGTATTTTTCATAATCACGTTTTTTTCTTTTAAGAAAGATTTAGTCTTAATAATGTAAACAAAACAGCCGTTCAAAATATAGGCCGAGCGCCAGGCCTGGATGTTGGTGGACATTTTTTCATCACCATTGGCCAGAATTATATTCTTCTTTTCATCCAAATAATAAAGCCTTGGATGAGTCGGACAGACTGTTAACACAGTATCCACTTTAGTTTTTTTTATGAGCTCCCAGCATGCTTCAATATCCCGAAGCTCTCTCAACGGCGAGGTGGTTTGAAGGAGTAAGACATAATCGGGCGCGTATTTTTGCTCTTTTTTTAAGCGTTCCAGAATATAGGCAATCGCGTCCCGGATGTTTGATTTATCCGAAGCCAATTTGGCCGGCCTGAGCCACGGCGTTTCAGCGCCGTACTTTTTACTGATTTCGGCTATTTCAGGCGAATCGGTATCAACGATTATTTTGTCAACAAATCCGCAAGCCCGGGCTTGTTTAATAGTATAAGAAATTAAAGGCTTGCCGAAAAAATTCTTAATGTTTTTGTCTTTTATCCGCTTAGAGCCGGCCCGAGCCGGAATGTAGGCCAATACTTTGTCCATATTTTAATCTTTAAATTTATAATGCTCTTCTTTTTTGTCAGCCGATTCTTCATAAGCCGCCAAACCGATAGTCTTTTCGCCCGGCCGCGGCTGATAGAGCGCCAAAGATTTTTCTAAAAAACCCATCTTCACTCCGGCCTGGAACATTCTTATTGATATGTCAATATCATTAACCCGGTTCCAGTCCTTGCGCCAGCAATTAATATTATATTTGAATAATTTCAGGTAAGACCGATAGAGCCAGGTTAACGTGCCGCCGATTTTCGGATTAAACCCCTTAACCGGCTCATGTTTATAATTATAATAAGGCCCTTGGGCGTATTCCCCGTCAACTTCCCGCCTTATGCCGCGGTTTAATTCGGTATAAAAAGAAGAAACAAATTCATATCTCCCCGCCTGGGCAAAATTTATCAGCTCTTCAAGATGATCCGGCGTCCAAGTATCATCATCATCAATTCTGGCTATCCACTTTCCCTTAACCATTTTAAGCGCCTGATTAGCGGCTACTACCGGACCGGCCAGCCAGTGATTTTCGGCCGTCGGCGGATAACGGTAGCCCCTTTTGGGGATATTAAAAAATCTTATTCTCGGATCATTAACCCCTAAAACCAGCTCTTCAGTGTTGTCAGTGCAACAATCTCCCATGATAATATATTCAAAATTTTTATAAGTTTGGGATAATACCGAAGGCAAAGCCCGTTCCATGAGCAGGTTGCCGCGATTATACGTTGGCGTATAAACGCTTATTAACGGCTCTTTATCATTCGGATAATAAAACTTTTCGCTCCTCGCTCTGGCTAGTTTAAGTTTTAAAGGCTCAGTAATCCTAAAGCGGAAATTATTATATTGGCAAATAATTTTATCAGTTAAAGTTTGCTTTTTTATATTTTTTTCAGCCATATTTTTAAACTTGCAACGGTTCGCCGTAAACTCCGCAACCAATAACTTCTAACTTTTTACCATTAAATTCTTCACCGGTATTTTCAAGGATCCAGTCAAGAATGCTGGTTTTATTACGGGGAGAAAAAATAACCAACAAATCACTCTGCCTGATAAAATCAAGCTTTTCAGCGGGCTGATATACCGGTACGCTCAGATGATCCTTTTTTCTAGAATCGGAGTCAACTACAATGACATCTTGCGGCAACTTATAACCTTCTAAAAACCTGTAGAGAAAATCTGTAACACACCAAAGCACTATCTTTTTGTCTTTTAGTTTAATAATTTTATCCCGTAAATTATTTATTTTAAGCATCACCCGGTCAATCTGGTTCACTCCGCCTCTCAGACAAGCGAGGTTGTCCAGATACTCATTATAACCGCCGGAGTATTTTCTTATTTTACCCTTTTTAAATACGGCGAGAAAACTGAATGGCCTACTCGCCGTGTGGCTAATCTCTATAAGATCAAATCCGCATCGGCGAGCAATTCTTTCCAGCGCGAAGGGCGAGAAGTGGTTTAAATGTTCCGCTGAAAGCAACATTAAATTCTTAGGATAATATTTAATGTTGGGCACTTCAACTATCATAACCCCGCCCTCTTTAAGCGACGATTTGCACGCCCTAAGAAAATCTCTAACATCAGCCACATGCTCTAAAACGTCATAAAAAGCCAGAACATCAACGGAATTTTTTTCCAGTTTATCTATTGTTTCAGAGCCAGCCGCAATTTCAAGATTAGGCTCAATATTTCGCGTTGAAAGAAATAATCCCTTTATGCGTTCATGAAATTTATCAGATTGGTTTCCGCCGATTTCAACAAAATTTCCTCCGGCGTATCTTTTTAACGTCTCCAGCCTGGTTTCTATGGAATAAGCCAACGGGACGGCTATATTAACCGATAAACAATCGGCATAATATTCCATCAACTCTTCCTTCACGGGACTGGGTGAATTAAAACAAAATCCGCAATTTCTGCAGATGACCACAAAAGATTCCAGCCTGTAAATTTGCGCGCGAGTTTTGACCATAGTCTTATCACGAAAAACCGATTCCAAATCGCTTGAACCGCAACATTCGCAAACTCTTTTTTTCATCATTAGTTCTTTCATGTTTCTGCTTCCCGCTAAATAAATAACCAGCTTTAAAAAACTGACTCCAAATTTTTATAAACGAAAATAACTGATATGAGGGTCTTCGGAAAATTTTTTAATTTCATAATCGTTAATATTTAATTTTTCCAGCAAGGCGACAGTTTCGCCCGGCCACCGGCTTTCATTTATCTCATCAAAAGCGACGATTGCTCCTTTTGGCATGCGAGGCAAAATGGTATCCAGCGCGACTTTAGTCGGTTCGTAAACATCAAAATCAATATATAGCATAGCCACTAAAACCGAAGGGTTGGAAGTGAAAAATTCGGGAATAGTTTTTACCGCGTCCCCTTTAACTAATCTCACCTTATTAATGTGGCCAATCGGACGGTTTTGATCGTGAAGTTTAATACTTTTTTCTATCGTCTCCAGATTTGCATCAGACAATTCCCCGATGTTAAAAGCGGAACCGTCCTTATCATGAATGCTGGGGAAGCCGCTAAAAGTGTCAAAACCGATAATTTCGCGGTTAAAAGCATAAGGCTCGTAAGCCGCGCTTAATTTAGCGTAGAGCATCAGCGAGGCGCCTTTATAAACGCCGCATTCCACAATACTTCCTTTAACACTTAAAATCTTTTTGAATAATTCATATCTGACTAAATATCTGGCGAGTTCTTGCCGGGTGATAAACAAGGGGAAATTGTCGGCGATTTCTTCCGGCTTAATGCTCTTTAAAAATTCCTTTCTCTCTTCGCCTGAATTTATCTCGGCGGGGGTGCAGTTTACTTTCATATTTTTTTATTTTTTATTAAAATTATTATTTCGCACATCATTCTTATCGGTCCACTTCTTTTCCGGGCTACTTTGCTTATAGGGGCGGTGGCTCCAGGGAGTCCAGCCTTCTTTT
>Ga0172379_10009585_pt1 | contig 11909 bp, 9 predicted proteins | sample GrowelOW334metaG_FD_119756 | JGI IMG/M metagenome (GOLD analysis project Ga0172379, IMG submission 119756) | Groundwater microbial communities from an aquifer near a municipal landfill in Southern Ontario, Canada - Groundwater well OW334 metaG | ecosystem: Environmental > Aquatic > Deep... | reverse complement strand
TAAGCCCACATTTTTGTTTTCGCATTTCCCGATGATTTCAATTAAGGTGTCTTCAGAAAATTTCATGAGCACGATAATTACTTCTTTAATACTTAATTCATCAATTCTTTTAGGAATATCGGGAACCGTTCCAACCACTTTAACATCTTTATATTCTTTTTCAAGATCATTCTCGGCAAGAGTAACATAGCCAACAACATCAATACCTAACCCAGGATGATCGAGTATTTCTCTATGAATCTCATGAGCGTTGTTATTGAAGCCAACGAGTAAAGCGTTTCGTCTACCCACACCGTTGATCAATAATCTTCGTTGGAAACCGCGCACTGCAAGTCTGCCCAGTGAAACCCAGAGGAGAAAAAATCCCCAGTATATGAAAATTAAGAATCTACTTTCGGATGAAACTCCGTGAGAATAATCATCAAGAAAAATAAAAAAGAAAAGGAGGAAAACTCCAACAAACGTAGCTTTGAATAATGTTGAAATTTCATCAAATCGAGAAAGAGCAAACCAGGTGCGGTACATTCCGACAAAAGAAAAAATAAGTAACCAGTAGAAATAAACCACCAACATGGGGAAAAGGAATTCCGGCATAACAAGCAGATCAAATATTCCGGTACTCACGCGAAAATGAAAAAAAACCACCCAAGCAAGATTGATGGAGAGGAAATCGGTGAGGAGGATTAATATTTTTTCAGTGCTTTTAGACATAATTAACTTTTTATTAGCAACTCACGATAAAGTCTTGCAATTTCTGCTACCATTTTTCTGTCATCGAATTCGTCCTTTAGAAGCTCTTTTCCAATTTTACCAAAACTTTTAGCTTTAGACTTATTATTACACAAATCAATAATTCTTTCAGCCAGTTGCTCAATATTCAGTGGTTCAATTAAATAGCCATTGACTCCATTCTTAATCACCTCGTGAGCACCATCTAAGTCAAAAGAAATTACTGGCTTTTCCAGCATAATTGCTTGAGGTAAGACTCTGGCAAGTCCTTCAAGTAAAGAAGAGTGTACCAAAATATCCATCGTGTTAATAATGGATGGAATATCTTCCGGAAGAACTAAACCAGTGAAAATCACTTTATCGGCAAGCCTTTCTTTTTTCACAAAATGTTTTAGTTCAGATTCTAATTCACCATTTCCAACTATTAAAAGTTTCGCGTTAGGAACTGCTTTTGCAACTTTTGCAAAAGCACTCAATAAATATTCATGTCCTTTTAGTTTTGATAATCGTGCAATTTTACCAATAACTATATCATTTTTTAAAAGACCAAATCTTGCTTGTATTTGTTCTTTTGGAACATTCACCTTCAGATATTCTTCAAGACTAAACGCGCTTCTGATGACCCTTAATTTGTGTTGAGGTACAATGTTGCCTTTCACCAAAACATCTACGATTGTATAAGTAACTGCAATAATTTTATCACAAAATAATGCCGATATTTTTTCAACAAAAATAAAAAGTTTCTTTTGTAGCGATGGTTGATATCTATGAAAAGGTAATCCGTGTATAGTATGAATAATTACTTTTACACCTGCTAGGAAGGCAGCTATTCTGCCGACAACACCAGCTTTTGAGCTATGGGTGTGAACAACTGTATATTTATTTTTCCGAATGAACCATGCTAATTGTATGATAATAAGGATATCGACAAAAAGATTTATATCTCTTCTCAAATTTTTAAAGGTAAAAACCGGAATTCCTAAGTCCTCCGCTGTTTCATACATGCTCCCTTCAGAAACAATGTGGGGACCTGTGGCTATTTCAACTTCAAAGCCAAGATTCTGAAGCCCCTTAGCCATCGATACGACAGTTTCAGTTGCACCGCCAATACTAAAAAGAGTTATAAGTTCAAGAATTTTTATTTTTTTTTTTGAGTTTAATATTTGCATTAAGTATAAATTAAATTAGAAAATATGTGATCTGCCAGATTAATTCATAATTAGATTATCTTTTATGAGTTTTTGAAAGTAAATAAAGAAAATTAAATCTGCACATCAAAGTTATTAATTTTCCCTTAAAAGATTAAATTTTCTTTAGGCGCGTGGTGAACTATTTCCTTCTGATTCACGATTCTTGACTATTTATTTATACTTCCATATTGATGTTTATAATGGTATTTTGATTCATAATTTTTTTGGGTTTTTTACCTAAATATGAAGTTTTCTCATAAATGATTAAGTTGATTAATTTATTCATCATTGCTACTCTATTTGCTCACAAAAAAAAATGAGTTACAGTTGTTTGACCAAAAGAAAAGACTAATAGTATTTATTCGCAATAAGACCAATCCCTCCAATTATTATAGGATATTCCAATTTATCGATTCCCTGAAAGAGAATTACTCAATAAAAGTTGTTAACTCTTTCCCATTATTTTATCATAAATATTTAGGAGCATTTTCAAGCAATTTATTATTGACTACGATATTAAAAAGTATTACTTATTTTATTGTTTCTTGGAGATTATTTTTTGAATTATGCTTAATCATTTTTCAAAATAATGAATCAATCCTTTTTGTGCAAAGAGAGATATTCCCCAAAAGAATTGGACTATTTCAAAAAAAATTGTTCACTGCTATCCTTAAAAAAAATAGAATCATTTGGGATATTGATGATAATATTATAGCAATGAAGGAAATTTCTACTCACGAATTTGAATTATTAAGTTTTTATTCCTCAACAATTTTTGTTTGCAATTCATTTTTACTTCAATATTTTAAAGATGAATATCAGGATAAAATTGTTTTACTACCGACAAGTGACACTTCTTGCTCTCAAATTGAGATTACCTCAGTTATTTCCAAAAGATTGGATTCATATTACGAGGTAATTAATCTTGTCTGGTTGGGTACTTTTAATAATATTATTTTTTTAGAAAACATTTTAAAATCTCTTGAGGATACAGCCACTATACTTAAATTAAAACATCAAAAAAAGTTGGTACTAAAAGTTGTGTCTGATACAACCTTAGCCTATTCAAATAAGTATCTTATAATTAAGAATATTAAATGGTCACGAGAAACAGCAATTACGGAATTACTCACCGCTCATATTGGATTAATGCCTCTATTTGATAACGAGATAGCAAAAGGGAAATGTGCATTTAAAGCTGTTCAATATTTAGGATATGCAATCCCCGTAATCGCCTCAAATGTTGGATTTAATAAAGAAGTAATCGAAAATGATTTCAATGGATTTTTAATTTCTGATGATAGTTCTTGGTGTGATAAAATTATTGAACTTTCTACCGATAAAAATAAATGGATACAATTTGCTACTAATTCGAGGAACAAGTGGTTAACGCGTTTTTCTACTGATATGATTCTTTCTAAAATGAAAGACCTTTTGGATTAATTCAAATGTATATTTCCGTCATAATGGCTACATTTAATGGTGAAAAGTATATTATAAAACAGTTGCAGTCATTGTTTACCCAATATAGATTGCCGGACGAAATAATTATCGTTGATGATTATTCCACAGATAGCACATTAGAATTAATCAATAATTATTTCATTGAAAACAAATCTTCAATAAATGTTACAATTATCCAAAACGATAAAAACCTTGGAGTTGTAAACACTTTTAAACGTGCATTAAACTTATCGAGTGGAGAATTGCTGTTTTTATGTGATCAAGATGATATTTTCGAAAAGCAAAAAATTAAGATTGCGGAAGAATTTTTTCAAAAAAGAAAAGACATTAAAATATTTATTTCTGGTTATAGATTAATTGACGAAAACGAGAAATTTCTTTCAAAGAAACGCTGGAGAGGGAAAAATAAATTATTAAAGATCGATGATTTATTAAAGGGGAATCAATTTCCCGGCTGCACGATTGCTTTTCGAGCAGAATTAAAAAGCTTTTTTAACTTAATGAATGATGCCGTTTTTATTCATGATTGGTTTTTACTACTGCTTTCTATCATTTATTATCCAAAGTCAATTTATTTTTACAGTAAGCCTTTGGTAAACTATAGAATCCATTCAAGCAATGCTTTAGGTATTAATTATAAAAACGAAGTTAAATTTTCTCTATCAGAAAGAATTGAAGGTATTGAGAAAACAATACATTTACTTGAACAAGTACAGTTCCATTCCCAAGAAAGAATTAAAAACAACTCAATTAAAAATAAAATTCGTGATCAAATAATATTTAACAAATCAAGAATTGCTTTTCTAAAACGCCAAGCTGGATTCTTATATCTCGCATTCAACGTTTCAAAATATCTTAATTGGAAAATGTTTTTAGGTGATATTATTTATAAAGTGAAAAGAAATGGAAAACGTTGAATTTAGAATAAATTATTGTTCGTATACCGCTCTTTCAACTTTTGAAGAATCGCTAGGACTTCACTCTCACTGGTATCTGGTATTGTCCATGGAAATTTTCCAAATTTCATCTTAAAATAAACGCTAAAAAAGTTAGCCCGCAGTTGCAACGACAAACTGCTTTTACGGTTGATACTCTCCTTGAGAGTAGGGTCTAATTCCTTTACAAATTTAAAGCTATCGGCTAAATCTGCAAACCATCTAAATGGTGGATGGTATCCAGCTTTTATGATTCTATATGTATGATCTACATGTTCATGGACGTTTCTGTAAAATCCATCCATTAATCCAACGTCCATAAGTACGGTATCACGAAAATAAGTTAAAGCCCCTGTGATTCTTTCATGAAAAGAAATTCTAACATCGTTATCATACGCAAGTATCTTTCTACACAGAGGATTACCATTCGCATCTCTATTTCCATATCCATGATAAGCATAGTTAAAATGTAAAATCCCTGTGGACTGGCTTGCTTTAATATATTTTTCAATAATTTCTCCATCTAATAAAGCTATATCGTCTTCTAGTAAAAAAATATGGTTACACTTGTTCTCAAGTAAATATTGTAGAGCTTCATTTTTAGATTCCCCAATATTTTTATGCCTGGTATGCTGAATTAACTTGTTAACCTTATTAATATATAAAGAATTTTCATAAGGAGTACCATCATTAACCACCACTATAGAGTCGACCGCAGGAATTGATTGAATTAATTCCTTAAAAAAAAACGATCTATTGCATGTTATTATTCCAATTCCAATTTTATCGTACATTATAAACCTTGAATTATACCTATTATGCTGTTAATAAAATCTTTTTAATTACTTCTGAATCTCGATATCTTAAAAAACGACGACATAGTTTTTTCATTTTCTTGTTCTTCCCCATTTTTCTTAAAAGGTGAATGTTGAAATAGTAAAGGAACTTTGTCGAATGGAAAAAATATCGTGGATAGATACTGTTACTTAAAAGTAGTTCTCCTTTTTTCAATAAATAATAAAACGGTAAAGGAATTAAAAGATAATAGTAATAAGAACCATATATCTCAGTCAATTCTTTATCTTTTAAGGAATCTAAAAATATCGGCATATATTTCGTTTGTATTTCCTCAACTTCTCTTATATTTCGCGCAATATTTTGATATTCTTTATTTTTTTTCCCTTTAGATTTAAAAAATATTCCCAATGGTTGTGAAAGATGTTTAATTTGGAATATTTGAGATACTCGAAATTCGAATTCTTGGTCACCACACACCTCATATTTTTCGTCAAACCAAATATCATTTTCAAAATGAATTGAAGCACGCCACATAGGTTGGGAACCAATAATGCACCGCTCTAATTGGTAAATACGATTATAATCTGGAAATTTAATAATCTTTCCTTTTGCCAAAGACGAAAATGTCTGATTTTTGATACTGCTCTCATATTGGTCAGCATATATTAAACCAACTTCTTTACTTTGAATTAATTCATTCGCTAATATTTCCAGAGCATCATTTCTTAATCGGTCATCGGTATTAGAATTAGTAATAAAGACACCGGAAGAAGCCTTAATTCCCCTATTCCAAGCCGCATAAATTGTTTCTCTTTTATCAGTTAAAATATATTTGAAGTTATCGTGACGTTTGCAATACTTTTCAATTATTAGATTTTCATTTTGTTTTGATCCACTGTTGATAATGATAATTTCTAATCTGTCTCCAATGGTTTGTGAAAGAAGGTCTTCAATTTTACCCTCAATAAATTCTTCCGAATTATATGTTGAGACAATTGCTGAAACGAGAGGGCGTGATTCCATAAGGTGTCAACTGTTTTTTAAAAAAATGGCATCCGCCTGAAGAATTTGACCATCATGGGGATTTGCAAGTTGTTCAAAATTACCATAATACGAAAAATTTTCACTTATAAGATATTCGTAAATATCATGGAATAGTGGTTGTCCTTCGTAAAGAGAAAAGAAACTCGTCTCTATAATAATAATATCTGTCTTCTTTAAAATCTTTTTCGCTCCCTTTAAAACATTTAATTCATATCCCTGAACATCGATCTTTAGCAAAACCTTTTTTTCAAAAAGAATTTTCCCATAAAATGAATCAAGTGATTTAATTTTTATTTTTTCCATTATGGTGTTACTAGTGTTTGGAAAAACAGATTTATGCAAATCTCCCATTTTAAGAAAGGAAGAACTTGGAGAATATTCATTATGATTTATTATCTGTTCATCCTCTACTTCACCTAAAGCATAATTAAAATATTCTATGTGCTTAATATTAGTAGTGTTTTTTTTTAAAGCATCAAAACATTCTTTTAAGGGTTCAAACGAATAAAAAGTGGCATCCGGAATCCCATTATTCATTGCTAAAGCAAACTGTCCTTCATTGGCACCTATATCAATTATGGTTTTTATTTGTAAATCTCTAAACCATTTGAAGTGGTTCGTATTAATTAGATAACTCAATGTTTGTTTTTTCACAAACTGATATCCAAATAACCTAACTAAGGTGTTGATATAGAATTTAAGCATATTTCGTTTTGATCCTATTTTGTAATAATATTGAATAATACTTTAAGTCCTTGGTGAAAATTAAGAATGATAAAACACTAATCAAAGCTAAGGTGAATTTCATACTAATTAAATGATTTGAAATGAAAAATAATCCAAATAACACCAAAATATCTAACAATACCAATTTATACACATTAACTTTTTTCAAGAAATACATTATAGAAATAGATGTCTGTCTTTTTACAAACCAGAGCATTAGAATATTCACAACGACAACAGTAAATAAATACCCCAATAAACCTAAATTATTATTAAAGAAGTAAAATCCGGTGATTATACTTATGACGATTATTATGATATTAATTAACTGAATTAGTGCTAAATAATGCGGTTTTCCTATTCCAATTAAGAACATAAACAAAGTAAAACCGAAATTATTAATTGATTCAGGTAAGGCAAGAATCAAGAAAATAAAAATAATCTCGCTATTGCCAAACCAAATTTCTATCAATAGAGCAATAAAAAAAGAACCTACACCAAAAACCAATCCAGAATAGGTTATACCCAGTTTAATTGATTTTATACCTTCAGTTAATAGAAATACTTGTCGATCTTCTTTTGTAATTAAAATGCTTGCTTTGGGAAGAATGGTTCTAAAGGCAGAAAAAAACAAACCAGAGACAGACGCAGCAAATCTTCGCGCTATTTCATAAGCCGGAATAGTACTTAGGGAAGAATAATTACCAACAAGGTATTTAATTACAGGGTCAATCATGGATCCAAGCAATGTAGCTGTTTGCATAGAAAATGTAAATTTCATCATACTTCTAATTTGCGAAAAATCAATTACCTTTAAAGATATTTTTATTTCTCCTTGATTATGCCTTAAAATAAAATGGTTTAATGCTAAAAGAAATAATGAGGCGCTTGTTATTAGTAGAGTCAACTCAATAATACTTAGCTTAAGGAGAAAAGCAGTAACAACTGACAAAAAATTAATCACATTATAGGACAAAATTATTTTACTCGAAGTAACAAAATTACTAACTCCTTCAAAGACAGATTTGAAAAAGATTGATAAATATTGAAGATAAAAATTAATTCCTAGTAGGAGAAAAATGAGTTTTCCATCTTTTTGAAATATTTGCGGAACAATTTTAGGATTATTAAAATACACAAATGATGAAATTAAATTTCCTCCTACCAACATTACGACCCCAACGAATAGAAAAATTATAAATCCAAGGGAAATAAGTTTATTAACTTTGGGGTAATCACCTAGACTTTTTGCTTCAGCCACAAATTTAACGATCGTCGTTCCGAAACCAAAATCCAAAGCGGAGCCAATGCCCCAAAAAGAATAAAATATAATCCACATCCCAAAAAGTTCATTTCCGTAATTCATTATATTCAGTTTTATAGCAATGAAAGAAAAAATGAGAGAGACGGTATATTGAAAAGCTAACCAAAAAGAATTGCTTTTATTATTCAAATATCTTTTCATCGTGTCTTGATAATACCTCGGTTAAATTTTGGGAAAAAACAATTCGATAATTGACAACTGCAAAACCCAAAAGTATAGCCCAAAGGATGATAAGATTGCCCCATAACCATGCGTCCGTCATAATCATAGAGACAATTATATAATTCTGAAGCCAGAAAAAAAGAGTCGAATAAAATAGTTCATCTTTTGTGTGGGCAGATCTCAAACTAGTTAATAATAGTTTAAAGATGCCAACTATAAAAAAAATAAATCCAGTAAATCCGACTATTCCAATTTCAGAAAGTAGTGCTAAAACAGTAGTATGAGCTGTTCTATTTTCGACAAAAAGATAATATAAAAAGGGGGTTAAATTGAAATATTGTAAGGAGGAAGAGGGGAAAGAATAAAATCCAATTCCTATGAACGGATGAGCCAAAAAAGCATTCCATGCAGTATGCCAGATAAAAAACCTGGTAGCAAATGAACTAATGTCTGTTATATTATTGGCAACATCAAGTGTTGACTTAAATTTATTCTGTGCTAATCTAGAGAAAATTGCTGGATTGACAGAATTAATGATAAATATTAGTAAGACAAAACCCAATACAAGTGAAAAAATTGCAAGAATAACTTTTTTTCTATTATAACCCAATCTTGAACTTTGAAATGTAAAATGAATCATCATTAGAAATAGAACAAAGCTAGTCGAGAGCATAGAATTTCTCGTTTGTGTATAAATTAGACCAATAACGAGTATCAATGAAATAATTGAATAGAGCATCCGCCTTTTGGGAAAGTAATATACTGATAGAACAGAAATAACTAATGCTATTCCAACTAAATCAACATACATTACGCCAGCAAATCCAAATGAGCGTTGTTTTGTCGCCATCTGTTCAAAAAAAACATTCACGCTATTAATAATAGCAAACAAAAGATAAATATTTAGATATTTTTTTATTTCATCATACTTCGTAATTGTTACAGGGACTAAAAGAAGAAGTAAGAAAAATGCGACTTGATGGAAGAACAATGGGAATGTCCGTTGAAAACTACTGGTGTTGAGGTAAGACGGAATTGTCGTTAGAAGGAAAAAAAAATAAAATCCCAATATTCCGTTTTTTAGCTCTTTAAAATAAAATTTATGTGTTAAAATGAAAGAAATACAAACAAAAAGGGAAAGTATTTCAGAAACGGCGAAAAAGTGGAATGAGTAGTTAACAAAGAGCGATACTGTTAACGTCATAAATATCAAATTGAAATTAAGTGACGCTAACATCAGAATTGGAAGAACAAAAATTCCTACTAAGTAACGAGTAGGCAATTGAAACCACGAAAACAAAGCGATGATAGGAAGTAGACTCAAAAACAAAGCAATAAAAAGTGATTTATTGTTTTTAATGAGCGTGAATTCCTCATTATTTTTAGCAATAATTTCCAACTTATATTTTACTTTTTCTTGAGAAACTGAGATTCTGAATTACGAATCGCATCTTAATATTAGTAGAATTACTAATGATCTCTTTTAGAGTTAAAAAAAATAATCCAATAAAAAAAACAACAAAAGATGTTATTAACGCAATAATCGTTCTTGGAGGAAATGATTTCTTTTCTGGCAAGGAACCATGATCTATAATTTGTAAAACCGGAATATTTTTTTGCTCTTCAAATTTTGCTTGCTCATATAATGGGACTAAAAATTCAAGAATAGCATTATAAACAGCAATATTTCTATAATGTCTAAGGTACATTTTTGCTTTGTTTGGCAAGGAGTTAAACGAAAGAAAAACACTTTCCGGCCGACCGCTTTTTTTTATGTTTTGTAAACTTTTTTCAAATTCGTTTATTTGAGTTTTTATGTTAGTGAGTTGTGGTGAATCTTGTGGTAAAAGTTTTGCCATTATGGAATATTCAACTTGCTTCGATAAGAAATCAGTCTCCAGCTTAGAATAGGCACTCATGATTAACTTCATTTGTTCTTCCGCTTCAAACATTCCTGATTTTTCTTGAAACGTCTGCATGGAATCTTCTGCAATTCTCAGATTATCCTTGATTTCAAAATACCTTTGCTCTAAAAACTCTCTATTGTATTTTGATTTAGCAATATTTAGCTCAATAACTTTTTGATTTAGATAATTCAGTAAAAAATCAACCATTTTTACAGCTTTTTGGGGAGAGTTTGCTCTAATTATTAATTCAAAAGCATTTTCATCCGTTACATTAGCTTCGATTTGTTTCTGCAATTTTTTCCGAGCTTTTTCATAACTCTCCATCCCATAATCTTGTAGCAGATCAAATTTATAAATTAATTTATCTAAAGTGGTTCTACTATAGACTATGGTTAGATAAAGATCAGTATCGCCCGTTTTACTTTTACCTCCCAAACCTAAAGGTAAATCTTTGAGGTTCTTCATTAAACTCGATATTCCAGCTATAGAACTTTCTCCTGACGGGATGACTAATCCAGAGGATTCAAATTCTTCATCAATGAAGAAATAAACAATTGCATAGGATGTTAAAAAAGTTAAAAAGAAAAGAATAATTAAAAATTTCTTCCATTTTACTAATAAAACTAAAAAATCCAATACATCTAGTGAACGATCCTGAGACATTAATTCCTCGTAATAAATTTCTATTGATTATTTTTTACTCTTGCATAAAATTCTTGAAATTATTTCAAAATGTGGGTCAGTTCTTTATAAAAACTGTATACATTTTACATTAAACGTCAAGAACATTATATAATGACAAATTTATTTAGTTGTGAAAAATGATAATATCTAAATTTTTACTTCTTAAACTGTATCACCAACAACAGCACCGTTGCCAATGCTGAGATAATACTACTTATCGCCATTACTCTATCCAAATAATAGCTAAATGTTCTTACCGGTTCTTTCGGGAGCCAAATAAAATCTCCAGGCTCTATTGTATAAGAAACATCCTTTTCTATCTTTGTCCAGCTTCTACTCTTCCCTTTGATTAGATAAATATCTTCTTTCGCGTTTTGTCCTTTTCCGCCTGCTTTGGAGATATAATAATCAACCCCTTTCCCATCAATAAAAGCAATATATCCGGGAGTATAGACTTGTCCAAATACATATACAAGGTTTAATTTTTCTGGAATGTGGATGTAGTCACCGGTTCTAACTGAAAATTTACTTGCCGCAGAAGAAGTATCATTTATCTTTGTAAAATCCAATACTCCGTTTCCTCTTATAAAACGGAGTTTATTATCTATTATTAAGGAAAGAGAATCTTCGGGAGCAATTTCCGCCATACGACTCATTAAGAATTGATCAAGTTCTTCTGAAAAAAGTGTTGATTTGAATACATTCGCACCTCTTAAGAGTTCGGCCCTTGATAAATCCGCACTTGGTAAAAATCCGCCCGCTTTTTCGATAACTTCCTTTAAAGTGGTTGACCCTTTCGAAATAGTGATTATTCCCGGTCTAAAAACTTCACCTGCTACCGTTACGCTAAAGTCTCTGCGAAAAGTCTCTTCACCAATTATTGTAATTCTATCGCCTCTTTTTAGAATCGGATTGTCAGAAATGTTAACGATCATTCTAGTTTCTT
>Ga0172379_10009584_pt1 | contig 11910 bp, 8 predicted proteins | sample GrowelOW334metaG_FD_119756 | JGI IMG/M metagenome (GOLD analysis project Ga0172379, IMG submission 119756) | Groundwater microbial communities from an aquifer near a municipal landfill in Southern Ontario, Canada - Groundwater well OW334 metaG | ecosystem: Environmental > Aquatic > Deep... | reverse complement strand
CCAACTTGAACCGATAGATGGACTTCACCATTGACGGAGCCGCGGTCCGCTCAAACCAAGCTGCTGAACACCACGGATACTGGCAGGCCACCGGCACCAGACCGTGTTTCACCGCATTCTGGTGGACGTAGTTCAGACGCGCCAGATACGACCGCTGATGCGTCAGTCGCGTCTCCCTGAAGTTAAACCAGACCTGGCGCTCCGGTGAGTTGTCGAGCTCGTTCACCCAGGCGGCGGTCTTCACGTGCAACATGCTCAACATCACACTGAGGCTGGATGCATCCGGGGCGTCCGACGGCGAGTGCGCAACAAAGTGGTAGTGGTTTGAAAATACGGCCCATGCCTCCAGTTGCCAGCCGAACTGCTTCGTCACGCTCAACAAGCCGCGATGCAAAACTCGGAGCCGGGCCGAACCGCGAAAGTGGTGGGCCTTCTGGTATGTCGAGGCAGTGACGAAGTAAGTGCCACGCTCGGCAAGCTGGTGTGTGGGTGCGTGGGGCCAGGGCGTCTTCGGCTCGGGCATGGAGCGACGATGCCGGTGGTGAGGCGGGAAGGGAATTGGAAAGTCGTCCGCCAAACCCGAAAGCGGTGGAGGGCCACCGCAGTCCAAGACGCTGGCGCGAAGCCGATGGCCCTGTGGTCGCGAAGCGTCTTGGAGTGCGCCAGCCCTCTGGCGCTTTCAGGAGGCCTACCTACACAGAAGAATGCAGTTTCAAGGTGAGGATTCTACCCTTGGTCGCGCCGATGTTCGTCTTCGCATCGTTCACCATTCTCGTTTCTGTCTCCATGTATCTGGCAAAAGAGGCACCTTTGAAGTGCAAGATGTCGATCATCAACCTTTGGACCCATCCGTTCTTCCAATTCGAGATGTCCAAGTGAGCATCAGGAGGTGTCTGTTTGATCTGGAGATACACCTTCTCCAAGTCTGTCTGCAACTTGCGAACATGGTCGGCCTCCGACAAGAATTCATTGTCGAAAAGCGTTTGGTCCAACTCAATAAAAAGCCTCGTCAAATCAATCTGTCCTTCCCCGAACATACTCCGGTCAAAACTTGGACCCGGACCAGGCAGGGCCGTGGCAATCCGGAACCTGCTCAAGATGCCAGCCATCAAAATCCGTAGCTGTCGAAGTCGGCTGTCTTGAGTGACCAACTCTTCAACATACCTTTCCGCCTCGGCCTTCCAATTTCTGAGCAAGTCGGCCGGATAGTTATTCCAATCTGGGCCATCAACTTCGCGTGCATGTTTGGTGCAAAGCCAAATCCCATTCGTAAAGGATTTGCACTCCATGTCTTTTAAGTGAGCGGCCGGACGCGGTCCGCCAGGAGCCGCTGAGTGGATGTGTGCAGCATCCCCAAGTCTCAGGACATCCTCTCCAACCGATGCCGGCCGAATGGTCAAACAACGACAGAGCGGGTGGCTACACATGTATGCCACTCGTTCCGCCAGTAGCCGCTTAACTCCTTTGCTGAAGTTTCTCCCAAAACGATTGCCCTTCTTTGGCATGGTTCCTCATCCCTTCTGCACTTCCTTCGCCCACGCGTCTTTGAGCGTGATCGTGCGGTTGAAGACGGGCGTGCCGGGCGTGCTGTCCTTGTCCAGGCAGAAGTAGCCGATCCGCTCGAACTGGTAGCGCGCGGCGGGATCGGCGGCTTTCAGGGACGGCTCCAGCTTGGCGGTCACGACTTCGAGGCTCTTCGGGTTGAGCACGGTCTTGAAGTCGCGGCCGTCCTTCTCCGGCTCGGCCTCGGTGAAGAGGCGGTCGTAGAGGCGCACCTCGGCGTCCACGGCGTGCGCGGCGCTGACCCAGTGGATCGTGCCCTTGACCTTGCGTGCGGAGGTCGCGCCGCCGGTCTTGCTGTCGAGGTCGGCGGTGCAACGCAGCTCGGTGATGTTCCCGGCGGCGTCTTTAACCACTTCGTCGCACTTGATGATGTAGGCGTATTTGAGCCGCACCTCGCCGCCGGGTTTGAGGCGGAAGTATTTGGGCGGCGGGACTTCGGCGAAGTCGTCGCGCTCGATAAACAGTTCGCGGCTGAAGGGAACTTTGCGTTTGCCGGCGGTTTCGTCTTCGGGGTTGTTGATGGCGTCGAGTTCCTCGGTCTGGTCGGCGGGATAGTTGGTGATGACGACCTTGATCGGGCGCAGCACGCCGAGGCGGCGCTGGGCGCGCTTGTTCAGGTCTTCACGGATGGCGTGCTCATAGACCGCGATGTCCGTGATGCTGACGAACTTCGTCACGCCCACGCCGATGGCGAAGGCACGCAGGGCCTCGGGCGTGACGCCGCGCCGCCGGATGCCGCTGATGGTGGGCAGGCGCGGGTCATCCCAGCCGGTGACGAGGCCGGCCTCCACGAGCGCGATGAGCTTGCGCTTGGAGACGATCATGTGGCTCGGGATGAGCTTGGCGAACTCGTATTGGTGCGGCAGCGCGCGGGGAAGGTCGAGCGACTCCAGAATCCAGTCGTAAAGCGGGCGGTGGACCTCGAACTCCAGCGTGCAGATGCTGTGCGTGATGCCTTCGAGGTAATCGCTCAGGCAGTGTGCGAAGTCATACATCGGATAAATGCACCACTTCGCGCCGGTGTGGTGGTGCTCGGCGTGGCGGATGCGGTAGAGCAGGGGGTCGCGCAACCAGACGTTCGGCGCGGCCACGTCGATCTTTGCGCGCAGCACGCGCGTGCCATCGGGGAACTCGCCGGCCTTCATGCGGGCGAAGAGGTCGAGGTTCTCGGCGACGGTGCGGTTGCGAAACGGGGATTCCTTCGCGGTGCGACGATACTCATCGGTGTCTTCGGGTGAGAGATCGCAGACGAAGGCATTGCCCTTCTCGATGAGCCGGACGGCGTAGGAGTGGATTTGGTCGAAGTAGTCGGAGGCGTAGAAGGGCTCGGCGGGAGTTGAGAGTTGAGAGTTGAGAGTTGAGGGGCCGAGATGGAAGTCCGGCTTGCCGTTGACGGTCTGTGTGGCGGGAGTTGCGCCCTTGGGCTTGAGGCCCAGCTTGTCATCCGCCCAGCCGGCGAGGAGCCAGTTCACGTCGGCCTGGATGCTCTCGACGTATTCGATGTCCTCCTTCGTGGGGTTGGTGTCGTCCATGCGGAGGTTGCACACGCCGCCGAACTCGCGCGCGATGCCGAAGTTGAGGCAGATGCTCTTGGCGTGGCCGATGTGGAGGTAGCCATTCGGCTCCGGCGGGAAACGCGTGTGAATGCGCGGGTAGCGCCCTTCTGCAACGTGCTTGGCGACGATGTCGCGGATGAAGTCGCTCGGCGTGGGTGCGGGCGTGGCGGATGCGTCTGGGTTGCTCATTAAGTGCGGGTGGGACGGTAGCAAAGCCTTTCGGCGCGGAGGAAGAGGATTTCCTGACCGCGTTCTCCGGAGGCAAAACCAAGGCTCGACCTTCCCCCGTCGTGCGCTAGACTAGCCTCGTCATGTCAACGATTGCGCCCGCCGCGCCGCCGCAGAAGATCAACCTCCGCCGCCCTGACATCATGTCGGCCGTGCAGGCGCAGGTGGAGTCGCACTACCGCAGCACGCTGGTGGAGCGCATCCGTTCCAGCGGCAACCAGCTCTCCGCGCCGGGCCTCACCATCAAACTCGCGAAGGAGTTCGGCTTCTGTTACGGCGTCGAGCGCGCCATTGACCTCGCCTACGCGGCCCGGCGCTCCTTCCCGGCAGACAAGCCCATCTACCTGCTCGGCGAGATCATTCACAACCCCGAGGTCAACGACCAGATCCGCAACCTCGGCATCCGCATGCTTGCGAACAAGCCCACGGACGTGGAACTCGCCGTGTTGCAGCGCGAAGACGTGGTCATCATCCCCGCGTTCGGCACCGAGGTCGCCACGCGGCGCAAGCTCGAGGAGAAGGGCTGCCTGCTCGTGGACACCACCTGCGGCGACGTGATGAGCGTGTGGAAGCGCGTCCGACAATACTCGAAGGAGAGCGTCACGAGCATCATCCATGGCAAGGCCAAGCACGAGGAGACCAAGGCGACAACATCTCAGGCCACGGCCTACGGCGCGGGTCATTACCTCGTCGTCTTCAACCTCGCGGAGACGGCCTACGTCTGCGACTACATCCTGCGCGGCGGGGACAAGGCGGAGTTTCTGGAGAAGTTCAAGGGTGCTTACTCGCCCGGTTTCGACCCCGACCAACATCTCACGGCGGTGGGTGTGGCCAATCAAACGACGATGCTCCGCGGCGAGACCGAGGAAGTGCAGCGGCGCTTCAAGGCCGCGATGGAGAAGAAATACGGCGCGGAAAAACTCGAGGAGCACTTCCGCTTTTTCGACACGATTTGCGGCGCAACGCAGGACCGGCAGGACGCGCTGGAAAAGCTGCTCCACACGAAGCTCGATCTGCTGCTCGTCGTCGGTGGCTACAATTCATCGAACACCTCGCATCTCGCCGAGATGGGCGAGAAGGTGCTGCCCACTTACTTCATCAAGAACGCGGCCAAGATGGAGTCCGCCGCGCTCATCCGGCATTGGAACCAGCACAAGCACGTCGAGGAAAGCACGCCGAACTGGCTGCCCGCCGGCACCATCACCGTGGGCATCACCGCCGGCGCAAGCTGTCCGAACAACCTGATCGAGGACGCCATCCGGCGGCTCTTCGAGCTGCGGGGGATTGCCGTGCAGGAGTTGCTGGCGAACTGACGCAGCCGATTTCGCGTTCCGCCTTCCGCGCTCCGCGTTTAGCCCATGCCCTGCACCCGCGCCGAACTCGAAGCCCGCGAACGGCAGTTCCTCGCGCCGTTCGCCCAGTTCTCCGCCGACACGCGCGGGCGCAAGCACAGGGAGGCCCCGCCCGAGTGGCGCACGCATTACCAGCGCGACCGCGACCGCATCATCCACTCGCGCGCCTTCCGCCGGCTGGAATACAAGACGCAGGTCTTCCTCAACGGCACCGGCGACCACCTTCGCACGCGGCTTACGCACACGATGGAAGTCGCGGGCATCGCCCGGAACATCGCCCGCGCCCTGCGGCTCAACGAGGATCTCACCGAGGCCATCGCCCTTGCGCACGATCTCGGCCACTCGCCTTTCGGCCACACGGGCGAGGTGACGCTCGACCGCCTGATGCGCGTCCACGGCGGTTTTGAACACAACCGCCAGAGCCTGCGGGTCGTCGAGCAGCTTGAGCAGAAGTATCCGGGGTTCCCTGGGCTGAACCTGACGTGGGAGGTGCGCGAAGGCTTGGTGAAGCACTACTCCGCCTACGACCACCCGAGCAGACGGCCCGGCTTCGACGCGAAGAGTTCTTCTCTCGAAGCCCAGGTTGCCAATCTCGCCGACGAAATTGCCTATTACAGCCACGACCTTGACGACGGTCTCGATGCCGGCCTGCTGTCCGAAACGAAGCTTCGCCGCGACGTGAAGCTCTGGGCAGGAGCCGCCCGCCGCACGAAGCGCGACCACGGCGAACTGCCCGATGAGTGCCGCCGCTATTTCATCATCCGCTGCCTGATTGACGATCATGTGCGCGACGTGGTCGAGACCAGCGAGCGGCTCATCGCCGGGGCTGGTGTGACGTCAGCCGACGACGTCCGCCTCCATGCCAGGCCGCTCATCCGCTACAGCGACACCCGCCGGAAACTGAACCTGGAGCTGCGGAAATACCTTTACCAAAACCTCTACTTCAGCGACGCCGTCCACGGCCCGCACGTCCGCGCCACGGAGATGCTGGAGGAACTCTTCCGTCATCTGCTCGCACATCCCGCAAAAACCGACGCGTGGACGCGGAAGCAGGCCCGGAAGGAAGGCTGGCCACGTGCGGTGTGCGATTATCTGGCGGGGATGACGGACCGGTTCGCGTTTGAAACCCATCGGCGGCTCAAACCGGCCAATGAGGTGAAGCGCGGCGGTCAGAAGTGAAACGCCGGGTTCCAGATCACCGGGCCGGAGCGGGACTCGCTGACCGCACCTGATGCACTGAAGCTGCCCCCGTTCGTAATCGCATTCTGTTTGATGAACTCCGCGTGGCCGTCCACGAAGCTCAGGATCCCGCCCGTCCCGCCATGGCGTTTGGCAAAGCTCCGCCACCGATTGGCGGGATTGACCGAGTTGAATGAGTTCGGCGACCCCGCAGTGTTCATCTCCGTGTTGGGGCTGAATGACGCGTCGTAGAACGAGACCGTGAGCGCCGGGTTTGGGATGCTCGTCATCCGCGCAGCGCCGGGATACGCCATCGTCCCGACCGCCTGCTTGAGGTCAAGGTTCATGCAATAGCTGAAAAAGCCGTATCGTCCCCCGTTTGCGAGGGTCGCCTCATCCGTTTGAACAAAACGGGCGGCAGGACAGTGGAACATCTTCCCGACACCTCCGGGATACGGAAGCCCTGTCGAGTTTTGCTGGAAATCAGTCACGCCAGGGGCAGTCCAATAGTTGGAAAGCGGTTGTTCATTCATATTCGCCGCCAGGACATTAAACCACGCCGCCTGATCCGCCGGGGTGCCGGATGGCGCTGGAAGCGCGCCGGTCCCGTAAGTGCCGCTGAAGCCTCCCATCCCGTCACGGGCCAGCATGTCGTCGTTGTCCGCTGCGTAGATGGTGATGGCGAGCCCCCATTGCTTGAGGCTGCTGTAACAACGCGCTTGTTTTGCCTTGTCCTTCGCCTTCGTCAAGGCCGGCAGAAGCATCCCCGCAAGGATCGCGATGATGGCGATGACGACGAGGAGTTCGATGAGGGTGAAGGCTGAAACGAATGAGAAACGGGGACACGTAGATGACTTCATAAACGCGACTGAGTTCTGAGTTCCGTGACGCACCTCGCGCCAACTTCCTATGTAACGCCCGGAATTCTAAGAAAGACTTGGCCTTTGGCAAGTCGTTTTTCAGGGGCGTTTTTCAGACGGAACCGGGCGCATTCGGGCACTGCCGCCGGGGCGCGGCGTTCACGACGCAGAAGGCAGCGAATGAACGAAACGCCCCGGCAAATACGAGCGGTTTCTGCGCAACCCACCCTGCTGCGGCGTCAACGCCGCGCTCCTTCGGGGGGGGGCAGTGTCAAAATGCGCCCATCGGAACCGGGCGCATCTTGCTCCCCGGCCTCGATGTGACTGGCATTGCGGAGCGCCGATCTCTGATCCGGCGCGTTTCCGGGTGCTTTTCAATACCCGCCGGGTCGGAGACCGGCGCTCCGGGGTGTCAGGATTCGCCCGTCCGAATGATGAGGTGTGAGCGCGGCCTCGGGGCCGCAGTGGTGCGACCGATTTCTGACGCGTTATTCTCGCGGGCACTGTGGTGCCAACGCGGACGATCGGACGCGGAGTTTCCGGCGGTTGTGGCTTCGAGAAACCAGTTCAGCGCACCACTTCAAACGCGAAGCCCTTCAGGTATTCCGTCTCCGGGATGCACGGGATGAAGGGGTGATCCGGCGACTGGCTGAAGGTCGCGACGCGGCGCAGGACGCGGCGGGTGTCGAAGGCGGCGGAGAGGATCACGTCCTGGAACGTCGCGCTGTCCACATGATGCGAACAGCAGAAGGTCGCCAGCAGGCCGCCGGGCTTGAGGAGCTTCAGGGCGCGGAGATGGATTTCCTTGTAGCCGCGCAGTGCGTCCGGAACGGAGGCGCGGTTGCGGGTGAAGGACGGAGGATCGAGCACGATGGCGTCGAACTTGGGGATGAGCTTCTCGTGAGGGCCGACGGTGGTCTGGGCCTTCAGCCAGTCAAAGACGTTGGCGGCCTCGAAGGTGCATTTCTCCGCGAGGCCGTTCGCTGCCGCATTGCGCGTGGCGGCGGCCACGGCGTCGGCGCTTTGATCGAGCCCAAGGACGCGTGAGGCCCCGGCCCGCGCTGCGTGCAATGCAAACCCGCCGAGGAAGCTGAAGCAGTCGAGGACGGTGGCGTCGGGGGTGAGCGCGATGAGTTCGGCGGTGCGCTGGTAGTTGGCCTGCTGGTCGAGGTAAAGGCCGGTCTTGTGGCCCGCGCGCAGGTCGGTCTCGAACTTGAGGCCGTTCAAGTTCACCGTCACCGGGCCGTCGAGCGTGCCTTCGATCATGCCGTTGGCCTCGGGCAGGCCCTCGAATTTGCGCGAGGCCATCTCGTTGCGTTCGACGATGGCGCGCGGATTGAAGATGGCCTTGAGCGCGGCCACGATCATCGGCTTGCGCAGGTCCATTCCCAGCGCGGAGGTCTGCACCACGAGCACGTCGTCGTATTTGTCCACGATCAGGCCGCTGAGGAAATCACCCTCGGCGCTGACGACGCGGAAGGAGGTCGCGCCCGGCAGATGCCGCTGGCGGATGGCCAGCGCCGCGCGGATGCGCGACTCGAAGAACGCCTGGTCCACGGTGACGTGCTCATGGGTGAGCAGGCGGACGGTGATTTTCGACTTGGCGTTGTAGAGGCCCACGCCAAGCCAGTGCTTGCGGTGGTCCTTCACTTCCACGAGGTCGCCGTCCGTGACGGGCTGCGTGACGTGCATGATGGCCCCGCCGTAAATCCAGGGATGCCCGGCGACGATGCGGTCGGCTTCACGGGGCTTGAGGATGACGACGGGGAGTTGGGAAACGGTGGCTGGTGCGGTCATGTTTGTAAACAGGTTGGAAGGGAGGGAGCAGGATTAGGATCAGGATTAAGAGCAGGAACCGAACGCCAAACTCCAGCTCCTGATCTTGATCCTAATCCTGCTCCCCCGCTTCGGGTCGCAGATAAAGCCAGACCCGCCGCCGCCGGGAAAGCCTTTTTCCTGGCCGGAATCCCGGCTTGACCCGTTTTCCGCTGCTGCTAGCTTTTCACCCATGTTTGGCACTGTCGGACAAGTCCTGTTTGCGGAAGTCGTCGTAGTTGGCGACGCCGCGGGGCCTTGTCGGGCGTGACGAGAGATTTCGACAAGAACCCACGGCTGGCAGCAGTCGTGGGTTTTTTGTTCGCCACGCGCCGCCAGCCCAAAAACCATAGCAAGCCATGAGCAAAGCATCCGCAGATCACGCTGAAACGAAAGCCCGCCCGTCCGAAAAGGCCGAGGTCGGCCCGCGCATGAAGGGCAGCGATCTCCTCATCCGGTGCCTGGAACGCGAGGGCGTGGACACCATCTTCGCCTATCCCGGCGGCGCGAGCATGGAGTTCCACCAGGCGCTCACGCGTTCGAAGATCCGCACCATCCTGCCGCGCCACGAGCAGGGGGGCGTCTTCATGGCCGGCGGTTACGCGCGCGCGACCGGCCGGGCCGGCGTCTGCATGGCCACCTCCGGCCCCGGCGCCACCAACCTCATCTCCGGCATCGCGGATGCCTACATGGATTCCATCCCGGTCGTGGCCATCACCGGCCAGGTGCCGCAGGCGATGATCGGCAAGGGCGCGTTTCAGGAAACCGACTTCTTCGGCATGACGCTGCCGATCGTGAAGCACTCCTACCTGGTCACGGACATCAACGACATCCCGCGCATCATCAAGGAGGCATTCTACCTCGCGCAGTCAGGCCGGCCCGGTCCCGTCATCGTGGACGTGCCCAAGAACATCCAGCAGGCGGAGACGCAGCCGGTGTATCCGAAGGAAATCAACATCCGGGGATACAACGCGGACAAGCGCGCCAGCGACATCGCGCTCAACGAAATCATCGGCCTGCTGGAAAAGTCCGAGCGGCCCGTCATCTACGCCGGCGGCGGCGTCATCAGCGGCAACGCCTCGGCGGAACTCCTCGAGTTTGCCGAGCTGACGCAGATTCCCGTCACCACCACCCTCATGGGCTGCGGCGCGTTCCCCGAGACGCACGGGCTTTCGCTCCGCTGGCTGGGCATGCACGGCGCCGCCGCCGCGAACTGGGCCGTCAGCGGCGAGTTCAAGCCCCGCACCTCCCCCAACGACCCGATGGTTCCGCTGAAGCCCGGCGCCGACCTCCTGCTCGCCTTTGGCGTGCGCTTCGACGACCGCGTGACCGGCAAGGTGGACAAGTTCTGCGAGCGCGGAACGATTGTTCACATCGACATTGATCCGTCCGAGATCAACAAGAACAAGCCCGCCAACCTGCCCGTCGTCAGCGACATCAGGTTCGCGCTCGGCAAGCTCAACGAGATGCTCCGCAAGCGCGCGCTGGCGAACAAATACGCCGCCTGGGTCGCCCAGTGCAGCGAGTGGAAAGCCCGCGCGCCTTTCCGCTACACGGCCAACGAAGAGGTCGTGAAATCCCAGCACATGAAGGACCATCTCGCGGGCCACGAGAAGGAGGTCATCCTCCCGCAATACGCCATCGAGCTGCTCTACGAGCTGACCGGCGGCGACGCCATCATCACCACCGGGGTGGGCCAGCACCAGATGTGGGCCGGCCAGTGGTTCAAATACACCTGGCCGCGCCAGTTCCTCACGAGCGCCGGCCTCGGCGCGATGGGCTTCGGCTATCCCGCCGCGCTGGGCGCGAAGGTGGCCTGCCCGCAGAAGCAGGTCATCGACATTGATGGCGACGGCTCCTTCCTGATGAACATCCAGGAGCTCGCCACCGCACACATCGAGAAGATCGCCGCCAAGGCGATCATCCTGAACAACCAGCACCTCGGCATGGTGGTGCAGTGGGAGGACCGCTTCTACGCCGGCAACCGTGGCAACACGTATCTCGGCGACCCCGACAACATGAAGGCCATCTACCCCGACTACGTGGCGATGGCCAAGGGCTTCAACGTCCCGTGCGAGCGCGTGATGTTCAAGAAGGACCTCCGTGCCGCCATGCAGCGGATGCTCGACTCCAAGGAGCCCTACCTCCTCGACGTCATCACGCCCTACACCGAGCATGTGCTGCCCTTCATCCCGGCCGGTCGCACGGTGGCGGACATGGTCATACCATGAGCCGGAGCAAGGCGCTTGAAATGCCCGGGTGAGCGCGTCCTCTTCCTTCACCCTGGCCACGATGGTGCAGGGGACATTGCGCCGCCGTGCTTCGATGCGGACGGCAGGCTGGGCTCGCACAGCGGCGCGCGTTCCCTGATGCTGTCCCTTCGGTCATTTTACCCGTGAGCGCCAAATACTCCTTCACCCTCGCATCCGAGGACAAGCGGCGCGCCGACCTGCCGAGGAAGATTCTCATTGCCCAGCACCAGACGGAGACGGTTGCGCACGTCACGCTCAGGCTTCTCGCCTTCCTCATGTTCTGGAGGCCCCGGCTGCAGCTTGAATCCAATCTCCACGACGACGACATCCCGTTCATCCCGGACCTTGTGCAGCTTGATTACTCGCTGCGGCCCGCGCTCTGGGTCGAGTGCGGCGAGTGCTCGGTGGCGAAGCTGCACAAGCTCGCCGTGAAGTGCCACGACGCGGAAATCTGGGTGGTGAAACGCTCGGCCGCCGAGGTTGAGCAACTGCGGCTCGCCATGAAGAAGGCCGAGCTGCGCGAGGACCGCTACAGCCTGCTCGCGCTGGACGCGGAGATGTTCAACGAGGTCTGCGGCCTCGTGCAGCAGCGCAACGAGGTGACGCTGTTCGCCTGCGATTTCAACTCACCGAAGTTTCAGTTCGACTTCAACGGGCTGTGGTTCGACGCGGAGTTCGGCGTGGCGAGGTTTTGATTCGCCGCGAAAGGGCACAAAGCCCGCAAATGGAAAAAGGCGCAGGACAGAAACCGGGAGCCACCGAAGGAAAGTTCTCTATGAGCTCTATGCGCCCTCTCGCGGCTACTTCTTCCCGAGCACTTCCTTGAGCTTGTCGGAGGCTTCCTTGCCGGCGGCGAGCTTCTGGCGGACGAGCTTGTAGGCTTCGGAGGCGCGCTTCTGGCCCTCGGTGATCTGCCACGGGCTCATCAGGCGCATGACCTTGTCGCGGGCCTCGACCGCGCGCTGGTAGCCGAACGCGCCGACGAGGTTATACCACTTGTAAGCCTCCACGTAATCCTGCGCGACGCCGCGACCGAGTTCGTGGCAGTTGCCAAGGCGGAACTGCGAGTCGAGATGAGCCTGCTCGGCGGCGCGGGCATACCATT
>Ga0172379_10009583_pt1 | contig 11910 bp, 30 predicted proteins | sample GrowelOW334metaG_FD_119756 | JGI IMG/M metagenome (GOLD analysis project Ga0172379, IMG submission 119756) | Groundwater microbial communities from an aquifer near a municipal landfill in Southern Ontario, Canada - Groundwater well OW334 metaG | ecosystem: Environmental > Aquatic > Deep... | reverse complement strand
TTCCTTGGGGAAAAAAGAGGTGATAGATTTTGATAGGGTTGAAAAAATTTTGATAGTATTTCTAGAAGTTATCTAAGCACCTGTCTAGCACCACGATAACCCCTTTTACTACTACTGAGTGGAGAGCGGTTATATATAAACCTTACGGAAAAGGACTACCTGCTGGTGACTACTCTTTTTGTGAGTATTTTGTAGTGTATATTATACACTAAGTCTGCTATAAAAAAAGGGCAGCATAAGCCGCCCTTTAACGAGAAGATGATAGTTCGAACACAACCTATTATCATTCTATTGCACACAGCTAACTAAGCCGAACGCTGGTTTATCACCCCTTTCAATCATTCATCCAGATGAATCGTTCGGGCTTATCGATCTTCATGCAAGTCACCATGTGGTAGGGCTGAGAAAGTGCCATGGTGACGGGGCTATCCTTGGATGGACTAGTCGTCTTGATAATGACTGTGAATCCAGTCTTGCTCTCAGTTATTTTCTCGATAGAGGCTGAGTATCCTCCGGTATTGAACTGACCGGCGAATACCACGACGATCATGTTCTTGCTGAAATCTATTTCCGGCGGAAGCATGTTGGCGCCGAACTTCTCCCACATCTTGCCCAACTGTTCGTTATCCCTAATCACGTACGTCTTCTTCTCGATATGGCTGCAGTTGGTGCCCTTCATGTAATCGTTGAACACAATCTGCATCTCAGGCATACGGGAGATGGTCACAGTGACGCTATAATCACTGGTATCGGAGAACTTGAACTGGATTTCCCAGCCCCGCTTCTCGAAACGCTCTCTCAGATTGGATACGAATGCGCGATCCATGAGCCTGGCGTCTTCCTTGGAATAGGTCTGCACTGCTTGGTTGCCGTGCCAGTTCCTGGCGAGCATCACAAACAGCTGCTCTTCCCAGTAGCAGTAATGCGCGGCTTGAATTCCTTCCGGGCGTATGGTTATGTGAGTCAACGGGCAGCCGTTGTCGGAGATTCCTGGCGACGGGAATGCGAGGATGAGAAGCACGGACAAGATGAGCATCTTATTCATCATATGCGCTCCTTTCGAATTAATTTTTGGACTCATTGGCTTCTTTTTCAGTCTTGAATACGCATTGATCCAACATGCGTTTGTTGAGGAATGTCACCATTGCTTTTCCATTGAAATCTTTGATTCCAACGAATTTGTACCAGCAATTTTCCTTTATCTGGGCGAGTCTTGCTCTGTAGATATGCGGCCCGTAATGCACCCAATAGATTCGGCCTATCTTGAGAATGAGCTTCTTTTTCATACAGCCTTTCCGTCAGGATCGTATTTCTTGTCGCCAGTCAAATCCCTTAGCTTGTTCATGACAATGAACATTAGCCTTCGCAAAGGTAGGGCTCTCTCATGATACTGCGCATCCGGATTCTCATGCTCTTGCTCTTTCAGTGTCGCTTTGAGTATGCTCTGCTCTTCCTTGATGTCTTGCAGCATACTTTTCAAAAACTTTATTTCGGCATCTTTTTCGATTTGGGCGATAGTTCGCCGATTGTGCATGCGCATCCCTCTCACTTGCCTAGCAGATAACTGCGAAAGTGCATAGTCAATGCAAATACCAACATCCAGAGAACAAACCTAGTGGCTGTTTCCTTTATCAAGGATTCTGTCGCGCAATCATGCACCCTATTGAATTTCCTGATCCACAACTTAACTGCTTGGTCTACCCCGCTGGCGATGTAATTCCATTGCGATTCTGGTATTTTCAGCAGCTTATCGCATATGATGGTATTGTATGCGACCAGAATAGCTTTCTCATCCGATTGAGTTTTTTCCTCAATCCTTTTGGATCCAGCGCGATACTTTCGAGGGATATCCACTAGCACCATATACATGCAGCAAACGAGAATCCCTGCGAAAAGCAATCCGGACAGAATTTCTTGTGCTACGCTCATCAGATAAGCCCTATGAAAACTCTGCCTATCACCGCAGACAACCATCCGGGAAGCGATCCATCCTGCGATTCAATAGTCCAGGAATATTCCTTCTTTTCGAGGTATCCCCTCACATTTATGGATACCATGATGTAGTAAGGATATGTACCGAGACCAAATTGCAGACAATATGTCTTTTTGCCGTTGCCATTGTCATCAGTCAGGTCAATCACGAGCGGAACATTACTCTTCAGCCATTCTTCTGCCTCAGATGAACTTTTGAGGAATTCCTGCAACTGCTTTTTCTCGGTAGCTATCAAATCATATTTCCACACATTCTTCGTGACGTTCCTCGAGATATCCACGCGCATAATCTTCCTTCTTTTCAGTCTTTTTCGCTCAGGACTTCGACTTACCAATCATACATATCTCGCCGATTTTCTCCTGCACCTTCTCCATCTCAGATGCCAATCTCTCTGCTTCTGCGAACAATGGCTCCAGCTTGGCCTTCTCTTCGGGAGTGGGCGGACGGATCATATTGGTAGTGAAGTCTATGACCAACTGGCCTTGAGAGAGCAGGATATGAATAGCGTCTTGGCCAGAGATGGGTCCTTCGGGAGACATGAAGATGGCGCCGCCCAATTTCTTCGCGACGTCATCGAAAGAGATTGGCTTGTTTCCGATGATGGAAAGGACCAACTCTTCGAGAGTGCCGTGCGGCGGATCTTGAGGCGGCATATTCAACTGGATATCGGGTATGGCCATGTTCTCCTCCTGCTTGGGCTTCTTCTTCATGATGCGCGCTCCTTTCGGGTTTAGTTTTTCTACAGAACTATCTCAGTTATTCTTGCGGCTCGCCGGGCATGCTGATGGACTTTATTTGCTCGCGGAGCTTCTTGAGCTTCTCCCTCTCCACTATCACTTCAGCGAAAAGAGGTTCCATCTTGACCTTCTCCTCGGGAGTGGGCGGACGGATTATCTTGTTGGTGAAATCCAAGATTAGCTTGCCTTCCATGGCGAGCTTGTAAAGCAATTGGGGGGCTGGCATGGGCCCTTCCGGGGTCAGGAATAGGCTTCCGGACAGCTTCTTCGCAGCCTCATCGAACGAAATCGGCGCGGTGCCGAGTATCGCGAAGACCATTTCCTCAGGGGAGTTGTATTGTTGCCCGAGAGAGCTAGGATCTATGGCCATATCGGTATCAGGCATCATGCCGCCAGGTGCGTCCAAATCCGGAATCTTTGCTTCCTCCAAATCCTTGCGCTTCTTGCTCATTTTCTATGCTCCTTTCTATCTCAGATTGGTATCTGTATCAGAAGTTCTCATCGCAGAGCATTCCACGCCGTCCTTGCGCAATTCTTCGCAGTATTCTAGTTTTTCTTTCTCGCTGAGAATTGTTTTCAGGAGAATGCATTCGGCACAGAGCGGGTTATTGTCGAGACAGGTATGCTTCATCTAGTTTCACTTCTTGAAGAATACTCTAACTATCTGACGGATGGAATCGTATACACCCCAGAAGTAAACGGAAATAGCATAAATGCAGGCGAAGCAGTAGAAAGCGAATGCCCATGCAGTTGTTGCCATCATATTGTCAGGAGCATCAAATATCCATATCCAGCCTCTGATCATCTCAGAGTGATACAGAGGAAGTATAACTGCTGCGAATAGGATTAGAACTAATGGCAAAAAGACCAGCGATAGATTGTATACGCCACGGTTGCGCATGTCGCGATTCTCAGGGGCCATCGATCCTATGATAGTGCCGAATCCGGGCAGCAGAAGGCAATTAATCATCAATCCCGAGATGGTTACCAGCTTGGCAGCTGCCGGCTCCATTTTCACAGGCAGATTGTTTTCTTTCACGCATAACTCTTTCATTTCACATCCACCTTCTTTCGTTTGGTAAGGTAAACCACGAATTGCGTTCCCGCAAGATAATTAGCCACACCTGCTTGTATGCCAGTGAAATTTGCTAACTCTTCTTTCCCATTGTGAGAATTATAAAGCATTAGCACCAGAGCAAGGATACCTGCACCCAAATACAACATAGAGGACAATCCATACCTTTCGGCTTTATCTGCGAGAATTCCCAACAGCAATAACATGATCAAAGCGAGGTTCAACGGCATCACTATTTCCATTTCTCCCCTTTTAGCTCATCAACTGCGTCAGTATCTTCTTGAGCGAAGAAGCGAGGAATTCGTTATTCTTGAGATGCTGCTTGAGCTCTTGCTCAGTGCAGTGCATCTCTTTCAACAGCTCGTTGAAGTCATGGACGAGCAGTCCGTTCCGTTTCTCACAATACGACAATATCTCGCGTATCTTGTCGAGATAGAACAGGCCGCGGATGTCATTGGCCAATATTCCTAGCTCGGAGCTATCCAATGCTATTGCCCTTCTCCAATCCATCGGCGTGGCGCACACTTGCTTGAATACGGATGCGGCTTCTGCGGCGGCCCTATCCGTATAGATCTCTTTCTCGAATACCACATTGACCTCCTTAAGCGAAATGCCTCTGCGCATAAAGACTACTTCGGGAATGAAGTATCCTCTCAGTACGCCGCTCAACTCGCCGGATACTTTAGCTACCACCCTGATGTCGTAGCCCATGATAGGAACCAATATCGGGCCGCCGAACTGCGGGATGTAGATCTGCTGCCAACGTATTTCGTATTTCGGTTTCGGGATGATGATGGTGATGGTGTCGGGCATGGAATTCTCCCTTCTACTTCTTCTTTATCGTGGAAAAGACCACCAGCTTCGCTCTCCTGTTGGTCCCATCTTCTTCGGCGAGCCGGTTATAACTTCGGATAGATTGTCTTGCTTGGAAGAGTTGGCTCCTCCGGTCACTCGCTTTCTTCTCTTTCTTAAAGGCTTCTGCCTCTTCTGATGAGTGAAATACCATTTCATAGTGGCGGTATTCCACATTCCCCATATAGATTATCTCTACGTAATGATCAAGCGCGCGATCTATCACTCCTTGAACGGGTTTGCCATCACAGAATTCTCCGTCAAGGAACCAGCATTCATCACCCTTCTTGAATGATTTCTGCATTGCACACTCCTTTCAATCCTTTTTCTTGGAGGAAATCAAATTAAACCATCATTGTCCCAATTATCCCCTTGATCATGGGCAGGACGTTCGTGCCAAACGCGTACAGTCTCATCGAATCTCTTGGCCACCTCTTCGAATTTCTCGTTGGGCGAGACTATCAACGGCAGTCCGTTGAAAATCGTGAAGATTTTACAGTCGTAGGCATCAGCGAGATTGAGCATCTTCGTAATCACGAGAGAAATCAACTCGCTCGCTCCCACCTTGTAAAGCATGCCGAGCTCGCAATCTTTCTGCTGGAACTTGAAAGGCACCTTCCCGGGAAGTCTCATGCGCACTATCCTTTCATCCTCAGGTATTCTTCATGCCTATGTAGGTCAGGTAGTCTTCATGCCTATGTATGGCTTCATCAATCTCTTCGTTCACTTTCTGTGAATCCTCTCCGGGAGAGAGTACCAGCGGCAACCATCCGTTGAAGACTGCAAAGACTTTGCAGTCGTATTTCTTGACCAGATCACGCATCTTCATGATGGCAAATCCGATATTCATCCCTGCTGGGATCTTATAGAACAAGCCCATCTTACAGTCTTCTTCATTGGTTTCCATGCGCAGATCCATCGAAAACAGCTTCATGCGTGTTCTCCTTTCGTGTCATGAACGAAGAGAATTGGATCGACGGATTATTGCGAGTTTTAGACTGCGTCCTAACACATGATGGAAAGCGTCACACGAATCCACGAGCTTATCAGCCACATCTTCGAGAGCATTGCGATTTATCACTTGAGGATTTTCTTGAACTTTTTTCGCTAACATTCTGTATACCACAATCACGAGATGCTTAAGTCTTGGATTGTTGCATTTTTCTTCATGCAGGATCATATATCCGCAGATAGTCTCATATTCTTGAGGACATGCTAACAGAGCTTTCACGAAACCATGCATACGAGTTACCTCGAGGACAGCGGGTACGTTTTCTCTATCCGACATTATCTGGCTTCTCCCTCAATCTTCTCTTAATTGACTTGCAGCTCTGAAAGAGCAGCGTCTACGATAGCTATGGCTTTCTCCAAATCCTCTACAGAGCCTTTCAACATTCCTGTTACTTCTTTCTGCAATCGAAGCATGTTCTTGTAAGATTGAAGGTATTTGCGTTTCTTTTCAACGGGGGTACTGGTCCGCGCCATTAATGCATTTACGACCTTTTGAATTTTTTCTTGCATGGACTCTTCACTCATTTTCCGTCCCCTTTCTCAATCAGTTTCACGCTTTCGATATCACCAACCTCTTTCAATCCGAGCCTGCCTTTCACGTACGCAAACAAGTAAGTCTTGCCGGCGAACGTCAAGCCCCATAGCTTGCCTTTGCGGACGAACCTGATACGTTCTTTTGAGACTACTTTCTCTTCGAGCATATAAGGCGCGGCTTTGCCGAAAATCTCACAGAGCTTGCACAAGCAGATGACTGCGCCAACTCCTGCGCCTAGTACGAAACTTAGCAGGAGATAGATTATCATTTCAGATGCGCCAAATAGTTGTTGTATATGTATATCATGAGTGCTATGATTAGACTAAACCAGATAGTCTTTGTGTGAATGTTTACTCCATCAGCGTACATCTCTTTCGCCTTAATGAAGCATTGGCAGGATTCCGATTGCCAATCTTTGCATTCTCTTATTTTGCGGTCAAAGAAATTCATCTCTGCCTTTTCCCAGAAATAGTTGAACACGCCAACACATGCCAGAATCACGAAAACGAGATTTATGCTGGACATGTTTTCCTTAGAGCTAAACCAATTCGCGGATGAATTTCGACTGCGAAATCCCGCAAAGACCGACGAAATGACGACGTCCGCGGAACGAAAGGCTTTCGCGCCATCCGTTGTAACGGCGCGCAGTATTTCTCCGGATGATCCTCTTGCGGGGGAGACTGCGATGCTTGCGGAGATTACGACTTTTCCTCATGCTTACTCCTTTCCAATCTCTTCATCTTCCGATTTATTTTCTCTATCCTGCGGTCGATGTCTGCCATCCTATTCATGTAATCCATTCTTTTTTCGAAGAGACTTAGCTTTCTTAGCTCATCGTCAATATACACTATCTCTTCGACTATTTCTCGTTTCTCTGCGAAAAGCCTAGACTGCTCGGCAGCCAATGCCTTGATGCGTTCCGAATGAACGTTGTCCAAGTCCTGTTCGGCAGACTTCTCGTCTAGGTATATGACTTTCACGGGGTATATCCCCACTGAAGAATCCGCAACCTCAAACCAATAATGGTTGTCTTTCTTCCATGAACCTAACAACACGCATTGTTCTACTTTTCCATGCTTGTATATGTAAACTTGCGAACTCCTCTGTACTCTGTTCTCTACTTCTTTCGAGTAGATTAGCTTCATGCCTTACCCCTCCTTTACCCCTGAATTTTTCTTATCGCGCTCTAGGTCATAGTGCCAAATCTTGACGATGGAATAGCTGAATAGGATGAACAGATAGAATATGACGTAGCAGGACAGGCCTGCCATTATCCATGTGACTACTGATACGTGCTGGACGCTGAAATCAAGCTTCAGGAAGTCCTGGAACTCTATGACTGGAACTGCGGCAGCAACGCTAGCGAATGCGCCGTGGCCTTTCAGTTCGGGGATGGTGTCTTCCTCCGAAGTTATCCTCGCATAGCATAGCCAGAGTAATGCTGTGATAAAGAATATCCAAGTTATCTGGACTATGGTCAACGGCGATTTCAGCCAGAATATTACGCTCATCATTGCCGCAATATCTCAGTCGCGAGGCCGAAGAACATGAACGACAATGCAGCGATTAGGCCTATGAATGCGGCAGCGAGAGCTCCGTACGAACGCAAGTAGTCGCCTTCAATCCCTTTCTCGCAGTGCCGGATGAAAAAGATTAGCGTCGCCAGCAGGCTGATGAGAGCGCCGATTCCTTGCCAGCTCAGCATGGGAACGCCTCTTTCATGGCTTCGAAGACGAATTCCCTACGCCAGCGCTGGATGTACAGCTGAGCCAATCCTCGCGCGCTGGAATAATCCGGAAAGCCCAAGAGAAGACAGAGATCATACATGCTTATAATCAATGGCCTGTTGTCGACCATGCTTTCGCACGTATACAAATCAGATATCAATTCGAAATACTCGTGATTCTCCAGATGATAATCACGATCGCTGAATACTTTGTCGAAAATTGAGCTCAAAATCTCAGCCTCTGGTGCAGGCAGATTCTTCAATGCATTCTTTTTGAAATCACCTATCAGAACGCGAGCCATGCCGTTTCTGCGTTCGCGATGCTCGTCAGTGATATTCCGCGTGGCTTCCAGCCAGTCAATCATCTGGCAGGTGTAAGGCAAGAGCTTGCCTTGCACCAAGTCTTCGGCAATCGACTTGAGAACGCCGTTCAGATGGAATTCGCGCATGCCCTGAGAGTAGCCTTCAAACAGCTTGTCCATGTTCATGCCTCCTGTTCTTGATTGAGTTGTTCCAGCCATTCAATAAGAGTCTTTACAGCTTGACTAGAAGTATCTGCACAACTTTTTTCAGCTATTTCATCATCCTTGTTCCCAACCAGCCAGCGAGGATCGCCCAGCATCATCTCACAAGCATGCATCTCAGCGAGAAATTGCATGAATTTTCGTTCCATTATATGCCACCTCATAGAAGGAACGAGATCCCCTATAGTAAGTGTCTGCATCTCTGCTTGAGCACGACAGAAATTGAATCTCACCGAATCATCGAATTTCATAACCAACCTCATGAAGTTCTCAACCTGCACCTTCGGGAAATGCATAAGAAGCTTAGCGCAAACAATGATGGTACTGGTATAAGGAAGCCTGAATCCGCCGGAGAGATTATCGAATATCTCCCCGAATATTTTGCGCAAGAATTCCCGTTCGAAATCCGAATGATCCGCAAAGGGATTACGCTTTTTCAATTTCTTCGGTTTCTCTTCGCTCAGGTTGAGAATGCTCATTGGTTTCTCCTTTCAACGGATTGCCAGTTTTATCTCTTCATACAAGAAGTACATCATCGGAAATACGCAGAACGGGATGAACATGAACCAGCTATGGTAATCGTACCAAAAAACGAGCTGTATCAAAGCTAGGAATATGCCAGGGAATGCGCCGGCCATCCTCGCGATCTCGTAGAATACTCCTCTGTCCTCTTCGAAGACTAGTTCAGTCACTATCTCAGGGATGATAGTCATTTTCTTGCCTATCAGCACCAATACGAAGTAGGGAAGCAGGGAAAAGAAAAGGAATGAGACCACAAATGTTGCCAGAGTACTGAGTATGAATCGGAGCATGTCGAGCAGGACGACCAGCATTCTCATCTCAGGCCTCCTTTCGGTTTGATTTTTTGTTCATCTAGCTGTTGTCGTCGTTGGGAAAGCCAATCCCGGACGGCTGATTTCCCCCTTTCTGTTGTTATTTACTTAGAAAGCGCGGCGAATCTGGGTAGCCGAGTCGACTATGCTCCAGACCAGGCCCCAGATCATCAGAACCAAGCCGATGGCGAGGACGGCCCAGTGGAACGCGATGTTAATGAGCAGGACGCCCGCACTGAAGCAGATGAAGTTGCCCATGGCTTTCTTGAACATGTCGGCATTGTTTTTGTCAAGCAGGCCGTTAACGAGCGTGCCCAAGCCGGGCAGTACAAACACGTTGAGTACCAGACCGCAGATGGAAGTCACCTTATAGAACAGCGGAGAGAAACGCTCGGGAAGCCCGAAATCAATCTTCACGGGGATGTTCATGGTGATGAACTCCTTTCAGTCTTTATTTTTATCACATGCTCTTAAGTTTGCGGTATGCGAGATAGGTCAATATGATATACACTATTGCTAACGGCGGGAATTCCTTAACGCTCAAGCAGATCAGATGTCCGATAATGGTCCCTAGCACGAGACCTAGCACTCCCCCGGCAATCACCTGCATTTGCTCCCAGAGATTCATCTTCGGGGTGGCTTCCAATCTTTCGGAAGGCAGAGGAAAGTTTTCGCTGACTCGGCATCTTTCTCGTAACCATGCTTCACTAGATATTTGATGTAATCGCTGAGCATCTTGTTCCAGGTCTCCTGCGAGTAACGCGGCATCGGCTCGATGCCATTCTTTTGGATATGCTCACGGAATCGGAAACCTAGCGCGCGGATACTGGGTTCTTTGTCGTAGTTGAACGGAGATTTCGGTTTGGGTATCATCGCTTCTTCCTTTCTTTCATCCATTTGCGCAAGTCTTTCGTCTGCTCGCGCAGTTTCTTGACTTCATCGATTGGTTCGGACTTGGGGGCAGGCGTTTCCGGTTCCGGTTGTTCCTTGGGCGGAATGTACTTGTGAGGATGGCCTATCAAATTGGAAATTTCCTGTCGGAAATCAATCTCAGAATATTTACTGCTGTCAATAACAATATTTTCCTTTCCCAAACCTTCCATCTTTTTCTTCGCCTCTTTCAATATCTCTTCGTACTTCCGGCGCAAGCCTTGCTGGCTGTAGCTGTGATCATACCCGCGCATCTCTACTTCCTCCCTTTCTTCTTCAACCATCTACGCAAGTCTTTCGTCTCTTCCATCAGCTTCTTCCTTTCTGCTTCAGTCAATTCCTTTTTCAAGGGAATTGGTTCTTTCATATCCTCTTTCTTCTGTGAGAGATTGGTGGGGACATTGACGAAGAAAGTCTCAATCTTCTTGTTTTTGCTATCAACCGACTGGTTATTCTGCAAAGAGTCATCCGTGCTGAAATATCTCTTCAGATCATTATGGAAAGTTTCGCGTCTTGCCAGACGTTTCAAACCTTCTGCCCTTAGCGCATCATACTTTTTCCTGCGCTCAGTCAAAGTCAATGGTTTCTTGGGCAAGCCCCACCTCTTTTCTGGTACCGCTAAATCTCTTATTTGCGGTTATTGAAACCGAACTTCTCGCCAGCGGAAATCAACTTGTCCATGTTCTTCTTAGCTATTTCCTGAGAAGGATAGAACAGATCGTACATGGAATATCCTTCTTCGGCGTATTGTTTGTCCTTCTCGGAGTCCCAGAATCCAGGCATCTTATGGACTCTGTCATTCTCGTCCATGAAAATGTATCTCATATTGTAGCCGTAACTCGGGGTCCAAACGTCCTCGGATATCGCGCCTTTCCTCATGCGGAGCACTGCCCGGACCACACAACCAGATTTCCGGTCGATGATCCAGGCAGTGTCTCCGCGTTTGATGGATTGGCGGAATGCGGCGATGTCCATGCTACCCTTTCAACGCGTCACGCTTAAGGAAATCTATCGGCGGGGCGAGCCATGCGCGAATCTTGAAACACAGCTTCGTATGCAAGTCCCATTCCAAAATCATCATGATGATTATGACAAACAGAATCATGAACGGCCGCAAATATGCATAATTGGGGGCGACTGAAAGAGCGCAGATACCTAGCATGACGGCTAGTCCAATAGTGGATATGGCTGCTTCGATGAAGTGGCACTTTGTGTCCCACTTATCGAGCACTGCAATCTTGCGGTCTATCTCTTTCTCGTCGTAATGCAGACATTCAGTCTCTTTCTCCGAGAAGAGCTCTGTCCGGTCATAGCTTTGAATAACATACTGTTTTCTTCCATCTATGTATTTCGGAGTCCCGTCCATGGTAAATCCATACCACCATGGAAGATTCTCCAGTATACTCACTACTGTGCCTTTCAATTTCCGTCTATCCCGGAGCCAGAACACTTCCTGACCCTCTTCAGGCTGAAGTTTCGGATTCATGATTATTTCCCCTTACCTGTACTCGGGAATGAAGTAAAACGAGACGCTCCTGGTGAGCGCATCTTTCTTTTTATCTTTACCAGGATCTCGGCCAATTTCCTGTCGAAATCTTCCGGAAGGCAGAGGGAGATGTCAAGCGAGTATTCGGGCATGACTTCTTCTTTCTTTTCGCTCGTGGTATCGTGTTTCATCTCGGCACTCCTTTCAC
>Ga0172379_10009582_pt1 | contig 11910 bp, 9 predicted proteins | sample GrowelOW334metaG_FD_119756 | JGI IMG/M metagenome (GOLD analysis project Ga0172379, IMG submission 119756) | Groundwater microbial communities from an aquifer near a municipal landfill in Southern Ontario, Canada - Groundwater well OW334 metaG | ecosystem: Environmental > Aquatic > Deep... | reverse complement strand
GCTAAGATAGTTACGTCATCCTTCTGCCGAAGGCATCCCTATCGGGAGACGCATCCTTTCCCGCAGGGATTCCTTCGGAACAAACAGCAAAGGATTTGCCCAGGATGACCGCTGTTTCTGCGCAGCGTCGAACCATTTTTACCTTTTTGCGTAACATCAGTGAGTAATTGAGATTAAGGAAAAACACCGATTGGGCGCAAGACAAGTCGTTGGCATTAAAAAAGGACATTGTCGTTCTACAGCCAAACCAGCGAACACGGTAAGACAATAAAATATAATGCAAGCGGTTACGTATACAATTCGCCGTTTATCAATTAGTTTACACTGACAACATATTCACGAAACAGCGGTAGCTCCTATTATACGGCCAACTGTTACCGTCACAAGAACAGGTATGCTCTTCAACGATGGATTGGCGTGTATCGGCAGGAAAAAAATAATAGAAACATTTGAAAAACAGCTTGTCTTTTGTCATACTGAGCGAAGCGAAACATCTTGTTCTTCCCTTTGTGTGAAAAAACGAGATCCCTCGTCGCAACGCTCCTCGAAATGACATTGCTATGAGATTATTCAGAAGTCATCTAATAATCAACGGCACGTCGATAATTCCCAAAGCAACTGCTTGTAAACGGAACCGCAGTTTTGATATTCTAGATTGATTAGTAGACTGAATAATTTATATTGCTCCAAACGGACAGGTAATAATTTATTTTTTGATTTATTGTTGTCGGGTCAACCATTAAATAAAAGACAGCACCCAAAAAGTATAGTATTCTCGTAATTAAATACACCGCCCACATACTGGCACCACCATATGTGTGGGAATTAAGTAGTATGACAAATCCAACGACAAAGCAAATAGCAATAACTATGAAAATGCTTTAACAGTTAATATTGATTTACGTAAAGGAAAGCATAAAAACTGTTCTATGATAACTCCAAAAATTGTAGCAAGAAGAGTATTTGGTAAAGCAAATTGAACATCTTGAAATATTATCACCCCTTGAATAAAAGCAATAATATAGAACAATGCTCTGGAAACAAACGATGATATTGTTATCCCCACGATAATTATTACTATGTAATTTCTGAGTGTCTTAATTTCCATACTTATTTACAAACCCCGAGCGAGTGCGGATTATAGAGTTAGTCCCGTGTAGTGTTTCAGTATTTCGGTAACACAAGAAGTATCTTTGTTATAAAAAATATCCGCACCACACTGTTGGACGGCATCCCGTTGATTGTATTATTGCTGGTATAATAGCCGGATCATTTCATGAGGATCATTTTTTTTGTTTCGCTATACTCTCCGACAATAAATCTGTAAAAATACATTCCGCTGGGGTGTCCGGCGGCATTCCATTCTGTATAGTAGTATCCTACCCCCTTCTTACCGTTGACCAGCGTGGCAATTTCTTGTCCCAACGAATTAAAAACTTTAACAGAAACAATTCCTTCTTCTTTTACGCCATAGGAAATAATAGTTGATGGGTTGAACGGATTGGGATAGTTCTGCAAAAGTTTAAACCCACCCAGAATTGTGGCGTCGCTTTTCACAGCGGAACTTTTATCGACCATAATATCACCCGGATATGTTGAACCGGCAACTTGCTCTGGGCCGGGATATAAAGGGAAGATTTTATATTCGCCGGCAGTTGGTGTTAGGGGAACTGGTTGAGGACAAATAACACCGCGGATGTAATCTAATTTTGTGCCAACGGGAGGAGGAGTGTATTTTGAATCAAAAAATTTATGTCCACGAAGTGTATAATATCCAGAACCGTCAAACATAGTCATTTGATTTCCGTTCGTATCAACAAACGTAAATCGCCCTGTAACTGAATCGACAGAATTCACCATTACGTTACGAATGATAACGTACATTCCTTCATATTTTTCTCCCCCCGAAGGACGTGGGATTTTTCCCACCGCAAAGCTGTCGACGGTTACTTCTATTGGAGCCGGGCGCGTTGGTTTCACGGCCAGAATTTCAACGGCGACAGGGCTTGTGAATACCGGCGCTGTTGTTGAATACAAACTTATTTCAGTTACGCTGTTTGGTTGGTTTCCAAATTCCAATGCACGCCCGACGACCTTGATAATCATTCCGGTGTCAACCGTTGAAATTAATGTGCTTTGTGCTTTTGAAGATGTATCGTTTGTTAGGACAAAAAGACCACCCCACAATTGTCCGGTCACTGTATCCTGAATAAAAACACTATACCGGGCAAGCGTAAATGTTATTATGCGTGGTCTTACGACAACAATCCCCACAATACTTACTGTATCGTTCGCTTTTACAGGATCCGTCTCATCCAAGCTGAAATTCGCTGAAGCTTGCAACGTATCCATCTTTAATAGCGAATCGAGGAGCACTTGATTCAGCTGAAGAATTGTGAGACTCTTTTGGGCAGAAGCAATATTGAGAATCCAAAGAATGTAAAATAAAGGAAGAAATAATCGCTGCTTCATTGCAACCCCCTAAATTAGAAACACGTCTCGAGCATTACCAAGGTATTTCAAGAAAGACATCACTCACATAAAAATGAACTTGTTGTTATGTTTGAATGTCTTGAATAAATACGGCAACAACAAACTCGTGTAACCAAGCCATCGATATTTCATGTGTTCTAACCATGTGTTCCAAAGTAGCACGCGAGACATTGTTCAATTTCGACGAATGAAGGAGGTGATATGTTAATTTGTCAAGAATGTCTCGATAGTAAGTGCTAAAAGCAATGAATTATCATAGCTGTCCAAAATAAAGGCACGTTGCGTATACCATCAATCAAAACATGTCAAATAAAATAGAATTTTACAAAATATATGAAGTAAGCCCAAGAGTTAACATTGCAACTGTAATGATGTGGGCGGGAGCGAAATTTTGGAGGAGTGAGCGAATGGGGATGTGATGAATAACGGGACGTTTGATGGCGCGATGAGCGCCATCAATGGGCATAAGCGAATGGGATTCATTGCGCGCGATACATTTCGCACGGAGTTCTTTTGCTTCTTTTCTTGTGCCGCCTAGATATGGTCAATTCGTAAACGGCATTCCTTTGGAACTCCGTCAAGAAAAGAAGAGAGTATGTGTTTTCCAATTTTCGGTAATTATTTTAGACAAGCATGCTGAATTATTGAAAACAAAAAAAGTCAACAGTTCAACGATAAACAAAGTTGGCTTTTAAGGTATACACCAATATAGAACAGTGCACATCGATTAATAAACAGAATAAAAACAGAACGCATTAAAATGCCGCAACAATAGTTCATATGGGCTCACCATTAGACCGAAGTCAAAACCCTTTGTCTTTAACTATCCCAACAGAAAGGTATTTGTAATAGAATGAGGTATTAGATCGCCGACCCAATATCATGAAATGATCAAACACTTTTCTTAATGCTCCTCTGCTTAATAAAACGCTTTTCCAGTTCGCAAAGAACAACAGCATAAAAAACATCCACGATGGTTAGTCGGTTAACTGTTTATCTGAGCTACAAAATCAAAAACAGGATGCCAAAAGGCATCCTGTTGATTGATTGTTGTATATCAGTCGGATCATTTTATGAGGATCATCTTCTTTGTCTCGGTGAAATCTCCAGCGTTAATTCTGTAAAAATACATTCCGCTGGGAAGTCCGACAGCATTCCATTCGGCATAGTGGTATCCCACCTCCTTTTTGTCGTTTACCAGCGTAGCAACTTCTTGTCCCAACGAATTAAAAACTTTAACAGAAACAATACCCTCTTCTTTTACGCCGTAATAGATCGTCGTAGAGGGGTTGAATGGATTGGGGAAATTATGAGAGATGGAATATGATTCAGGAACGATTTGTTCAATGCCGGATTTAGAAAATGTACCGATGATGCTGCCAGAAATAGAGACGATATCGCTGTAATTAGAAAATTGCGATTGAGCAATACCGTAAAAATCGTCCCATTCCGATTTTGCTTTTACTCTGTAGTTAACCGATACATTTTGCCGATTTGAAAGGTAAGGCTTAACGCTTTTTTGAATCTCGTTGTCTACAATAACAGTATCTTTTGTTGACCCAATTACTTGATAGGAGCCTTTATTAATACTTCGTTCAACGAAGTAAGATTTTATATTGGATTCAAGATTTCTGTCCCAACTTATCCTAACTCCACCCGATGTAGGAATTACACATTTTATTTTTTGGGGAGGAATGGTTGGCATAATTGCTTCAACATTTCTGTCATCGATATCTATAATATCAACATTATAAGAGGCATAAATTACTACTGGTTGTGATTCTGGTTTATTTTTTCTTTGAAAAACCGTTTTAATTTTAATTCTATGATTAGATTCTTTTCCTGTTGGTAAAGAGAAAGATCTATTCTTTGCGTGTTTGATCGGAACCGGAAGTGATCGAACAGATATTCTGCCTTCGTTGATAGGGCTTTCTAATTCAACCAAATGTTGTTGACTATTGCCATTTATCCAACCAACAAATTCCAGATTCGCGTCAGTATTTACCGAAGAGTAATCGACAACCAAGGAAATATCTGTTTTTACCAAATCCATATCTAGAAATGGATTATATGATATTTGAATATCTTCAGCGATTTCATATTCTGCATAATCGACATAATACGGTATATAATCATAGTAACTCGCATAATCATATTGGCGTTGATAGATCTTTTTGTGAATTACCGGCGTTTTTGTTAACGTTAATAAACCGAGGGGTTCATTTTTTACGATCCCAGCGGCACTGCCGAGCGACGGGTTCCAATATTCGTCCCTTGTATAAGGAATGGTTACCCGTATTTCGTGCAATGGTATTGTTGCAACAATTTTTCCCGTAAGCTCCAAATTCATCGCAATGAACGATGGGGCGGGCTCGGCAGGAATTGGAGTTTCCGAACCACCGGTGACAAAAAAGTCGAAAATGCCTCCAATGTCTAAACCCTGGATGCTGATAGGTAATGCGTTTGTAAAAGAAGAGAGTTTAGCTGCAAAACCATCAAACAGTCTCTTAAATTGGTTTTCATAACCCACTCTTGGGATCAAGCGGCCCATCTTAGAAAAATAATTTGTAAAGCTTTTCCAGCTAGTTTGAGTTGCCATAGGTTTTAAATTCAAGCTTCCCAAATTTACAGACTGAATATTGGGATCGAAGTTTAAGTTTGGCATTTGAAAATCTGAAATACCCATTGATCCATTATCATATGTTGCACCTGTTAACCAGTTATTAACATGTGAGAGAGTTCCCTGTGCTCCTTCTGCAACGCCTTTTAGTGAAACATTGAATTCTTGTTGACCATATATTCTAAAATAAAGCGCCGGAGGATCTACATCAGACTTAGGTGATATTGTAGGGTCAAACGATAGTGGAAAGTCAGCCCACAACCAGTAATTATTACGAACCACATCGGAAAAAATCGAACAAGAGTTCTCTTTCATTTTATCAAATTTGTCTATCGCCTCTGCTATAGGTTTAAGATACGCAAGCACGGCGGGTGTTTTCAAGTTGTCTTCTTGATTATAAAATTGTAATTCAATAAATCCTTTTTTGTATTCGGCTTGTGTTTTTACACAAATAAAAAATCGTAATATAGATCGATTGATATTGTATAACACAAAATATGCTCCCGCTCTGGAGTTTAGGCCAGTGATAGATCTATCCGGTGTTCCAAAATCTCTTGCAAGTAACCGCCAACCATCTTCCTTTCTATTATCTAATAAGCCGCTCCAAGCGTTTGCTTGTGTCCAAGGCGCCTCAATAATGGTTTCCGTTACACCGCCATTATCGGATCGATGATAGGCTTTATAAGCAGCGTCGGGATAGATTCTTCCCGTCACGTCGCCGAACCTCCAATCCCATTCAGGATCTAAATTAACATCAGTGAGAATGGATGTTGACTGTATTGTTTGTCCAACATTCTGTGAAAACGCAGAATCAAGGATAAGTATAGAATAAAAAAACATTATTGATACAAACGAAAAAATCGATTTCATAATTTTCTCCTTTTTATCATTCCGAATAGATTTCAGAAAATATGATACGAAAGCAGAAAACCCGGAGATGGTGTGATTAGTGTTTCGATGAACTTAGTGGAAGTTCGAATATCCCGATTTGGCAGAAAGCAGGCATGAGGAATTCAGGCGCAGAATTACGTTTAAAATATTCCCGTAATGGGATATACGTTCAATAGTAATACTATTCGTTATATTATTTCATAGACACCTCCTTTAATAGCCGAGCCGATATTTCAATAGCCCCATTCTTGGACCAGAAATAAGTGTTCCCCACATATATGCCGGATTACCATACCCTACAAATAAATTACCCTTGAAATGTTCCAAAAATGAAATTGTGTTAAATACACCCATATCAGCCGAGTAAGATTGAGACATTAATAATCCTTTGTTTAAAGTTTTGTACGGTTCTCCGTATTTTTTACTAAATATGCCATGAACATCTGTGGCGATAAACAATTCATTACCAATAAATATGATTGCCGTTGGCATGGTGATAAGCGGAGGAATAAAATAAGGTGCATAGCGGTTGTTAGGTATTGAATCACCATACATTTTCCATTCGTCTCCATTCCAGAAAGAAATAATACCTGATGAATGAGAATTCGGTCTAAATCCTGCAAAAAGCGTGTCGTTATGAAAAACAATAGAATTAAATCCTACAGCGGAATTTGAAAACCCATTTTGCATACGTATAAAATTTACGCCGTCAAACCGGAAAAAAGTAATCCCATTACCATTAAAGCTGGGGCGAAGATATAATACATCCTTACCATCTTTTTTTATTTTCAAAAACTTTGCTCCCCAAATGCTGCCATCTAGCGCAGGTGGACTAATAACTTTTTTCCAAACGCCATCCCGAGAGACGTGATACATATAGCCGGTGAACCTAGTTTGAATAACCAAAAGATTGCCGTTCAAGAATACCATATCACCAATCCACTCTGCTTCTGCCATATCCCAAGGGACGTCAAATTTAATATTCCAATTACCTATGACGTCCATGACAAAAATAAAATGATCGCTCATAACATACAGTGAATCGTTTTCCACTGTCATTGGACCGATTGTTTCAGTAAATGTCTTTACTAACCGCCAGGTATTTCCATCAGTAGTTTTTAAAATTGCCCCCGGATATACGGTGTCGCCTTGGTAGTGCACTACCGAGGCATATAATTCATCATTAAAATGAATCATACATCGTATATCGAGATTCACAAATTCAGGGACTTCCACCCATTGGTGATTCTGTGCGAGAGGTGGTGGAGGATTGACAGAAGTATCTTTGCAAGAACCAACTATGTTGGCAAACAACAATAAAAAAGAAAAATGGATTGTGAACATAGTGTTATTCATAGAAAGAATCACTGGTAGTGTTTCACTATAAACGTTAAATGATAAAGGCGTTGGTCTAGTTAATGAGGTTTATTATTTGTTACTAGTGTGTGCTCCATGGCCTTAAATTTTTTCCGATATTCCAACATCGTCATCCCGGTCAATTTCTTAAACACCTTTGCCCCGCTGTCTTCACGGTAGCCGTATTCGTAGCAGATAAAAAAGCATGGATCGTCGCGCTGCACCAAGTGGTCTTTCATTGCCTGTACTTTCTTTACCATGATATAATCGGCAAGCGCAATCTGCTCGTTCCGCAAAAACGCTTTGCGAAGTGCATCGTAATGAATATTCAAACGATCTGAAACTGAGTGGATCGACTTCACCTCTTTGATGTGCTGATCCACAAATATCTTTACATCGGTTGTGTTGGGTGCCATACCTGCTCCTTTCGGTAAGTGAATTTCTGAAAATATAATTTTGTAACGGGCAATGCGCAATTACGTGAACAAGGTATTTTGAGATATTTCGATTGATTTAAATGGTTTGTTTTAGAGGCGTGTATTCTTTTCGGGAAAAAGTAAAATAAAAACGCCGTTCATGTGAACGGCGTAAAGAAGAAGTTTGGATCAGTCAGAGAAGTGTGCGCAGATTCTACAGTGGCATGGTCATACCATTATCGATTCGGTGAAACATCAATCGGTGCAAAATTATTCCAGTTACCGGTGTATGCATCATATAGCGAAGGCAATCCGCCGCACACCAAATCAAGAGCCAGCCAACCAAGACCGATACGGGGATACACTGTAACCTTTTTTTCAGTCCCTTGATGTTGTATCGTCAGCGTGTGTTCCTGATTAGAGCGAAGTTTAATTTCACGGGTGGTATAGATCACGGCCGCCTTGTTCTTCACAATCTTCGTCACCGGTATTTCCCTACCGACGCTGTCGAACACCCGCACGCTGTCCGATCCATTGTTTAACCGGACCGAATCTTCATATCCTTTTATAATTGTAGCGCATCCTGAAGTCGAAAAGGTAATAAACGCAGCTACAACAAACGTACAAAGTGCTCTCATTAATGGCGCTCCCATTTCCAGAATAGTGGTATTGTGTGATGATCTCATTGAATGAATAATGCAGACTGAAGAAAAAAGCAGAAAATCTGTTGTTCAGTGGATTCTATGTGTGCGACGAAATTCTCTCATCGTCATGCCAGTAACACGCTTGAAGATTTTCGCACCGCTGTCTTCACGAAGTCCGTATTCGTAGCAGATAACAAAACAAGGATCGTCCGCAACCAGCAAATGTTCTTTTATCACTTCCACTTTTTTCATCATAATATAATCCGCCAGCGGTATCCGCTCTTTTCGTAAAAAGGTTTTTCGCAGCGTGTCATAGGGGATATGCAGCATAACAGAAACCGTGTGAACCGTTTTAATCTCTTTGATATTTAGGTCGATAAAAGATTTAATGTTAGTTGTATCGAGCGGCATTATAAGTATCCCTTAAAATGATATCCTAAATATATCTTCCGGTGTTCGGCTGCGCAATAACGTAATTACGGTATATTTGATAAATGGAAAAAAAAGGTGGAATCGGTCGTAAAGAGAAAAGGCATAGCATGGTGAAGTGACAATCGGAGCAAGTTGTCTTTTTTTGATGGGAAAAATTATTCCGTTATCAGACGAACTGGTAAATAAGGAACAAGAACTTTCCCGCACGCATTGGTCTGCCGTTGCGAAGATCGATGGGGCACCGTAGCGTGCGTGCGCGGATGATAATATCATCTCCGATGCGCGAGGAAAAGAGGTTGTCGATTTCATGCCGCAGTATCACCCAGGCAACCAATTGCTGTTCATCCGAAATTGCAGAGGCCGCTTCCTGCAACCGGCGAAGGTGCACAATGTTGTTTACATGCACCATCACAATAATTTCGTCAGGAACAACGGTGATGGAAATAACAAAACGTTCGGTAGATGGATCGGAGGAAATACATTCTGCCATCTTAAAACCATCGGCGTTATTGGCCGAACAAATCCGTTTGTCTGCGGTCGAACGTGAAATATACCTACAGCATCTTCTAAATGTCAGCAGAAGATGAAATGTTGCGGATCGTACGGGCAAACGAGGTATTGCCGGATATAAATTCCGATAACGACAAAATTTGTGTCGGTACGAATTGCATCGACAATGGAGAAGAAGAAATAACTGGGTAGTAAGTAACGGTTATACCGCCGGCTCCTGCTGGCTGATGCAGTGAAGTGTTCCAAGTCCCCACACTAAATCGACGCAGTCGATGCCGATCACTGCGCGGCCGGGGAATTGCGCTTCTATGATATTAAGCGCTTTCAAATCGTTGGGATGATTGAAGACCGGAACGAAGACGAATCCGTTGCCGATTAAAAAGTTTGCATAACTGGCGGGAAGACGCTGTCCTTCATACTCCACCACTCCCGGCATCGGCAGTTCAATAATAGTAAACGGCTTATTGTCCTGATCCGTCAGTGTACGGAGCAGTTTCAGATTCTCTTGCAAGATCTCGTAGTTTTCATCCGTCGGATCTTCTTCTACGCAGGTGACAATGGTGGTCGGATTAACAAAGCGGGCAAGATCGTCAATATGTCCGTCCGTATCATCCCCCACAATACCGTCATTCAGCCAGAGAATTTTTTCCTGTCCGTAATATTCTTTTAGATACGTTTCAATTTGTTCCTGATTCAGTTGAGGATTCCGATTCTTATTCAATAGACACGCTTTCGTGGTGAGCAAGCATCCTTTTCCGTTCACATCAATGGCTCCCCCTTCCATCACAATGCCGGGAAGAAACAGCGGAATGTTGTAGTGTTCGGCAATTTTTGTCGGAACAACATCATCCAGATCGAATGGGGGATACTTCCCGCCCCACGCATTGTATCCCCAATCTACAATCGCTTTTTTGTTCTGCGCGGAAGGATTAATGACAAATGCCGGACCGTGATCGCGGCACCATGCATCGTTCGTCGGAATTCTGTAGAGCGTGAACCGGTCCGCCGGAACACCAGCCAGGGTCAGACGTGATGTGACATCATCGAACATCTCGTCATCTTTCACGTTGATATTCACATGCTGAAAGCGCGCGATGGTTTTTACGATGTTAGTATAAATGTACGGAACAGGTTCGAATTTCTCAGGCCATGATTCCAGTTTGTGAGCCCAGGAGAGCCAGGTAGCGGTTTGCGGTTCCCATTCTGCGGGAAATCTGTAGCCGAGTTGTTTTGGTGTTTTCATAATTGTTATAACTACAGAGACACAAAGACACAAAAATAATTACCGTGCCGTTGTGTCTCTGTAGTAAAAAAATTAGTCAATAAATCGTTTGGTGATATCTGAATATGCATCGATGCGCCGGTCGCGGAGGAATGGCCAGTGAATGCGCGCAGCGCTAACACGGGCGAGATCGACCGGAACAACATTCACTTCTTCTTTATCGTGCGATGCTTTGAAGAGAAGTTCACCCTGATTTCCGGCAACAAACGATCCACCCCAGAAAGTTTGATTCCCTTCGTGTCCCACTCGATTAACGGCAACAACGGGAATGCCGTTTGCCACGGCATGTGCGCGCTGAATGGTTTCCCACGCGTCATGTTGAATTTTGTTCACCGCCGGATTTTCACCATCCGCCCAGCCGATAGCTGTTGGATAAAAAAGAATTTCGGCACCTGTCAGCGCCGTAAGGCGCGCCGCTTCCGGATACCACTGATCCCAGCAGATAAGCACGCCGAGTTTCCCGAATTTTGTATCGAAGGATTTGAAGCCGAGATCGCCGGGAGTGAAATAAAATTTTTCGTAATACGCCGGATCATCCGGAATATGCATCTTGCGGTATTTTCCCAAATACGATCCGTCGGCATCGATCACCACGGTGGTGTTGTGATAAATTCCTTCCGTCCGTTTTTCGAACAGCGATGCGATGATCACCACGCCGAGCTCTTTGGCGAGCGGCTGCAATGTGTCGGTGGAAGGGCCGGGAATAGCTTCCGCCAGTGTGAACGGCGCATACTCCTCTTTATCGCAAAAGTAGAGTGATGTAAAGAGTTCCTGCAAACAGACGATGTTTGCCCCCTTGGAAGCAGCAGCGCGGATTCCATTAACTGCTTTGGTCATGTTTGAAGCAACGTCTGCGGAGCAACGTGTTTGCACCAGACCGATATGTACTGTACGGGCTGTTTTCATTATACTGCCGATTATTTCCGATCAGTGAGATGATACATGTGAATAATTGATTTCAGTGTGTCCCGTAAAATCGGTTTCGATACCACCATATCTGCAGATTCAACAACAGGGTGTTTCGATTTCAACTGTCCGGTATATCCGGTAATCAATACACAATACGGTGCGTTGGGCTGCTGCTTTACTATGTTGATAATCTGTAAACCATCCAGTCCCGGAAGAATATAATCGCACAGGAGAATGTCGATGGTTTCATGTTTCAGCACTTCCTGTGCGCCATGTTCATTCACCGCGAGAAACACACGATGCTTATCCAACAAAAGCGCGTTCCTCATATAGACAGTCAACGAAATATCGTCGTCG
>Ga0172379_10009581_pt1 | contig 11911 bp, 9 predicted proteins | sample GrowelOW334metaG_FD_119756 | JGI IMG/M metagenome (GOLD analysis project Ga0172379, IMG submission 119756) | Groundwater microbial communities from an aquifer near a municipal landfill in Southern Ontario, Canada - Groundwater well OW334 metaG | ecosystem: Environmental > Aquatic > Deep... | reverse complement strand
CTTGGGGAAAATACCCGCGGAACGGGAAAGGCGCATTCCCGTGATGGGGCCAAGAGGAGGAAACAACCTATGACGGATCAACAGGCATCGAACGATATGAAAATCATTCACATCCCGGAAACCCTGCCGATTCTTCCCCTCTTCAATATGATCGTCTTTCCGAAGATGATGCTGCCGTTGGAGGTTTTTGGTGATCAATCCCTGCAACTCGTTGATGAAGCCATGGCGAAGGACCGGATCATCGGTCTGGTTCTGGCGAGGAAATCGCCGCCGGAGACCACCTTTCAAGCCGAGGACTTCTACACCATCGGGACAAGCGCCGTCATCCTGAAGATGGCCAAAACCACAGAGAACAAAGCTCAACTCCTCGTGCAGGGCATCGAACGCTTCCACGTCCGGGAAATTATAACCGGCAAGCCATATCTTCAGGCCCGCATTGAATCTATTCAGGATCAGGATAGTAAAGATATCGAGGTCGAGGCTCTCATGGCAAACCTCGTGGGACTATTCGAACGGATCGTAAAACTGTCCCCCTTCCTCCCCCAGGAATTCGGTTCCATGGCCAAGACTATTACCGATCCGGGCGTGCTGGCCGATCTTATCGCCTCTATCATCAATGTCCCAACAGAAGAAAAGCAGGCGATCCTGGAGCTGATCGATGCCAAGATACGGCTCAGAGAGGTCACACGCCTCGTCAATCATCAGGTGGAAGTCCTCGAACTGGGAAACAAGATCCAGTCTCAGGTCAAGGACGATATGGATAAGACCCAGCGCGATTATTACCTGCGTCAGCAACTCGGAGCCATCAAGAAGGAGCTTGGCGAAGAGGATGAGACAAAGGTGGAGGTGGATGAATACCGGGAGAAACTGGCCAAAAAGGACCTCCCCGAGGAAGCGAAAAAGGAGGCAGATCGGGAATTGCAGCGCCTGGACCGGATGCATCCATCATCGGCTGAATACACCGTCGCCTCGACCTATCTGGATTGGATTCTTACCCTGCCCTGGCGGGAGGGGACGGAAGATAATCTGGATATCAAGAAGGCCAGGAAGGTCCTGGAGGAAGATCACTATGGTCTGGAGAAACCGAAAAAGCGGATCATCGAGTACCTTGCCGTCCGTAAACTGAAGTCCGACGCGAAAGGGCCGATCCTCTGCTTTGTCGGACCGCCCGGCACGGGAAAGACGTCTCTGGGGCAGTCCATTGCCCGGGCCCTGGGAAGGAAGTTTGTCCGCATCGCCCTGGGAGGCGTCCGTGATGAAGCAGAGATTCGCGGACACCGGCGTACCTATATCGGCGCCCTTCCGGGCCGGATCATCCAGAGCATCCGCCGGGCGGAATCCAATAATCCCGTTTTCATGCTTGACGAAATCGATAAGGTGGGCAGCGATTTTCGAGGTGATCCCTCTTCGGCTCTCCTGGAGGTCCTCGATCCGGCCCAAAACTTCTCGTTTATGGACCATTACCTGGATATCCCCTTCGATCTGTCCCACGTCATGTTCATCACCACGGCGAACGTTCTGGATACGATTCCGCCAGCCCTGCGGGACCGCCTTGAAATCATTGAACTAGTTAGTTACACCGTCGATGAAAAGCTCCACATCGCCGAAAAGTATCTCCTTACCCGGCAGATCACGGAAAACGGTCTCCGGCCGGACCAGATTTCCTTTACGAAGGGGGCCATCCGCCTGATCATCAGCAGTTATACCCGGGAGGCCGGGGTAAGAAACCTGGAAAGGGAGATTGCCTCCGTCTGTCGGGGTGTGGCAAGCCAAGTCGCAGAAGGCTCGATTACTAAGGCGACGATCCGCCATAAAGACATTCACCGGTATCTGGGTCCGGAACGAGTCACCTCGGAAATAACCGCCCGGACATCGAAACCGGGCGTCGTCATGGGCTTGGCCTGGACGCCTGTGGGAGGAGATATCCTGTTCATCGAAGCAACGGCCATGAAGGGTAAGAAAGGCCTGACGATGACGGGGCAATTAGGCGATGTCATGAAGGAATCGGCAACGGCGGCACTGAGTTTCATCCGGACCAACGCCGAGGCCCTCGGCATATCAATTGATTTCTTTGAAGATGTGGATATTCATATCCATGTTCCTTCCGGGGCCATCCCAAAAGACGGCCCCTCGGCAGGGGTAACGATCATGACGGCCCTGACGTCGCTGCTGACCAATAAACTGGTGAAAAAGGATCTGGCCATGACCGGCGAGATAACCCTCCGGGGGCTGGTACTCCCGGTCGGGGGAATCAAGGAAAAGGTTCTCGCCGCCCACCGCGCCGGCGTCAAGACCATCATCCTGCCCAAGTGGAACAAGAAGGACCTTGCCGATATTCCAGCCAAGATCCGCAAGGACATTGATTTTCATCTCGTCGAAGACATGATGGATGTCCTGAAAATCGCCCTCGAAAAGTGACAGGAGGAAAGAGCCGGATAATGGCTCAAAAAATGGAACAAAGCGAGGTGTCGTAAGATGAGGATGCCAAACTCCGATAACATTGCCCCTGGTTTAAATTCTACATCCAGGGGAAGGAACCAGGAAGGCCTCCAGGACGTGCCCTTGGTCAATCCTCAGCACATGCAAATCGCAGGGATATCTCCCTTTTTGCTGGCCGTAGCGATCATGATCGTCCTTGGCCTGGCGGCAATATCGGCAATGGCTCAGACCGGACCTCCGGAGAAATCGCCCGACAAATTCACCCTGGCAAGCAGCATTGATCTGGCCCTGAACCAGAGCATGGTCATCCAGGCAGCCAAGGAAGGGGTCAAGGGAGCGGAGGCCCAGAAGAAAGAGGCTTTCACCGGATTTCTTCCCAAACTGAGCACCTCCTACAGCTACACGCGGCTCAACGAAGCGCCTTGGGTTAATATGCCGCCGACATCAATAAACTCTCCCATGGGTACTCTGTCAACTACTGGCGGTCAGATCACCATGGGTACCCAGGACAATTACAATTGGGCACTGGAGGTCCGGCAACCGATCTTCACCGGCGGAAGCATTACAGCCAATTACCAGGCCAACAAGAAAGGCGAGGACATCGCCCGGGTTGATGAATCCGCCACCACCCAGAATATCGTCGAAGAGGTCAAGGCGTCTTACTTCCATATTCTCAAGGCCGAGAAAATTCTTGAAGTCGCCCGGCAGGCAGTGGAGCAATTGAAATCACATCGTAACGAGGCGCAGAACTTCTTTGACGTCGGCCTGATCCCTAAAAACGATCTCCTCCAGTCGGAGGTCCAATTGGCAAACGGCGAACACAACCTGGTCAAGGCGGAAAACAGCCTTGAAATAGCCAAGGCCCGCTTCAACACCCTCCTGCGGCGCAACATCAACGCTCCCGTCGAGGTGGAGGACATTTTGACTTACCGGCCCTTCGAGAAAACCATCGAGGTCTGCTTTCAGACAGCTTTTGATAAACGTCCGGAAATCAAGGCGTACTCCCTCAAGGTGGAACAGGCCAAAGAATACGTCAAGGCGGCCAAGGGCGATTTCTTCCCCACCGTCAGCGCCGTGGGACATTATGAGCGTTTCGGCGATTCGGGAAATCTTCAGGGTAGCACATACAAGAGCATGGAGAACTGGTATCTCATGGCCAGGGCCGATTGGACCTTCTGGGAATGGGGAAAGACGAAAAATCAGGTGGACTCCCGGCAAGCCAGGCAAAATCAGACCTCCAGCCTGTTAGCCCACGAAAAGGACAAAGTTGCCTTTGAAGTAAAAGCGGCCTATATCCTCGTCCGGGAATCGGAAAAACAGGTATTTGTCGCCCAGAAGTCAATCGATCAGGCTGAGGAAAATTTCCGTATCAATAATGAGCGCTATAAGGAACAGGTAGCCACCTCGACAGATGTGTTGGACGCCCAGACCCTGCTCACCAAGGCGAAATCGGATTATTTCACGGCCTTGGGGGATTATTTCATCAACCAGGCCCGCCTGGAGAGGGCGATGGGAGAAATCAAATAGAGCAAGGGGATTGAAAATATGAAAAAACGTATCATTCTGATCATCTTTATAGTCCTGCTCCTCGGCGTGGGGGGATACGTCTATTACGGACAATGGAAGAACAAGAATAGCGAACTTTATTATTCCGGCGTCATCGAGGCCAAGGATGCGAAGCTTGCCTTCCAGGCGAACGGCAGAGTGACCGTTGTTCATGTCAAGGAAGGACAGGCCGTCACGAAGGATCAGGTTCTGGCCGAACTCGACGCCTCGGAATTACAGACCCGCTATGATCAGGCCGAGGCCTCTCTTGACCGTGCCATTAAAGGCCGGCAACAGTTTGAGACGCTCCTCAATGTCTATAAGAGCACCCTTCCTGACGATGTCGTGCGGGCGGAGGCGAACGTATCCAGCGCCCGGAAGGTCATGGAAGATGCCAAAAAGAATAAGGAACGGTATGACGCGCTGTATCAGCGGCGGGTTATCGCGCAAAAGGAATGGGACGCCGTGCGGCTTAATTACGAAACGGCGTTTTCCAGGCTGACGGAAGGGGAGGCCATTCTCCACCAGGCCAAGAGCAATCTGCAAAAAATCGAGATCACCAGAAAGGACATCGAAGCCGCCAGTGCCCAGGTCCAGTTTGCCGGGGCGGTCCGCGAGCAGGCAACCATACAGACGGCATACACGAAATTACACGCCCCTTTCGACGGCGTCATCACCAGTCGCAATATCGAACCCGGCGAGGTCGTCTCTCCCAGCCGTGAGGTCTTCAACCTGGCAAATCTCTCCAATGTCGATCTGAAAATCTTCGTGGAAGAAACGGCCATCGGCAAGGTCAAACCCGGACAGACGGTGGATGTAAGGATCGACACCTTCCCGAATCGCGTCTTCAAGGGAACGGTCGCCTTCGTGTCCCCGGAAGGCGAATTTACCCCCAAGATCATCCAGACACAAAAGGAGCGGGTGAAGCTCGTTTATCTCGTGAAGGTCTCTATCCCGAATCCTGGTTACGAGTTAAAAACCGGTATGCCTGCCGACGCCTGGCTGAAATAATGATTCAAGAAAACGATCACCCTCCCTTCGTAGCCATCGATCATGTCTCCATGCGCTTCGGAGAAGTCGAGGCCGTCCGGAATGTATCCATGCTGATCGGAAAGGGAGATATCTTCGGCCTCGTCGGCTCGGATGGGGCAGGCAAATCCACCCTCCTCAGAATGGTCGCCACGATGATCAAGCCCACGGCGGGTAAGATCCTCATCGCCGGCATGGACGTCGTATCCGAGAAAAAAAAAGTGAAGAATCTCATCGGCTACATGCCCCAGCGTTTCGGACTTTATCCGGATCTGACGGTGGATGAGAATCTCCAATTTTTCATGGACATCTTTGGAATTCCCAGGGGCGAACGGAAAAAGAGGCGGGAAAAGTATCTGGGCTTCTCCAATCTGCTGCCCTTCACCGATCGGCCGGCAGGCGCCCTCTCCGGGGGGATGAAACAGAAATTAGGGCTGGCCTGCGTGCTGATCCATGAACCAAGTCTCCTTATCCTCGACGAGCCGACCAACGGCGTCGATCCCGTCTCCCGCCAGGAATTCTGGGATATTCTGGGTGAAATGCGCCGGGTGGGGATGACGATTATCGTTTCCACCGCTTATCTTGACGAAGGAGAAAAATGCAACAATCTGGCCATGATGCACAAGGCACAAGTAATTGATATCGCGACGCCGGTGGCAATCCGGTCTTCCTTCCCTACCCTGGAGGCAGCTATGATCAGTCGTCTTCAGGAGGCGGATGCCGACACTGCGAAAGACAGATTTACATTCAAAATATGACGGCTTCGCAAAAAGTCTGGATTCCCGCGTAGGCGGAAAATCGAAGATTAATGTTCATAATCCAGACAGCACACAAATATTTGAAAATACTTGATTCCAGTTTTCACGGGAATTGCAGAAAATGAGGTTTTCGTATTTTTGCGAGTTCGTCAAATATGAATACATCCACAATACGGCAATCGGGAAACGGCGACGCCATCCGGGTACAGGACCTGGAGAAGCGCTTCGGCAAGTTTGTAGCCGTCAACAAGGTAACCTTCAGCGTCCGGAAGGGAGAAATTTTCGGGTTTCTTGGTTCCAACGGCTCCGGCAAATCAACGACCATCCGTATGCTCTGCGGCATTCTCACCCCCACGGCCGGTCAGGGAACTGTGGCCGGCCATGACATTTTCAGGGAACCGGAGGAAATCAAGCAATCTATCGGTTATATGTCCCAGAAATTCTCGCTTTACGAAGATCTGACCCCCTTTGAAAATATCCGCTTTTATCTCGGCATATATAACGTCTCGCCGGCCCTCTGGACGGAGCGGATCTCCTGGGTGCTGGATATGACCCAACTGAGCGACGTCCGGAACCGCCTGACCAGGGAGCTGCCTCAGGGCTGGCGGCAGCGCCTCGCCCTCGGCTGCGCCCTGTTGCACAAACCGGACATTCTTTTCCTGGACGAGCCGACGTCCGGCGTCGATCCCCTGACGAGGCAACATTTCTGGGACTTTATCCGCCAGTTGGCCTCTCAGGGTATCACCATTTTCGTTACTACCCATTATATGGACGAAGCCCGCCATTGCGAGCGGATTGTTATGATCAACCAGGGGGCCATCGTCGCGGCGGGGAGCCCGGAAGAAATTATTCGGAAGGCATGCCCGAACCAGTCCGAGGCCGATCTTAACGACGCATTTATCACGCTGATGAAAAACTGAAAATGAATCTTAGAAAGATCGTCGCCATTACCCGCAAGGAATTTTATCACCTGATCAGGGATTACCGGAGTCTTTACCTGGCCTTCGCCATTCCCCTGATCCTGATCCTGCTCTTCGGCTACGCCCTGAGTCTGGATGTGGAAAATGTCAAGACGGTAATCGTGGATTACGACGGGACCAAGCAAAGCCGGGACCTTGTCCGCCGCCTGGACGCCTCCCCCTATTTCCAGGTCGTCGCCCATCTGAAGAACTCCGCGGAGGCAGCGGATTGGCTCGATCACGGCTGGACAACCCTGGCCCTCGTCATTCCCCCGGACTGGACGAAGAACATCCAGGCCGACCGGGAGGCGCCGCTGCAGGTCCTCCTCGACGGCAGCGATCCTAATTTTGCCAATATCTCCGCCGGTTATGTCACCGCCTTTCTGGAGCGGGAAAATACGAAATATCTCCACAATTTCCTGAATCGCCAGGGCCAGGAGCAGATGAAGGCGCCCCTGGAGGGCCGGATCCGCATCTGGTTCAACGAGGATCTGGAAAGCAGAAACTTCATTGTCCCCGGCATCATTGCCGTCATCATCATGATTGTCGGGGCCATGCTGACATCGCTGGTCATCGCCCGGGAGTATGAAAACGGAACCATGGAGACGATCAAATCGCTTCCCATCAGCGCCGGAGAGTTCATCATCGGCAAGGCCATCCCCTATTTTTTTATCACCCTGGCCGACGTCCTCATCGCCGTCCTCATGGGACAGGTTCTTTTCGGGATCGTCATGAAAGCAAATTTCTGGCTCATGATCACCGCTTCATCCCTGTATCTGGCCGTCGCAATCACCCTGGGGCTCCTCATCTCCGCAGCCACAAAATCGCAACTCGTCGCCAATCAGGTATCGCCCATAGTTACCTTTCTCCCCTCCATGCTCCTGTCGGACTTCGTCTTTCCCGTCCTGAACATGCCCCCGGTGATCCAGACCATTACCTACATAGTTCCGGCGAAGTACTTTATCGACATTCTCAAGGGCATTTACATGAAGAACCTTGACATCACCTATCTCTGGCCGAGTTTCGCCGTCCTTTTCGTTATGGCCGCAATCCTTGCCGTTCTCAATGTCATCGTCCTGAAGCGGGAGGGAATGTAACATGAACTTCCTGCGGATACGGGAACTCGTCCGTAAAGAATTCATTCAACTCTTCCGGGACAAGCGAAACCGCCCCATCCTGATCATGGCCCCCCTTATTCAGATCCTGATTTTCGGCTATGTGGTAAATTTTGACATCACCAGCATCCGCGTCGCCCTCCTCGATCTCTCCCGCACCGTGGAAAGCCGGACGATAGTCGATGCATTCAGCGCCAACGGCATGTTTCAGATCAGTAATGCCGTCAATGATCCCAAGGAGATGGAAGACCTGCTCCTGCGCGGGAAAGTGGACATCGGCATCAAGATCGGTCCCGATCTGAGCCGCAAGATCCGCCGGGGGGAAACGGCGGAAATCCAGATCCTTGCCGACGGCACGGTAAGCAACATGACGGCGATCCGGGTCTCCTACGTCATGACGGTACTGGAACGCCTGAATCGCCAGTTCCTCAGGGACCTCTACCCTGTAAAGATGACCTACGGCCGCATCGACGGCCGCCTGCGGACCTGGTATAATCCCAATCTTTACAGCCGCCACTTCTTCGTTCCCGGGATCGTCGCCTTCGTCGTCATGCTGATCTCGCTACTCTTTACCTCCATGGCCGTCATCAAGGAAAAGGAGGGGGGAACGATGGAGCAGCTTATCGTGACGCCCATGAAACCTTATGAGCTGATCATGGGGAAAACGATCCCCTACATCATCATCTCCCTTATCCAAATGATTTGTGTGCTCGTCTTTGCCGTTTACTGGTTCGAGCTGCCCATCCGGGGAAGCCTGCTCCTGTTTTTCCTCGCCATCTGCCTGTTTCTCATCAGCACGATGGGGATCGGCCTGTTCATCTCGACCATTTCCGCCACCCAGCAGCAGGCCATGATGACGACCTTTTTCTTCATTCAGCCGTCGTTTCTACTTTCCGGGTTTGTCTTTCCCATTGCCAATATGCCCGTTGTCGTCCAGTGGCTGACTTACCTGAATCCATTTCGCTACATCCTGGTGATCATCCGGGGCATCTTCCTCAAAGGCGTGGGCATGCACATCCTCTGGCCCCAGTATGTCGCCCTGACCATCCTGGGCCTGGCGGTCTTCACCGCCGCTGTCCTGCGCTTCCATAAGCGGCTGGATTGATTCTTGACCGCCATCCTTATCATGAATAGCCCGGCTAATCATGATCCCTCCGTGTAGTCCACATACCAGCACAGGCGAAAAATATCCGGAATAACATATTGATAATACAAATCTTGTGTTCCTTTTTCATTGACACACAAGGACATCCATAGTAAAATTCACAATACGCAAAGTGCGTATTGTGTCAGTATCAGTTTCACAACACTTAACCATCCCACCGCACGAAAGGAGTATTTGATGAAAAAAATTATTGCCCTGCTGACCGTTGCAATTTTTGCAACCGCTATCCTTGCCTTTGCTGCCGAAGGTACCAAACAAGAACTGCGCCCTGCCCAGAAGATAATGCAAGCCCGAGTAGCCTGGCTGACCGCAATGAACAAAAATCTTGGCGCTAAATATTTTGCTGCCGTTGCCAAGGATGCCGATGATTTGGCGGCCCAGACCAAGAAAGTTGGCGAAAATATTCAAAACCCTCTCGGCAAAGAGCTGACCCTGGCCATTTCATCGCTTGCCAAGGACATCTCCACTGCCTCTGCCAAGCAGGATGGAGATACTGTCAAGGTCAAACTGGGAGAAATCAATGGTAAGTGCAGCGAGTGCCATGCTAAGATCCGCGATAAGAAATAAACCGTAAAACTGATGCTAACAATGACAAGGGCCGCTGGTAGCCGCCGGCTTTTTGTAGTCTGACTCCTCAGCCTCTCTTCAGGCAAGCGGCCACAGTAGAATGAGAGAAGCGGGCTGACGGAGCGCTAAGCCATCTTCCATCCTTGTAGTAAGGAGACAAAACCATGTCAAGCACCTATCCTTTCGGCCAGGGAGTCGTGAAGCTGATTTCAACGGACTGGCTTTATGAACATATGAAAGACAAGGATCTGATGATTCTCGATGTTCAGCCCAATATCCATGATTACATCCAGGAACATATCCCCGGAGCTATCTACCTAAATGAAGGATTGCTCCGTAACTACGTGGGGGACCAGCCGGCACGATGGGTTCCACCTGATGTGATCCAGCCTGTTCTTCGCGAAGCCGGTCTCAGGGCCGATGTCCCGTTAGTAGTCTATACGGGCTTAGGCGCTTACAAGGGATGGGGCGACGGCCTGGAACAGACCATGATGGCCTACAGTTTAGCCCGCTATGGACACAAGAACATTCTTGTCCTCAACGGCGGCCTGAACAAGTGGAAGGCGGAAGAAAGGCCGCTGTCGAAAGAATGCCCCCGGGTGCAGACCTCTGAGTTCACCGTCGTAGTCCAGCGTGATTTCTACGTGGACTACGACGAGTTCGTTGCCATGAAGGACCGCGAGGACGTCATTGTTCTGGATGCCCGCCCGCCCGATGTTTACGAAGGCCAGGGACCCTGGCGCAAACCCGGCCATATCCCGGGGGCTGTCAACCTCCCCTGGGCGAGCCTCATGGATGACAAGAACAAGGCCTGGCTTAAGCCCGACCATGAGATCAGAAAAATCCTCGATGCCCACGGCGTCACCCCGGATAGAACGATCATTACGTCCTGCGGCACGGGCCGCGAGGCGACAAATGAGTTTATGCTTTTCAATTTCTACCTGGGTTATCCGCGGGTCAAAAACCACGAAGGGGCCTTCACGGAATGGGTCTCCCATCCGGAGAACTCCACCGTGACGGGAAAGACTCCCTTTTAAAGGATACCGTTTCAATTAATTGGAATAATTCCTGCCCTCTTGCCGGCAGAAACGGGTTGTGGAATTCGAAGGGCGTCTTCGGACCCGCTATGCATCGGCCCATTGAAAGCAATGTCTTGAAAGTTTGACATAAACAATATAGTAAGATGCCATGCTGAACCCTTACCACGGAGAGATTCGTGACATTCCCATCCTCTTTGCTCACACGGGTAGCAAAGACGACACAGGGAATCGAGTATATGCCGTGGCGGTCATTGTTCTTCAACCCGGTAGTCCCGGGAAAACATTTTCATCCCTGGTCCGGTATCGTTTCTTTACGGCAAGAGACAGGTATCATTCCAATCTGTCCCGTCAGGAACTGGAGACGGCGCCGGAGGCGAGTGCGGTTATCCGCGATCTGCATGACTTTTTAGGGGGCGCCCCTTTTGTGCTGGCATGGCCGCAACGGGACAATCTCCCGGATCTGAAAAAACTGTGCGGTCCGAGACGGATTGTGGATATCGACGTTGCCCTTGAGTTCTTTCTTCCCGCCCTTGATTCTTTTTCACCGAAATTTTTATGGGAGCACCTTAACCGCCAGCCGCGGCAACGGATATTCTTCACGGCGGTTGAAGCGGCAAAGCTGGTTGTCGATCTGATTCGCCATATCTGCAGTTACCAGCTCAACGATAAAGAGCTGCCCAGGGCGGCTGCCCTCCGTCATTATCTGGCAAAGAGCGACACCTTATTCGGAAATGTTTTTCTGCATTTAATCCAGCGACTCTCTGACTATTTCGGTGACCTTTTCAGTATCCGCCGGGACGACGACACGGCGAACTGGATCGGCTTTCTGAAGGAATCAAAAACAAAAAAGGGCCGCGCCGTCGCTGCGACCACTCCCCACCATCGGATCAACATTGACTCAATAGAAAACATTTATAAAGGGGTCGCCGGGGAAGTTCGTGATTTCGTCTATCGGCCAAGCCAGGTGGAATACGCCCGTCATGTAGCCGAAGCCCTGAACGACGGCGCCGTCCTGACTATCGAGGCCGGGACAGGTACGGGCAAGACCCAGGGTTATTTACTGCCCATATTCGCGTTTCTGGATCGCAATCCCGAAGCCCGCGCCGTTATTTCCACCTATACCAAAAGCCTTCAGAACCAAATCCTTGAGCGGGAGGTGGCTTTCCTGAAAAGGACGATCAAGTCTTATGGGAAAATTACGGTGACCCTCCTCAAAGGAAAATCTAATTATCTCTGCGCCTGTAAGCTGGACCATGTCTATGATGAATCATGGCGGGGCGCGGAGATCCTCGCG
>Ga0172379_10009580_pt1 | contig 11916 bp, 6 predicted proteins | sample GrowelOW334metaG_FD_119756 | JGI IMG/M metagenome (GOLD analysis project Ga0172379, IMG submission 119756) | Groundwater microbial communities from an aquifer near a municipal landfill in Southern Ontario, Canada - Groundwater well OW334 metaG | ecosystem: Environmental > Aquatic > Deep... | reverse complement strand
TGGGCACCAATCAGCACGATTCGCTTGGCGGTGCGCGCAAGCGGTAGCAGGTTGCCGTCGTTTTTGAGCAGCACACTGCCCTTTTCGGCAACCTCCTGCGCGACGTCAGCATGTGCTGCAGAGTCGATTGGCTGCGCGTTCGTCGGAACGGGGTGATCGATCAACCCGGTAGAGACCACCCCCCACAGGATTCTACGATTCATATCCTCAAGCCGCGCCGCGCTGACCGCACCGGACGCAACCGCCTCCGCCAGCGGCGCGCCGAAATACATCGCCTTGTCGAGCTCGCGCCCCGATTGCTGGTCGAGCCCAGCATTCGCCGCCTTGATGGTCGAATGGACGGCGCCCCAATCGCTCATCACCCAGCCCTTATACCCCCAATCGGTCTTCAGGATACGGTTGAGCAATTGCTCGTTCTCGCACGCCCAGTCGCCATCGATTTTATTGTACGAGCACATCACCGAGCCGGGGCGCCCGCGCTCGATCGCGATCTGAAAGGCGAGCAGATCGCTTTCACGCAGCGCCGCCTCGTCGATGCGCGCGTTCACCGTCGTGCGGAGCGTTTCCTGCGGGTTGAGCGCGAAATGCTTGATCGTAGAAACGATGTGGTTCGACTGGACCCCGCGGATCGATTCCCCCGCCATGATGCCGGACAGAAGCGGGTCCTCGCCAAGATACTCGAAGGTCCGCCCGCCCCAGGGATCACGCGTCAGATTGACTCCACCCGCCAGCAGGACGTTGAAGGTCTTGGCGCGCGCTTCACTGCCAATCATTGCGCCGCCGCGATAGGCAAGGTCGGGATCGAAGCTCGCCGCCAATGCAAGGCTTGCCGGCAACGCCGTCGCGGTGTCGCCCTTGCGCTGTTCGATCTGATTGGCCACGCCGAGCGACGCGTCGCTCTCGCGCAAGGTCGGGATGCCGAGCCGCGGGACACCGGGCACATAACCGGCGGACGGGATCATGTCCGCAGGGCGATCCTTGCTGAGCGGGGGGAAATAACCGAACACATATTGCAACTGTTCCTCGCGCGTCATCTGCGCCGCGAGCACCGTGGAGCGCTGATCCTCGGCTGCGCGCCGTTCCGCCAAAGGCGCCTCCTCCACCGACTGCGCGGTTGCGGGTGCGGCGATCAGCAACACAGCCGCCGTCGCGGCCAGTCGCGCCTTGGATAGCTCCATATTTCTCCCCCTCCGTAGCACGACCGATAATTGGAAGCGCTTCCAATTATCGGTCATCCGATGCCCCGGAATGTTTGTCAACGCTCCTTCGGCGCGGACACCGATGCGCGTTCAACGATTGTGAAAGGCAACCGCTCGGACGCCGCCGGGGGGGCAACGCCATTTGCGCCGCCAAAGCGGGCGGCCGCGATAATCTGAACGGCGCGAGCGCTCATTTCCTGGATCGGCTGATGAACCGTGGTCAGTGGCGGCCAGACCAGTGCCGACACCGGCGTATCGTCGAACGAGGCGATCGAGAGGTCGTTTGGCACGTCCATCCCCGCCCGATGTGCGGCGAACAGTGCTCCGACTGCGGTATCGTCGTTGGCGCAGATGATTGCGGTCGGCGCGGGCTCGGCGTTTACGAGCCCGGGCAGCAGATCAACCCCTGCCTTGAAGGTGAAGTTGCCACGCACAGCGACCAAAGCCGTCTCGTCGAGACCAGCGCTCCTCAGTGCGCGCAGCGCGCCGCGATACCGCTGTTCTGCGGAAAGATGCTCGGCCAACCCCTGGATAAAACCGAAGCACCGATGACCTGAATCGATCAGATACCGGGTCAACGCAAAGCCGGCGGCTTCATCGTCCATTCCCACACCGGGAACATCCCCGTCATGCGTCACGCCCGGCGAAATACGGACCACCACCGCGCCCGTCCGCCGCAAGGCGTCGATGCAATCGAGCCGATCCGAAAAGGGCGGCGTCAGGATCACGCCCGAACAACGGCTGTCCTCGACCAGTTCCACGATGCGCGCGTCGACTCCGGCACGCGATTGCACGAACGTATGCGTAACCAGTTCCAACCCGGATTGCATACAGACACGGAGCGCACCGATTTCGAGCGCCGCCTGATAATAGGAATTGGGTTCGCTCTCGGTGTCCGAAGACAGAATCAGCAGGACCGACCGGCTGCCGCCGCCCGCGAGATACCGCGCTTGCAGATTCACCTGATATCCAAGTGCTTCCACCGCCTCCAGCACGCGAACCCGCATCCGCTCGCTCACGTTCGGACCATCGTTGAGCACGCGCGATACCGTTGCGCGCGCGACACCCGATAGACGAGCGACGTCGTCAATTGTGGGCTTGCGTTCCGTCACCTGTCGCCCTGTTCCCTATCCTGGAAGTAGACGGGATGTGGCAGCGCGGCGAGGGCTACGCAAGCTGAGCGAAAACAACGGTTACTCCGCAGTCAGGAAACTGGCGATCGTCAAGCGTCCCGTGGCAGGATCGGCTGGCAGGATACAAGCATTGTCGATCGCCGCGCAATGCAACAGGTTGCTGCGATAAAGGACAGCGCGGTTGAAGCGCGCCGGAACGTGACCGATCGGCTCAAACAGCGCGGTCGCGCCAGCAATATAACCGGGCGGCGGTTCGCCACAGCGGCGTAAATCGTCGGCGAGTTGGTCGAGATAGGAACGATGGCGATCGGGTCCAATGGTTTCAAAACCGGTCGTGCGATGGCGATAGAAGCGTGTGCCACCCCAATCTTGCGGGCTGAGGTAATGAACAACCGCAAGCCGCTCGGGTGCCACGTCATCGATATGAGGGAGGCGTTGCGCAAGTGTCAGCTCGGCGGGCGGCGTCAGGGTTAGGGAAAACAGCGCACGATCAAACGAAAGCCGTTGTGTGAAGCCAAACACGCGCCGCGCAGCCCCTGCAAGGAGCGGTCCAACTTCGGCGCAATAATCCCGTCCGACCGGTGCGCGCACGCCGGGATAATAGGCCCCCAGCGTACCGAGCGGTGCAGCCAATGCGGTTGCGACCAAGCGTGCGGGATCCTGCGCGAACGCGTCGATCACAACGACCGGCTCTTTTTCCTTGCCCACGCGCTCCACACGAACTCGCGGCCCCGTCACGACCGACCTTGCCGCTTGACTTGCAGGGGATGACCGGCGACCCGTCCCTTATGGTGCCTCTTCCCGACCATGACAGCGTCGATGCCGCCCGCTTCGCTGCAATCCGTGGCGATGGCCGTCCTGCAGTATTTCGGGGGCTGGTTAGCCGCTGGCCGGCAGTTGTGGCCGCGCGCGAGGGACGTCTGTCTGGCTATCTGAACACGCTCGCGACCGACGAAACGATCCCGATCGTGCGCGCAGCGCCAGAAGAAGGCGGACTTCTGCATTACGAAGCGGCGTTGCGTGGCCCGAATTTTACGCGCGAGCCCGGCACGATCCGAACCTTTCTGGCGGACCTCGAGGTGGAACTCGGCAAACCGCAGCCGGACACACTGGCTGTTCAGGGGCTTGATGCCCGGGCCGCGCTGCCCGGCTTTCTCCCGACTCACCCGATGCCACTCCTGGCACCCGAAATCGTCCCCCGCGTTTGGATCGGAACCGCCGCCAAGGTCGCGATTCATAACGATCCTGCGGAAAACATTGCCTGCGTCGTCGTCGGTCGACGGCGCTTTACACTGTTCGCGCCCGAACAGCTCCCCAATCTCTACATGGGGCCATTCCACATCACGCCGGCTGGGACGCCGGTCAGCATGGTCCATCTTACAAAACCCGATTTTAATCGCTTCCCGCGCTTCGCCGATGCGTTGGCGACGGCTGAAACCGCAGAGCTGATGGCGGGCGATGCGATCTATATTCCCTATGGCTGGTATCATCACGTTGAAGCGCTCGATACCATCAACATGCTGGCAAATTATTGGTGGGATCCAGCGCGCGGCGACCTTGGCTCGCCGTGGGATGCGTTGATGCATGGTATGATGAGCCTGCGCCAGCTTCCGCCTGACCAACGACGGGTATGGCGGGCTATGTTCGACCAGTACGTCTTTCTCGCAAATGGAGACCCGGCGGCGCACCTCCCACCCGCTACGCACGGGATTCTCGCGGCCGATACGCCCGAGGAAATAGGCCAAATGCGCCGAGGTCTCATCGCTGCGTTGCAAAGGGGCCAGCCGACACGCTAGCCAGCCGGGGGGGCTGCGCAATGGTGCGCCACATACGCTTCGTGCGACGGCATCAGCGCAACGCATTTGTCGATCACCTCTGCGACATTGGCAAGATAGCGCGCAATCTCCGCGTCAGGGGTAACACCGACCAGCGGATCGGGCGCGCGCGGGATTACCCCCTGCCCGATCATCACCTGGATCCAGCTTTCCTCGGCGAACATTTCGTCATCCTCGCGGAAGATGCGGCCATTGGCGGCAAACAGCGCCATTTTCCGCGCGAGCGTATCGGGTACGTCCATCGTCCGGACATACCGCCAGAACGGTGTGTCATCACGCTCGGTCGCCTTGTAATGCAGGATGATAAAATCACGGATCCGCTCATATTCGAAATCGGTCTGCCGGTTGAATTCGGCAATCGTCGCGGGATCGAAGTCGGCATCGGGCATCAGGCGCACCAGCCTCAGGATCGCCGATTGGATCAGGTGAAGCCCAGTCGATTCGAGCGGTTCGAGGAATCCGCCGGACAGCCCGATCGCAACGCAGTTTTTGAACCAGCCAACGCGACGCCGCCCCGGCACAAAGCGCAGATGTCGCGGCGCGCCGACCGGCGGCCCGTCAAGATGGCCAAGCAGAAACGCCTCCGCCGCATCATCATCCATATATTTGCTTGAATAAACGTGCCCATTGCCAGTGCGATGCTGCAAGGGGATGCGCCACTGCCAACCCGCTGCCCGCGCGGTTGATCGGGTATAAGGCGTAAAATCGCCCGACCGTTCACTCGGTACGGCAATGGCACGGTCGCACGGCAGCCAATGGTTCCATGACTCATAGCCAACGCCGAGCGCCTGTTCGATGATTAGCCCACGAAACCCCGAACAATCGATAAAGAGATCGGCTTCGAGCTGCTCCCCATCGGCCAGTTTTACCGATCGGACAAAGCCTGTTTCGGCGTCGAGCGCGACATCGACAATCCGCCCTTCACGCCGCACTACGCCCCTTTCGCGCGCATAGTCGGAGAGCAACGCGGCATAGAGACCCGCGTCGAAGTGAAAGGCATAAGCGATCTGACCGATCGGGCTTTCGGGCAGATCGGTGCGTGGCCGCATAAAGCGGTTGGCGAGTGCCGCCCAGGTGTTGATCGAATAGCGATCAAGCGTGCCCGTGCGCCCCTCCCCACGCAATTTCAGCCAATATTGATGACAGCGCAACCATTCGAGATCCTGGCCGATCACGCCAAATCCATGAACATAGCTGGAGCCCTGCCGCAGCCAGTCGTTGAATTGGATGCCAAGCTTGAAGCTACCCTGCGTCCGGCGGAGAAAATCGTTTTCGTCCAACCCCAGCAATTCGTTGAACTTCTTGATCGCCGGTATCGTGGCCTCGCCAACCCCGACGGTTCCGATTTCCTCCGACTCGACGAGTATAATCTCGTACAGGTCCTTGAAGAGCCTGGCGAACATTGCAGCCGTCATCCAACCCGCCGACCCGCCGCCAGCAATCAAGATCCGTCGCAACTGTCGCATACTCAAAATTCATCCAGCGGCGTGCCTTTTGGCGAGAGAACAACCTCCCTCGCCAAAAGGGACTTCAGTCAGAAACGATAGTTGAAGCCTAACAGGAATTGCCGCCCATATTGTTCATACGTCTCGAGCAACGACTCGCCGTTCTGCGTCTTGGTACCACCACCATCGATACCCAATCGTGTGCGATAGGGCGAATTGGTCAAATTGTTGACCTGGAACAGCACGCCCAACCCTTCCAGAGTACCATGCTGAATAGTGTAGCCAACCTGTGCGTCGACCTGCTTGTCGGCCAGAATCTCGGTGAAGCCGCGCGTGGCGAACAGTTGCACGACCTCTCCCTTGAAGCCCGACCGATACCGCTGGCTGATCCGCGCCTGGAACCCGTCACGTTCGTAATAGCCGGTGATGTTGTACACGGTTCCCGACAAGCCGGGAATCCGCACCGCCTGCGTCGGATCGGGGTTCGATGTAGGGTTGAGGTTGGACTTGGTTAGCGACAGGCTGCCCTGGACGCCGAGCCCATTGAGCACCTTGGCGATCGTTCCGAAGTTCAACGCTCCGCTAAACTCCAGTCCTTCGACGAACCCGCCCTTGCCGTTGGCGGGAAGCGTAATTTGGCCGATGTTGCTGATGACAACGCCCGGTGGAATCGAAGAGGCGGTCACCGGCAGCGGAATGCCCGAGAAATCGAATGTTCCGCTCTGTTGATAGATGTAGGTCTTGATGTCCTTATAGAAGCCCGCGACCGACAGATATGTCGTCGGGTTGATGTACCATTCATAGGCGACATCGACGGCATTGGCCCGCCACGGTTTGAGCTTCGGGTTCCCGCCAGAGGCAGACCAAGGATTGACGACCGTCCCGACCCCGCATGGCTGCCCGCTGCACACCAAAGCATTGAAGCCTGGCGAGACGTTCGCACGCAAGTCGTCCATGCGCGGTCGCGCGACGGTCTGCGACGCGGCCAGTCGCAGCCGGTGGCCACCGCCCAGCTCGAAGATCAGGTTCAGGCTTGGCAGTACGTCGGTATAGCTTGCCCCATCACGGATCCGCTGCGGGACGATAGGTTGACCGGGGTTGAGCCCGTTGATGATCACGCCGCTCGACGACTGCGTCTGGTTCAGCACCTGAACGCCGATATTGCCCTTCAACCGCCCCCAATCGATGTTCGCCTTGGCATGCCAGGTGATCACATCCTCGCGGATCGACCAGTTCTTGTCATAGTAATTCGCGTCACGGATTGGCGAGATATCGTAATATCGGCTCAGCAATGCGCTGGGGTTAAAACTCAATACCGGACCGAAGCCAGCAAAGCCCAGATCCGCTGTATTCTGGACAAAGCTTGAATCGACGAGCACCTGCTGGCGACCGTTTTTCAGGAACAGGTCGTTGTCATCGACCGTCTTCGCCTTGCTGCGGTGCGTCCAATTCACGCCCGCGTCGACGCCGCTGAAGAATCCGTCGAGCTCATGATTCAACCGTAGATCAAGCGCATAGACCTTTTCCTCCACGACCGGATAGCGGATCGCGCCGTCATGGCCCCATCCGCCCCACGGCGCACGATCGCCGAGCGACACCCGGCTGGCGTCGGCATAGTTCAGCCCCTCGCTATAAGTCGGGAAGCCGTCGGCAGGCGTCTGGAACCCGATAGTGTCCTGCGTCCGCCCGACATTCGGGGTCGCCGATGTCACGCCCCCCGTCCCCAACCCAAAACCGGCATAGGTTTCGAGAATCTGTTCTTTACGCTTGTTCGATGAATAGGACAGGTCTGCAAAGAAGTGGGTGCGATCGTCGAGCCCGAACTCGTTGTTGAGACCGGCGGAAAACAATTCATCTTGGCGCTGGTTATTGTCGTTGCGGATGATCGGCACCGTGCCCACTTGCGTTCCGCTTGCCGCCACGCCCGTTCCACCCCGATCCTCACGCGTAACGCCGGTGAAGGTGAGGCCATCCGCGAAAGGATTCGAGAACCACTGCGCCCCGCGCGTAATCTCGTTCTGGCGAAACTTCGAATAATAGACGTCGAGCGTGCTGTGTACCCGATCACTGGGGCGCCACTCGAGAATGCCGATGAAAGCATCCCGCACGTTGGTGCGCGAAGTAACGAATACTTCCTGCCCATTGAGCAGGAGCGATCCGTCCGCTGCGTCCGGACGGACGACGTTAACCGGCACGCCATTGACCGTTTGGTCGCCAAACGCTTCATACCCATAAGCCTTGAAGTGGCGGTTCCCCGATGGCGAGTCCAGCCGCGCATACCCCAGCGCAATCCCCAGCGTGCCGTTGGCGAACTGATCGATATAGCTCGCACTGACGCGATAACCGGCATTGCGGACGTCACTGTTCAGTTTGCCGCCTTCGGTCTTTTCCCCGCGTACGTTGAGCGCGATCGCCCGTTTGCCGAAAACCAACGGGCGGACGGTGCGAAGGTCGGCGGTTCCGGACAGTCCCAAGCCCGCAATCTGCGCATCGGGCGTTTTATAGACAACGACGCTCGACAACAGTTCGGAGGGATATTGGTCGAATTCGACCGCCCGGTTGTCGCCGGAACTCGCCTGTTGCCGCCCGTTGAGCAACGTCGTGGTGAAATCGGGGGCCAGGCCACGGATCGAGATCACTTGGGCCCGCCCGGCGACCCGTTGCGCCGCCAAACCTGGTAAGCGCGCAATCGACTCGGCGATGGACACATCGGGCAGCTTGCCAATGTCTTCGGCCGACACCGCCTCGACAATGGACGTTTCGTTGCGCTTCAGGCTGATCGAATCAGCGATACCGCGCCGGATACCCGTCACGATGATGTCGGCGCCCGTATCGCCCGCGTCTGCTGCAATTTTATCGTCCGGGGCAGCCGGCGTAGTCGGTTGTGTCTGTTGGTTTTCTTGGCTCCCAGACGCCGGTGCTGCAGCTTGCTGAGCGGCGACTGCGTGGGGCAACACCAACGCAGTGGTCCCGCACAAAAGCTGGATTAACGCCGACATGCGGCGCGCACGCAGAGATGCGATATTCATTCACCCTCCCCCTTGTTCCGATCCCTTCGGAACATCCTAATGCGCCGCCGCCGCATCAGTGCGGTCAATTGGAAGCGCTTCCAATTCTTGTAACAGAAACGACAGGAACTGCAACGGATTTTAGAATCGATGGTGGCAAGGCCGAATTCCGAGCGCAAATGCGACGACAGGGAGGTAGCAGAACGCTGGCGGCAATAACGCTGGCACCAGCCCAACCTGATCCGCCAGTGCCCCGTCAACGGCGGCACGGCCGCGCCACCGACGACGGCAACGCACAAGACTATTGCGCCAGACGTCGCCTGGTCGGCGCGTGTCGGTCGCGCCAGCACGTAAAGGGTCGGGTCCCGGATGGCAGTTGCCAGACCCACGCTAATCAGCCCCGCATTGGCGATGACGCCGTCCGCGAGCACAGCGACGACCAGCAAGGCGGCCAGCAGTGCTGCGGACGCCGGCAAACGCGCGGGGCTCACATGACGCAACACCAGGGAGCCGGTGAACGACCGACCTCATTGGGTCTACCCAGATATACTGCGACCTTCCACTTCTCGCAGCGGCACGATCAACCAGCAACAATCCACGTATCCAAGGCGCGATCCGCCTCGAACAAACCCAGCAATCTCGCAGTTCTGAATGCCTGTGTCTGGCTTTGTCGAGCCAATGCGTGGCGGAATAAGTTTCATCACAGGCGAACCTTGAACGATCCACCGAACAACGCCCGCCCGTCCGACGGCGTGCAGGCGACCGTCGATGTCAGGTCGCTCGGGCTTGGCTGTAGCGGATTGTCGTTGAGGTCGATGTCCGAGCATACTTTTTGCGAGGTCAAGTTATTGCCGAACACCGCCAATTCATAACGGTTGTCGCGGCCGAACTGATAGGCCGCGCGCAAATCCAGATAGAATTGCGCGTTCTTGGTCAGCAGAAAGTCATCTCGGAACCGCAACGAATCGATCGATCTGGCGACGTAGCGCACGGCCCCTTGAAGGTTGAGCCGAGATCCGTTGTTCAGCCCGAATTCGCGGGCGATGACGGCATTCGCCGACGTTCGGGGGGAATTGGGCAGGACATGTCCCTTGTCCAATCCGGCGACGCCGCCTGAATCGGTGATCTTGGTATCGAGCCAGCCGAAATCGCCGTGCAAATGCCACCCGTCGCCAGGATTGACATCGGCGGTCAATTCCAGGCCAATCAACCGCGATTTCGGGATGTTGATGAACGCCGGCGTACCGTTCTGCACGGCAAAGGTCTGCAATCCTTGCAGATTATAATAAAAGACCGCGCCATTGAGGCGCAGCAAACGCCCGAACACATCCGATTTCACCCCGGCTTCATAAGCGTTGAGCGTTTCGGGCGCGACCGGGTTGCGCCCGCCGCCCGAAAAGGCCGCAAGCGCGCGCGTGTCGAACCCGCCCGCCTTGAACCCGCGAGAATAGGACGCATAACCAAGGATAGCGTTGCTGAATTTATAGCTGATCGCGGCACGCGCGCTCAGCCGGTTGATCTCCTGGCGCGGGTTGAGCAGCGGCAACAGGCATGGCGGCGGTCCGCCGGTGACACGCCCGTCCGGCCCCACCACCACCGGCCCCGGCGGGCAGGTTTCGGGCGCACCGTTGGTCAGCGCCAGCGCAATATCGCGCGAGATGAAGGTGTTGACCGGAATCTGGCTTGCGGGGCTGTTGGCGACACCAAAGCGCGAGGTCGCGCTCTTGCTGTTGTTGGTGAAGCGCAAACCGGCCGTAACCGTCAATCGATGCGTGAGGTCGAAATCGCCCTGGCCGTAAACCGAAAGGTCTTCGTCCTTCTGGTTCAGGATGTTGAACGAAATCGTCTCGCCGCCCGGTTGCAGCGCGCCACCATTGTCGCGCCGCACGATCGTGCCTTGCACCAGATCCTCATGGAAATAGCCTGCCCCTGCGATCCAGCGGAACCCATATCTCTGTGGGGACGCTAGGCGGATTTCCGCCGCATAATCCTTGAACGTCGAATCCTGCTGCGTCTGGAACTGGAAGGTGTTGAAACCGGCAAAGTCATCCGCCAGTTGCACGCCCGTCTGGTCATAGGAGCCAATCGCGGTCAGCGTTGCAAATCCCAGTTCCTGATCGAGTTTGATGAAGCCACCACCGACATCGACATTGCTGCGCGCCGAGGTGGTGTTGTAAATTTGATAATAATTGCTCGTCGATGGGTTGAAGCCGGTAATGGTCACGCAATCGTTACCACGCTCGAAATTGCCGGATGTCGCAACGTCGGGGCAAGCCTGCGTTGGATTGGCAGGATTGCGCAGTCCCCGCGCCTTCACGCCGACATCGTTGCCGCGGTTCAGGCCGAAATGGCCGTTGAACAGGATGTCGGTGCCCGGCGCGGGCTGCCAGACGAATTGCAACCGCCCCGAATAACGCTCCCGGCGGCCAAGCTGCTCGCCTTCGCGTCCAGGCGCGACATTGGTGAACAGTCCGTCGCGCCGTTCGATCTGGAATGCCCCACGCGTCGCCAGATTGTCGGTCAGCGATCCGCCCAGCGCGCCTTCGGCATCGGCACGGTTATAACTGCCATAAGTGACGTCGAGATAACCGCTCAGCGGATCACCCGGTTTCGGTTTGTTCGACAGATAGCGCACCGCCCCGCCCGTGGTGTTGCGGCCCAGCAGCGTGCTCTGCGGCCCGCGCAGCACCTCTACCCGTTCCAGATCATAGACGCCCAACACGCCGGTATAAGGCGTCGCCAGATACACATCGTCCTGATAGATGCCGACCGCGCGATTGACGTTACCGTGGAAATTGTTGGTGCCAACGCCACGGATCGTGATCGAGGTGTTGATGCTGTTTGATTCGTTGAGTGACAGATTGGGCGCGAGGCGGACAATGTCGTCCGCCTGGATCACCCCGCGTCGGCGTAATTCCTCTTGCCCATAGGCTTGAAGGGCAATGGGCACGTCCTGAATGGATTGCGCGCGCCGTTGCGCCGTAACGACGATATCGCCCTCCGCCGCCGTTGCTTTATCCTCATCGGTGACCACGCCCGCCGCGACCGCAGTGCTTGACCGTTCCGTGGCATTAGCAGCCACGGGATAGAATGCGCCTGCGCCGACGCCGGAACAGGCCAGCGTAAGGAGCGCTTTTCTAATTCGGTTCGATTTCATCCGATCCATCCTTTTTATATCAAATTAGTAGGAATTATGGGCCTGCCGACACTGCTCATTGTGCCAGTCGGATTAGTTGGGGCGCGGCTCCTTTAAGAGCAGGCGATCGAGCAAGCGCTTCTCGAACCGGGCGCCGTCC
>Ga0172379_10009579_pt1 | contig 11917 bp, 18 predicted proteins | sample GrowelOW334metaG_FD_119756 | JGI IMG/M metagenome (GOLD analysis project Ga0172379, IMG submission 119756) | Groundwater microbial communities from an aquifer near a municipal landfill in Southern Ontario, Canada - Groundwater well OW334 metaG | ecosystem: Environmental > Aquatic > Deep... | reverse complement strand
TCGATAAAAAGGGGTAATAAGGGAATGGCGCAAAGGAGACCGCCCGCAAGGGCGGCCTTTGACTTTTACCTGAAACTCCCTAATATCAAGGCCTGAACAGCAACAATCCAATCGGAGGAACACAACATGCTTGGTGGTATACCCGGATGGGATAAGTTTGATCTCGGAAAATATCTGGACCCAAGGGATCAGGACGATACCCTTGAAGGCTACTGGGAGTCGGGCGCGGTCAAGAACAAGGACGACGAGAGGTCGCTTCATATGTTCTTCAGCCCGAATCGCATACCGAAGGGCCTAACGAACAGCGAAGTGTCGATTGTCATCGCCCTGTTTCCGATACGCGAGAAGCAGATCGAAAGGGCGTCTGCCCAGCACAGGTCCTCAGAGCTTCCCGCCAGCTTCAGGCCGGCGGCGCTCATCATCACTCGGGCGGAGTTCGCCGCAGGCATCGCCGAGTTCCTGGCGGGTTACGTCAGCTCGGAGGGGCCTGCGGTCATCGATATTGACGCGACCGCGCCGAAGCCGCCGTCGCTGACTGGGTAGGCATGAAAGCAAAAGCCGCACACGGGTGCGGCTTTTTTATTGGTCGTCCATGCAGATGCCTCCCACGTCTCCGAAGGGAAGACGGGCCCCCGGCGCCGGCTCGCAGCGATATCCCGCGGCGCATTTCATGGCGTCCTTCTTGTTCCCGCCGCAGGCCTCGCCGGCATAGACGCCCTGATAGGTGATGATTCTCTCGACTAGTTTCGGCACCCAATAGGCCTGGCTGAACAGGAGCCCGATGCCGATGATGATGAGGGCAAACAGGACGAGCCTGATGATCCTGATGAGTTTTGGGGCGGTCATGCCGTGCATGTTCATGCAGACAGTATAGCAAAATAAAGAGGGGTGGAATAAAAAGGGGCGGGACCGCAAGGTCCCGCCCCTGAATGCCCGCTATTTGCTGGCATCGTAATCGTCCGCGAGCTGACTGATGAGCTTGCGCTCCTCGTCGGTGATTTGCCTGCACGTGAGATCGTTCTCGATCACCGTGCTCCTGATCCTCACGGGCGCGGTCATGCTGTTGAAGGCCCGTCCTGCGGCAAGGAGGTCGAGAAGCACTGTCTTCTCGCCGATCTTCACCATGTATTTCGGGAAGTCCGTGCGCGCCTTGTAGCCGAACCGCTCATAGACCCGGGCCGAGAGGCCGATATATCTTGCCGCGGCGACTTCCGCCTTGGCCCGGAGGTTGAAGAGGAACTTGCTCCGATCAAGGCTTCCGGCGTCGATCCATTCGATGACGCTTCCCTCGTCCTCGCGGTCCGTCATGACGATGACGTTCCCGCCCTTGTTCGCCGAGCGAATCAAGGTCGGGCCGCCGATGTCGGTCTTCTTGATGCATGAGGCGAACGTCGCCTCGGGCCTGGCCAGCTCCTCCTCCAGGGGATAGAACGTGACATAGAGGAGGTCGATGGTCTTCCATCCGAGTTCCTCGAGCTCCGTATACATCTCGGGAGTCGCCAGAAGCGCTCCGTGAATCTGCGGTGCCAGGGTCACCACGCGGTGGTCGAGCACAGGCCCGTAGCCGGTGATCTCGGCGATGTCGGTGACGGCGATGCCGCGTTCGGACAGATACTTTGCCGTGCCGCCGGACGAGATTATGTCGAATCCGCGCTCGATGAGCTTGGCCGCGAATGTTTCCGATCCTGTCTTGTCGAAGAGGGACAATAAAGCCCGTTTGTCTGCGCTTTTCTTTGCACTCATGGTTCGAATGATGTGGTTTGAGCGAGTCTCGTCGACGGGGTGTCGAAGATCTGTTGCTTTATCCAGATATTACTCGGGAGGGTGGTTGTGTCAAATGACATTCTTGCCTTTCTCGCTCGGCTATGTTTCACTGTCGTGGAAAGGAGGACCATAAACATGGCCTTTAGCGGATTACATTGTCCCCAGTGTAAGGGGAATCTGTTTGATGGCGCGGTGCAGTGTCACCGCTGTGACTTGCCCTTGGGCAAGAAGGAGATGAAGAAGGCTCTCGTCAATGAGTTCATGCCCCTGTTTGAAAAGATGGGAACCTGGAGGCTTGTTCGTCTGCGGTTCTGGCTTTTCTTCAGCTTGAAGGGAGCCCTCGTGAGATCCTGGTGTCGTTCGGTCAGGACCTGTTTCCGTCGGCTGGTCATCGGGTCTATCTGACCTCGTCTGTAGGGCCCTTTCGCTTTTCGGAGCGAGGGGGTCCTTTTTTATTTGACCAACATTTTATTAAACCCAAGCCCGATCAGTTTTCTATACGCCTCCATAACGTGAGAGGGAACCTCGATGGGCACCTGAAAGCCCCTTTCTGGATAGACGAATATCTTTTGCACGTCGCTCACCATCGAGTTGATGCAGTCGCTCTTTGATATTCCCCCGGTCGGATATTGGTCGAACGAAAGCTCGATGGATGCCGCTATCGACTCCACCTCTGGCCATTGTTTCTTGAGGGTGGCCGAAAGGCGCCTTTCCGTGTAGGGCTTTTGGATGGCGATGATTTTCTTTGCCTCTATGCCGCGGTCCCTCAGGAGCTTTTTCGTGAAGATTATGTTGTCTCCCGTGTTCGCCGATTCTTTTTCTACGAGGATCTTTTCCGCCGGGACACCCATGGAGACGGCGATGTCCGCAAAGGTCTCTGCCTCCGATTTGCTCCATCCTTTTGTCTTGTGCCCGTATCCGCCGGTCATGACCATGAGAGGGGCGAAGCCTCCAAGGAACAGCTCGGCCCCTCTCTGCGCGGTGCGGATGTCGCGGCCGCCGAACACGACTATGCAGTCGGCTTTTTCCGGAGCCTGACTGAGGCGATGGTAGTCCCAAAGCGTCTGGGCCAGATCGTCGATGTTTTCGATGCTTGAATTCATGAATGGTGTAATGCCGTTTTGGCATGTTTTATTGTACCAGACATATCTTCTGGTTTGCCTGGTATCGTTATATAATCCCAGTATGAAATCGATTACTTCATCGAAAGACTTAGCTAAAAAACCGTAATATGGCAAAACAATGCGACCATACGAGTGTCGGGGTATTTGTGCGGGACGGTGATAAATTGCTGCTCATAGAGCGGGCTCGACCGCCTTACGGCTTTGCCGTGCCGGCCGGCCATGTCGATGGCGACGCCACGTTCGAGATTGCGGCCGCGAGGGAACTCAAGGAGGAGGTCGGGCTTGATGCCGGTCCCATGAAACTCATCTTTGAGGGCAGGAAAAACAATCCCTGCAGGAGGGATGGCGGCACGTGGCACGAGTGGAGGCTTTATGACACCACCAGAGTCGGAGAGCTTAGGCGAAGCGAAGACGAGACGAAGCGGGCGAATTGGTATGACAAAGACGAGATTAGGCTCTTGGCAGGAAAAACGGAGGCGCGTCTCGGGAGTAAGATATCAGATGAGGAATGGGATAAGAGTCCGGGACTTGAGCCGGTCATGTATGAATTTTTCAAGGAACTGAAGCTAATCTAACTCTATGAAAATAACCCTGTGTGGCAGCATCGGATTTTACAAAGAAATGGAGTCTGCCCGGGACCAGCTCGCGGGGCTTGGGCACGAGGTGAAGATTCCCGAACTGGCCCTCGAGGTTCCCAGGGAATTCGGGGCAGGAAAGAAGGTGTATTTCGGCAAGTTCATCGAGGAGAACGGCGGCATTGACGCGTTTCCCGCTGGGCATGCCATATGGAATCTCAAAGAGGGGGCTATCAGGGATCACTATGAGAAGATCGACTGGGCCGATGCCATCCTCGTCATCAATAACGAAAAGCGCGGAATCAGCGGGTATGTGGGAGGCAACACCCTCATCGAGATAGGCGTGGCTTTTTACCTCAAAAAGAGGATTTTCATCCTGAATCAGGTATCTTCGGAGCTTTCCTACAAGCAGGAGGTCATGGGCATGAAGCCGACGTTTTTGGATGGCGATCTTTCGCTGATAAAATAGGCTGAGAAGGGGTTGAGGCCGATTTTCGGTTTTCTCGGATGGAGGTTCTCGAAAATAGGGATGTGCCTTTGCTTTGCGAGTTGGCGTTCTCGGGATAGAACCAAACGGTGCTATAACCAGCAATGCTTCTATGACATTTAAAATCATACCAAATCGACCCGTCCTGAGCGATTGCTAGAAACAGATCTGTACAAGTATTTCGGCAACACTGCCTAGAATCGCAATAACTAATGAGCTTATGGCAATATATTTTGCCCGATCACTACTTTTCTTAGCTTCTCTAAGTTCGATGTAGCTCACCAAAGTAGATGCACCTGAGCTTGTTACGAAATAAAGGTACTCACCATTACCAGTGTGATGTGTACCCAGGTGTGCGATTAGTGGCGGTTCTCCTTGGATTTCTCCCAGCATCATTCTTTTTATCCATATCCACTCATCTTCATTACTAGTGATAGCCTCCTTGAGTTCATTAATTTTGAATCCCAGGGAACCTCTGTCAAAAGCCCACTGAAGAGCACGAACATGGAGGGGTTCTTTTGAGTTATTTTTTGTCACAAAACAAGTTATTCAAGAGTCTCTTCACAGATGTATGGCTTTCCCTGGGACAAGTCACAGTTTTTGCCACACTCGTAGTCATAATCAGAGTCAGTTGGGTTGTGTTTCGAGACCTGTTCGCCAACCCAGCTTCTGCAGGCCTCTATTGAATCAAAGGTATATGAACTCTGAATATCATTTGAGAGATTGCTTGCGTCTGGATAATAAAAACCAACATACTCATCGCCCTTCAGTAAAGAGAATCCCGCCCAACCGACCAAGACTATTAATATCAGGGTTATTAAATCTTTCATGTTCCAATTGTATCACTTTCGACAACTCTGCTAAGGGGACAGGTCCCGAGCGATATAAACTAAACTCAACTTGGTTGACCCTCTGGGACGATGTTGGAACCTTTCTGCCTGAAAGCGGTAATTGACATATAGGAATATGATGATATTGTACCGCCAGGCTAGAACCCTGAAAAAACTTCACACAAACCACACAAATACGGAGGATCATTCCATGGAATACACTTCAAGTTGCGCTTTTGTAGCACAGGGCGATATCGTAGTCGGCATCTCGTTTGGATCAGAGCCCTGCAGCGAGCACGAAAATGGGCATGGTGGGCTAAGGGAGGCGTTCGGCATTCCCCAAGAGTTGACCCGGGAAGTCTGCGGGATCGATGCCCGAACGATTACCAGGAGCCATCCGAAACTTCGGCTGATCGAGGCAGGGAATGTCTCATACCTCCTGTGTCCGCCCAATGAGACGGTCTACAAGGACATCTCGAATGAGCACATCGACCACATGGTTGGCTTTCTTCCTGGAAAAGGAGTTTCCGGCGCGTGGGACGACAGCTCTTTCGCGATTCGAATCGCTGGCGAGCATGCCCCATTCCTGAGACGCCTGCACGAGGCTTTTGAGGCAAAGGACATCGTCATCTTCCAGTCCGGCAAGGGCTTTTGCATGCCAGGCCTCTATTTAATTCTGAGGTCTGCCATGCCGAAGGAAAGCATTGAGGGTTTCGCTTCCGCCGATACCTCGCGCCTGAACCTGGCCGACGCCGTGGACGCATCGGGAATCAAGGAGCGCCTCAAGGCGGCCGGGAAAAAGTATCTCGCGCTCTCGCCTCGGTGGAGAGATGAAGGGAATGGTCTCTTCCTTCTCTGGCTCAATCCCTGGCACCAGGATGACGATAACTGCGGCTGGTTCACGGTCAGCGACCTCGATGACTGGATTCTCGGAAAGGGCCGCATTCCCAAGATGAAAGTCTGCTCAACGAGCTAAACGTTCTCACACCCACAGGTTTCGACCTGTGGGTGTTTTTTTGCCACCCTTTCCATCGACCCTTACAGGGTCAGTACGGGTTTCCCATTTCTTCGGAATTGGAATTCCTCAGAAATATGGGAGAACCCTTTCGATTCCAAGACGCGGGTCCATTGGACCCGCTTCCGTGAGACAAACAAAAGAAAGGCCCCGTCATGCGACGGGGCCTTTCTTTTGTTTGTTGGCCGTCTGGGACGATGTTGGAACCCTGATTACCAGATACCCTCTAGACGCTAAAAACAGATAAACTATTGACTTATTTAGAATCGTATATCCGTCTGAAAAATCTAAGTTCTAAAATATGCCTTTATAGAGCCATATAATGGTAAAGTACATAGACGATCGTAACTTTATCTTGATTTAGACGCTTAAAAGTGCTATTCTGTAGGTACTAATAATCATTTAAACACCATGTCCACAAAGAAATTCCTCGATCTGTATGAGTTCATAGACCGAGCGGTCAGAAGCAGGAAGTACCCCGAAAGCACAGCGCAGGGGCTTAGGGCGGCCCTTAAACTTTTTGAAGCCGAGCTGAATGAAGATGAAACGGCTTCTCTGGATGTGTTCAGGCAGAACATTGAACAAATTTATCAGAGCGTTGCCACCAATAACGGTAAACAGTATAGCGCAGGATCACTCGCCACCTATAAATCTCGAATAGTAAAGGTGCTCGGCGACTATGAGAAGTATGGCATCGATCCGACCAAGATGGCAAGTTGGTCTCCAAAACTCATAACTCGAAGCCCGAAGAAGCAGGAGGAAAAAGTTTCTTCGGGAGAGAGCTCTGATCCGCAAGATGATGTGCCGTCTGTATCAGCTCAGGTGGGTATGCATAAGATTGAACTCGCCCTCCGACCAGATAAGAAGTTCGTTATTATCATCCCTCGAGATATAACTGTCGATGAGGCGAAGATAGTAAAGTCGGTTCTTGATTCTTTGACGAAAGAGTAAGTCTTTGAGCATAAAGAACTGCCGTCTAATTTCTTAGACGGCAGCCCTGGGTGCTCAATACACCCCTGCAGATTATTCACGATGGAAAGCGAGTGAAGCCTCAACGTAAGGTCGCCTCGCATCCCATGACCTTTCGGCTAAACCAGTATAGCCAAAAGGCTAATTCAGTCAAAGTTTAATGTATTCATACACAGTTAGAATTGAAATGCACAGCAACGTATTTCTGAACTTCTCACTTCTTCACATCAAGATGGCGGGTGAGGGTTTCAGCAGAACGATCGTGGCGGATAATGCTGTTGAGTACCATCTTCCGAGGGCGACTTATGTCATCCGTGGGACCCATCTTTCTTTGTCTCAGGTCCTAGAGGCTGCAACACGCGCCTTGGCGGGCACAGGACAGACGGGTGAGGTGCTCGTCAGTCAGACAAGTACTTGGAGGTGGAGTGGTCTTGCTCCAGTTAAGCGGTAACTTAAACGAATAAAAAACTCCGTCGTGGCCCCTGGAAGCCACGACGGAGTTTTTTTGCTGCCTTGATTTACTTAATCTGGTTTCTAAGTTTTGCACCATTAACTATTTCACTAATTGCTCTGGCGATTTCTTCAACACGTGTCTCGATAAGTTGGTTTGAAAATCTTTTAGTTAAGATATCATCACCATCAGAGTAGTGGTCACGTTTTAGATCTGCGAGGATTTGCTTTGAATCGATATAGTGCTGTATTCCATCAATCTCAATAAATAGTTTTGCATCTGGGATGTATAAATCAACATGCTTATGTCCATCCCAGTACTCTGTCTTGACCTCAACACCTCTTTTCCTTAGCGCCTCCGCCAGTGCAATAGTCTGTTTTGTTGGTACGATAATTGGCATGGGATACTAATTTGTATGCTACACTATAGTATGTAGAACCATGGTTAGCAACTGGCTACACTTTCGGTGTGGCTATAAACAAGCAAATACTCGTCCACTTCGGAAAGCGTGTCGGCAAAGGCTGTCGGTAGGCCAGTGTTCAACGAGCTTGTGAAGATGATTGTCTTGGGAAAGGCCGATGCGATTCTCTGTTGGAAGCTCGATAGACTTGCGAGGAACTTCATTGACGGAGGACTTGTGATCGATTCTCTACAAAGGTCTGTCATTAAAGAAATAAGAACCTACGAATCAATACATCTTCCAAGCGATAACGTCCTCATGCTTGCCGTTCAACTTGGAATGGCGAATCAGTACATCAGGGATTTGAGCGTGAACGTGAAGAGAGGGAATCGAGAGAAGCTTTCCCGTGGCGGTTGGCCGAATCACGCCCCGTTCGGGTACTTGAATAACAAAGCGGACAAAACCATCGTCATCGACCCAATTAGGGCAAAGTACGTCCTGCGTACCTACGAGCTGTATCTATCGGGTACTCATGGCCTGAGAGATATTGAGAAAATTCTTTACGAAGAAGGGTTGCGGTCTAAGTCAGGAAAGCGAGTGCTCATAAACCAGATTCACAGGATTCTATCCAGTCCCTTCTACACGGGCCTCATGGTCAGGGACGGAAAGTATTACGAGGGAAAGCACGAGCCAATTATCTCCAAGGAGACTTTCGACCGAGCGCAGGACATCCTGAACGACAAGGCCCGCCCAAAATCCAAGACTCTCTTCTTTCCGCTTCGTGGCTTCCTCAGATGCGGGAATTGCGGTTGCGCCCTCACGTCCTCGCTCAAGAAGGGTCATCACTATTATTACTGCACCAACGGCAAGAAAATCTGCACCGAGCACAAGACATATCTCAGGGAGGTTAAGCTTTATTCCGTTCTGTCAGAGATATTCGGACATCTCGATTTTACCGAGCGAAAGATAGAGCTCATGTATCAGTCGGCGAAGGAAAGAACGGGCATCGATAGCACGTATTCGGAAAGGATAATAGACGGTCTTCAAACGAGCCTAGAATCGCTCAAGCCGAAGGAATCTAGGATACTCGACACTTTCCTCGCAGAACAGATTTCAAAAGAGCTGTACGACCAGAAAAGCCTCGCAATGCAGAACGAGCGAATCGCCCTGACGAAGCAGTTGAAAGAGGCCCAGTCGAAACAAACTGCCGTAGCTTTGGAACCCATCAAGGAAGTCTTTTTAACGGCCAGCAGAGCCAAGAAAGAGTTTTTGGATGGAGATGACGCCAAAAAACACACGATTCTCAAAAACCTACTTTGGAACCTTTCCATCAAAGACAAAAAGGTGGCTTCGTTGAAGCTTAAAGATGTGTTTGAGGTTATGAGGAAAGCACCGAAAACCGACGATATTTCTACTCTGTTGGCGTTCTCGGGATAGAACCAGACTGTGCCAATCAGGGCAAGGTGGTTCGGTCGTCGGTCACTCCATCAAATCGACCCGTCCTGAGCGACCTGTTTATAGCTTGGAAACTAGTTCTTTAAGTTTCGCCGACGATTCGCGGGCAAGGAACTCCTCCTTAGTAAGCCATTCGAACTGGTCATGTTCATAGCTTAGGACTACGTTCGTGGAAACTGCATAAGCTTTGTATCCTATGCCGATCCAATATTCCTTCTTCTTGTTATATGAGCCTATTGCGTCAACAAGCTGTAGATCTTTGACCTCGATACCGACCTCTTCTTGTATTTCTCTCAACATGCTCACTTTTAGGTCTTCGCCTTCCTCAACTTCTCCACCTGGGAGGTCCCATGTAAGAGGCCTGCTTGGATCAGTCGCCGAGCGGCGTATGGCCAAAATCTTTCCTTCCTTATTCAGGATCGCTGTCTTTTGAGAGGCGTTGATGTTGGTCATGCTGGAAATCAGATTAAGCCTTCAAGCTACCATCAAGAAAAGCTTTCAAGCCGATAAGATCCTTTTTCCCGTGATCGTAGAAATAGGTATTGATTCCCGCAGATCGAGCACTCTCTACCGCCTCTATGCTGTGCTCAAAGTAAACGACATCATTCTTGCTCAACTTGAAATGGCCGAGCATCAGCTCGAAGTACTTTGGATCGGTCTTCATGGGATTGCGTCTGAGGGTGAAGACTTCAAATGGCACCTTGTTCAATCCGAACTGCTCGAATTTATCATCGGGTGCGTTTGTGAGGATTATCTTTGTGTTGGGATACGAATCGAGCAGTACGCGCATCTCCTCGAAGATTTTTCCCTGATCTGAAACAAAGCAATCTACCGCGTCTACTAATATGGTTTTCATTAATTCAGTATACCAAACCGACCTATCCTAAGCGATGATTTTTAGTATTCTCGCTTCTCAAAATTTATTTTTAGAGATACTAGAAAGTTTGTGAACCAAGAGCTGTAAAAGCAAAGATATGTAATCGCTATTAGATCGAATAGGTAGAAAAAGACCTTATGCTTAGCAGGAAAGGAAGTAATCTGAAACACCGCTGAAATTAAAAGTGTGATTATTGCTCCGGCCCATACCGCGAAAGAATCTCTGCTCTCCTTGCCTCTGGTCACGATGGCCGATTTCCCTCGGGTTAGGTCTATCCAGCCAGTGAATATCAAAGTTATCAAGATGACTGCCTGTAGGATTGTAAACCAGAGCTGATCACTGGTTAAAAGTCTTGCAATATAATATACGTTTTCCATTTCTTCGGTTGGTTTATAAAAGTGACAATAGTGACACGCAAGCTTCTTCAATATTACACTCGACTGTCACTAATTATAGACGCACAGCCCGTCGATAATAGGGTTTATCACTGAATAGACTTGCCAGATGATGAGACTCGCGCCGAGGCCGTAGGTAACGAGGGCGAGCCATGAGTGCCTGCCCTGGTTCGCTTCCTTGAAGACATTCACGATTCCTTTACGTCTCCACTCCTCTTTGGCGTGCTCGTCGCCAAACAGCTCCCTGAACATTGAGCGCCCGAACTGGGCTATTACATACAGCCAGCCGATGCCTATGAGTGTCGTTACGGAATCATTCACCGTCCGTGCGGCCTCGGGCAGGTCGCAGTAGGATTGGCCGATGTAGATTATCAGGCTGAGGCCGACGCTGGCGGCGAGGAGGGATCGGAAGACGGCGTAGCCCGCCATGAACCAGAGAATTGAGAAGAACGTCCCGAAGACGATCAGGAACACCGTGGGCCCGATGGCCGTGAAAAACGGCGTCGCGATCATGAAGGTCGAGACGGCCGCAACACACAGGACGAATACGGAGAACGTCTTCAGATTCTTCTTGTTCGCCCTTATCTTTTCTGACAGTAGGTTTTTTATGAATTTCATGGGTTTATCTTTTCTTTAGGCTCTTGCGACTGATCTTCTCCTCGGTTTCTTTCTTCTTCGCCTCCTCGCGGGCTTTAACCTCCTCTGGAGGCACGACGCGCAGGTGCTCCATTATTCCATATCCCTTAAGGTGCTCGCGCGGATCGACTAGCCTGTACCACTTCTCGACGGTCGTCCAGTCCTTGCCGTCCTTCCTCTGCCTCACGGACTTCGATTCGACGAGATCCTTCGGCGGGAGGAAGCCTTTGTTGTCCTCCAGCAGGAAAAGCTCGACGTGGACGCCCTCGCCGTACTTGCTGACCGTTCTCGCCCTGATGATGCCGTCTCGGAGCCATTTCCTCAGCGTCTGGCCCTTGACGTTGAAATAGTATTCCAGATCGAACTTGCTGTACCAGCTGCCCTTGTCGCTCGCGAGGGAGGCGGGTATCTCCCCGCCGTCGACGGCCTTCTGGCAGACGAGGCACTTGATGCCGTGTTCGTCGTACCAGTTGTCGCCCTCGGGGGTATGGTCGCCGCAGACGAAGCAGGTGTATCCCGCTCCCTCTAGATGGAAACCCTTCGGGTTCTGCCTGAGCCTCTCCGCGCGGGCATCCTCCTTCTTCTTGAATTCCTCTATGAACGCCGATGCCCGCTCCATGTTCCACTTCTCCTCCTGGAACTTCCTGCCCTCCTCGTCGTTCATGCAGAAGCGGTCGCGGTCCCTGGAGAAGTTCTCGTCGATCTCTTCCTCCTTCCTTTGCGACCATTCGATCTCGTCTTTCTCCGCGTACCCGCACTTCGGGCAGGTGCGCGTCGTGAGAAGCCTCTTACCGTCGTCGTCAGTTTCGCTCTTGAGAGGGGCGTTGCAGTGCAGGCAGAGGCTCGGCTTTACCCTCCATTCTTCTCCGTCCGAAAAGAACGCTCGGCGTGGCACGCACTCGTTAGCGCAGTCGTACATGAACAGCACTCGGTCTGGCT